>Ga0206888_1194_pt1 | contig 13789 bp, 14 predicted proteins | sample Alteio_BWOrgHeat_90_FD_153258 | JGI IMG/M metagenome (GOLD analysis project Ga0206888, IMG submission 153258) | Enriched cells from forest soil in Barre Woods Harvard Forest LTER site, Petersham, Massachusetts, United States - Alteio_BWOrgHeat_Nextera4 ... | reverse complement strand
ATGGCGGCGGGAACGGGCACAGCTTCGTCCGATTCAAATTCCACGCGGCCGGCAAAATCAAAGCGTGTAATCAGCACGACGCCGTTGCCGTTCAATGCACGGGCGGGCTGGGTGCAAAAACCGCGCGCCTCCACTCGATAGGCGCGCTTGCGCAATGGGATGAGGCTTAATGGCTGTTGATGAATCTCATCGACGGTGCATTTGTTGTCGCCTTGGGTGCTATAAAATTCACCCCTGCCCTCACGCATGATGGTCACATTCACGGCCAGCGCTTTCGCCGTCTCACCCTCGCGCAGGCCGCTAATGCCGAACAGCAATACCAAGGCAGGGTCACCCGGTCGCGCGGCATGACTGAAGCGTAAACGTACGCCACCCTCACCCGGTCGCACGGAACCTGCGCATTCCATGTGCGCATTGTCCCAGTTGAGTTCGGCGACAATCGCGCCATTCAGCTTGGCGCGTAAATAACCGTCGCCGCTGGGCAGGCATTGAACTTGCCCCTTGGCTTTTTCGCTGACCGGCGCCGTTTGTGCCTTATCTTTGCCGTCGTCCGCAGCGCTGTGGACCCACGGTGCGCACAGTAGCAAGACAATCATCTGCATTGCACACTGCGCCCATCGCCCAACTCGGTGTTGATGGGTTACAGTGCGAACTGTGGATACAGTGCTCACCCGCTGTGCGTCTGATAGATTCATTATGCTGAGCTTGTTTACCGATGGCCGGGCCACGCAGCCGGGCTGTGGAGATAAGCGAGTGTAATGGGGACGGCGTGACGAATAAATGCAGTCGTGATGGTCGCGGCTGAATTGGAAAGAATCTGCGTGCGAGGTTTCAATGGATCCGCTGTCAAGCAACATAAAAAAAATGCCAGCTACCAAGCAGGTATCACCTAAACGCTACGTTAGCCGCCTGACGCAGAGCACGCTGGCGGTCATTATGGCCGGCGGTCGCGGTGAACGTTTAAAACACCTGACGGACAACCGTTGCAAACCGTCCACACAATTCGGCGGTAAATTTCGCATCATCGATTTCGTGTTGTCGAACTGCGTCAATTCCGGCATTCGACGCATTTCCGTGCTGACGCAATACAAGGCGCATTCACTGATCCGCCATATGCAACGGGGTTGGAACTTTTTGCGCGGCGAATTTGGCGAATTTATCGAGATCATCCCGGCGCAGCAGCAACTGGGAGCGTCGTGGTATAGCGGTACCGCCGACGCGCTTTATCAGAATTTATCCATCATGCGCCTGCATCATCCACGTTTGGTGTTAGTCCTGGCGGGCGATCATATCTACAAGATGGACTACGGTCCCATGCTTGCCTATCACGTGGAAAATCGCGCCGACATCACTGTCGGTGTAGTGGAAGTACCGCGTGTAGAAGCGACTGGATTTGGCGTGATGACCATTGATGAAGATCATCGCGTGGTGAAATTCTCGGAAAAACCCCAGCATCCCGATGGCATTCCAGGACGCGAGCATTTGGCGCTCGGCTCAATGGGCATTTATGTGTTCAATGCCCGGCTATTGTTCAAATTGCTGGAACAAGATGCGGCGGACCCCACCAGTTCGCACGACTTCGGCAAGAACATTATTCCAAACGTCATTGATAAGCTGAAAGTGCTGGCGTATCCCTTCCGCGATGTACGCACCCGCGCTCAACAATATTGGCGCGACGTCGGCACCGTGGATGCATTCTATGAAGCCAATATGGAATTGGTTTCTGTTAACCCCGAACTCAACATCTACGATTCACAGTGGCCGATCTGGACTTTCCAACGCCAACAACCGCCGGCCAAATTCGTATTGAACGAAGCGGGACGGCGCGGTGCCGCAGTGAATTCCATGGTGTCGGGCGGCTGCATCATTTCGGGCGCGGAGGTGGTCGAGTCGCTGTTGTTCACCAATGTACGGGTTGCCGAAAGAAGTTTAGTAGAGCGCTCGTTGTTATTCCCGGATGTGCGCATTGGACCCGACTGCGTAGTCAGAAACGCCATCATTGACACCGGCGGCGTGATTCCGCCGGGAACCAGAATCGGTGTGAATGCTGAAGACGACGCGCGACGTTTCTATGTCACCGAAAAAGGCGTATTGCTGGTGACGCGCGATATGTTGGCTAAACTGAGCAGCAGCGCATTGACCATAGAATGACGCGATGTATGCAACGATTCCAATGATAACGGGTATAACAATGAAGTGGTGGCGCAATGCAATGCTGTTGGGCTCCGCGCTATCGCTGCTTAGTCTCAGCGCCTGCGTGATTGGCCCGAGTTTTCAAGCGCCTAAACTATCCATTATCAATGTCGGCATGGTATCGGGCGATATTTTCAGCCAGCAGTTTCGTATTCGTCTGCATGTACAAAACCCTAACGATCGCGAGCTACCGATCAAGGGCATCGAATATCAGTTATACCTGCAAGGCGATAGCTTTGCGGATGGCGTGAGCGACCAACCGTTCGTAGTGCCGGCACTGGGCACCGCGGAGTTCGATACTGTGGTGAACACCAATTTCATGAGCGGCGTTGCTCGTCTACTGACGAAAATGAACGACGGCAACAACGTGCAGTACACCTTTGTCGGCAAAGTGATGCTCAGCAAAGGGATGCTGCGCAATATCCCGTTCAACAGCCAGGGCGTGGTGGAGTTGAATCTGAAGAAATAGCGCAAACGTTGGAAACGTGCGCTGGTCTTGTAGGCTGGGTTAGGCGCACCTCGCGTCGTAATCCAGCATCTGAATTGCTGGGTTATGCGAAGCTAACCCAGCCTACTTGCTTACTGAGCCAAGCCGAAGGATTGCCGGCCACAAAATTAATTCGGCACCCACACCAAGAAGTCTTGCGCCACGCGCTCGCCTAAATCATTCACGCGCTCGAGAAAGCGCATCAGATACTCGTGCAAACCCACTTCAAAAATATCTTCGATACGGCCGAAATGCAGCGAGGCTTCGAATTCACCCGTGCGCCTCTCAGTTTCCGCCGAGTGATGGTTGCGCACTGCCTGTAAATGAAAATAGGTTTGGCGAATACAGTGATTCAAAGAACGCGGCATGTCGTCGCGCAAGATCAACAACTCAGCGACGCGGCGTGGGGTGATGACGTCGCGATACACCTTGCGATAAATCTCGAAAGCGGCCACTGAGTTTAACAGCGCGCTCCATTGATAATAATCGGCCGCACCACCAACGTTTTCGCCGCGCGGCAGCAGGGTGTGATATTTCACATCCAGAATACGCGCGGTATTGTCGGCGCGTTCCAAGTAAGTGCCCAACCAAATAAAGTGATGTGCCTCATCGCGCAACATCGTCGAACGCAGCACGCCACGCATGAGGTGCGAACGATATTTCACCCACTCGAAAAAATTGCCGATCTCGCCGCCGCCGGTGATGTTGGCTTCCATGTTGCGCAGCTCCAGCCAGGTGGAGTTCACGGTCTCCCACGCTTCAGCGGTAATCGCACCACGCACCGCACGCGCGTTTTCACGCACGGCGCGCCAGCAACTAACAATGCTGGATGGGTTGCTGTGATCGAAGGCGAAGAATGCCAGCGCATCTTCCGGCGTGGTTTCGGCATGGCGCTTCCTGAATTCGCCCAGCAAGTCGCTGATCGCGAGCAACGCATTCCAGCCCTGAGTTAAACCTTGCGGTCCTTGGGGGAACAACGACATGCGGTAGTTGACATCCAGCATGCGCGCCAAATTTTCCGCGCGCTCGGTATAACGCGCCATCCAGAATAATTTATCGGCTGTACTGCTTAACATTAGCGTTCCAGTACCCAGGTGTCTTTGGTGCCGCCGCCTTGTGATGAGTTCACCACCAACGAGCCTTCACGCAAGGCCACGCGCGTTAAGCCGCCCGGCACCAGTTTGATATCGCGGCCCGACAAGACAAAAGGGCGTAAATCAATATGGCGTGGCGCCAGCCCGCTGGCAACGAAAGTCGGGCAGGCCGATAACGATAAGGTGGGTTGTGCAATATATTTTTGCGGTGCCGCAAGAATGCGTTCGCGGAACGCAGACAATTCTTCCTTGCTGGCGGCCGGCCCAATCAACATGCCGTAACCACCGGCGCCGTGTACTTCTTTCACCACCAACTCGGCAAGATGCGCGAGCGTGTAAGCCAGATCTTCCTTGCGGCGCAAAATATACGTGGGCACATTGTTCAACAACGGCTCTTCGCCCAAGTAAAAACGAATCATATCGGGCACGTAAGGATAGATCGATTTGTCGTCGGCTACGCCGGTGCCGATGGCATTCGCCACTGTGACGCGGCCGGCGCGATACGCGGCGAGCAATCCCGGCACGCCCAGCATGGAATCGGCGCGAAACGCCAGCGGGTCTAAGAAGTCGTCATCGATGCGGCGATAGATAACATCCACACGTTGCGGACCGCGCGTGGTGCGCATGTAAACGGAGTCGTCTTTGACGAACAGGTCGGCGCCCTCCACCAACTCCACGCCCATTTGCTGCGCCAAGAATGCATGTTCGAAATAGGCGCTGTTGTAAGCACCAGGCGTAAGCACCACCACCACCGGATCATTCACGCCCGACGGCGCCACGCTGCGTAAATTATCGAGCAACAGATCGGGATAATGTTCCACCGGCGCGACCGAGTGACGCGCAAACAGCTCTGGGAACAAGCGCATCATCATCTTGCGGTCTTCGATCATGTACGACACGCCGGACGGCACGCGCAAGTTATCTTCCAACACGTAAAACTCGCCCTTGCCCGCACGCACCACATCAATACCAGCGATGTGCGCGTAAATATCGTTGGGCACTTTAATGCCCTGCATTTCGGGACGATATTGCGCGTTGTTCAGCACCTCTTCCTTGGGTACTTTTCCGGCGCGAAGGATTTCTTGATCGTGATAAATATCCTTAGTAAAGGCATTCAGCGCCCGTACCCGCTGCTTCAAGCCTGCGGCAAGCTGCTGCCATTCATCGGCGGGAATAATGCGCGGCACAATATCGAACGGAATTAATCGTTCGGTGCCGGCAGCTTCGCCATAGACCGCGAAGGTAATGCCCACGCGATGAAATAACGTATCTGCTTCATCGCGCTTGCGCTGCAAACGTTCCGGCGGTGCCTTCTTCAACCAATCGGCAAAGGCGCGATAGTGCGCACGCACGCCATCGCTAGCGTGCATTTCATCATAGGGCGTGTGCGACAAAGCCATTGCGGCGTGAACCCCCAACTCCCAAATTATATGTTCTTAGTGCCTGGCAACTTACTTAGCGAAAAGCATGCCATGCAACGACCGCTCTTGTCTTCAACAGGATCGTGCGCACCGCGCGCGGCTCCAGAACGATGTCGGTGCACGGTTCCCATGCCATGCACCAATCACGCGCCAACACTGGTTCAGTACCGCGTCATGGCATTTGAATCTTGCCGCCGCCACGTCCCGGCATCGGCCCATCTTTCAAACCGGGCATACCCGGCGCGACGACTAGCTGCGAGGCTTGCTGGCGACGCATCTCTTGAATCTGTTGCATGGTGCGCTCAACCGCTTGCTGCGCGGTCGCCGCAAACCCCGCCACCGCTTCAGCAAGCGTCACCGCAGGAATTTCGAAATTGATGGGTACGGGTCCCATGCTGGTCATGATCTCAGCCTGGCCGAGATACAACACGGGTCGGCTCGTGTCCTGAATACCTTCGCCAGTGACTGGCGTCATACAACGAATGACTCCGAGTTTGCGATCGGTGTAGGTGTCCTCGCGATACAGGTTCGCGATATCCATGTCCATATCAGCTTGATTATTTTGCGGCATGCTGGCCTCGCAGGAAAAATTTACCAGGCGGTAAGTATGGCATGTTGTTCGGGCCGGATGCCTCACTAGAACTCTACAATCCGCAGGGTTCCATGCCGGAACGCCGTCGCGCACGCGGTGGTTGCGGTTACAATGATATGCAATTCTCCTACCTAGCGGCGCTGCCATGCACAACCCGGAAGCCAGTTTCAACGAAGCCTTTGCGCGCACAGTGGACATCGGCAACACCATCGCCGATCAGGATGAACAAGCCGATGTGTGGGATATCGCCGATGGCCTGCTGGCGGGCGCGCTGCAGTTTTGGCTGTACTCGCGCCAACCCTGCGGCGATCCAGATTGCGAAGACTGCGGCCCGGTCTCAACCGCCGCAGGCCGCATGGCCGAACTCAAACGTCTCATCGAGCAATTCACTATCGAGAGCGAATACTTCCATACGCCGCAGGACCAAAATGTAGGGCGTGCTTAAGCGTAATGAGTGGCGTAGATGGAGTTTGATTACGCCTGCAACCGCGCCAGCAACTTGGCGTGCACACCGCCAAAACCGCCGTTGGACATGATCAACACTTGATCACCGCTTTTCAGCTCTGTCGCAAGTGCATTCACCAATGCATCGATATCGGTATGCACATGGGCATGCGCGCCCAGTTCTTGACTGAGCGAACCCACATCCCATTTCACGTCGGGACCTTGATACAGCCAGACTTGCTGTGCATCTAAAAGCGATTGCTTCAACGGTTCACGATGCGTGCCGAGTTTCATGGTGTTGGAACGCGGCTCTAACACAGCGATGATGCGTGCATCGCCGACCTTGCGGCGCAAGCCCTGCATGGTCGTAGCAATAGCGGTGGGATGATGAGCGAAGTCGTCGTACACCGTGATGCCGTTGACCACGCCGCGTACTTCCATGCGACGTTTTACACCGGCGAAAGTATTAAGCGCAGCGATTGATTCCGCCACGCTGACGCCGGCATGGTCGGCGGCAATCATCGCCGCCAGCGCGTTTTCCACATTGTGGCGACCCAGCAAACCCCAAGCCACTTCGCCAACCGCTTGCTCGCCCTGTCTGATGACGAATTGTGAGCCATCGGCTTGGCCTAATAATTCCGCGTACCAGTCGCCGTCATGGGCTGTCAGCGCGAAACGCGTCACCGGCGTCCAACATCCCATCTCAATGACTTGCTTGAGATGTCCATCGCGGCCGTTGACCACGACTCGACCATTGCGCGGCACCATTCTTAACAGCAAATGAAATTGCTTTTGAATGGCCTCCACATCGGGATAGATATCGGCATGATCATGTTCAAGGTTGTTGAGAATGGCGGTGCGTGGCCGGTAATGAACGAATTTCGCACGCTTGTCGAAGAATGCAGTGTCGTATTCGTCAGCCTCAACGACGAAATGCTCGCCTGCGCCAAGACGCGCAGTCGCATCGAAATTTGCCGGCACGCCGCCCACTAAGAATCCAGGCTTGCGACCACTATGTTCCAATATCCACGTGAGCATGCTGGTCGTGGTGGTCTTGCCGTGCGTGCCCGCCACCGCCAATACCCATCGTCCGGCCAATACATGACGCGCCAGCCACTCTGGTCCAGAGGTATAGGGAATGCGGCTATCCAATAAAACTTCAATCAATGGATTGCCGCGACTCATGACATTGCCAACCACCACCACGTCGGGATTGAGCTTGAGCTGTTGCGGGTCGTAGCCTTGAATGAGCTCGATGCCCAGCGCCGCAAGTTGGTCGCTCATCGGCGGATATACATTTTGATCGGAGCCGGTCACGCGATGACCAGCGGCGCGCGCCAATGCCGCAATGCCGCCCATGAAAGTACCGCAGATACCAAGAATGTGGATGTGCATCAATCGTCCTGAGAATAATGAAGTGCCGCTTGCCGAACTAGAACCTATCTCAAAATGTAGCGAGCGAAGGTAGGTTGCGTCGCAGCGGCGCGCAGGAACCGGAGTGTATGTAGGGATACATGAGGATTCCGAGCACCGATGCGGCGCAAGATACCGAGCGCAGTAATTTTGAGGTAGGTTCTACATTCCCGGCACCAAGCCCTGCACCGCAGCGTCAATCGAAAGGGTCATCGCAAACACCAGCATCATCCCGACCATCAAACCGCGTTCCAACGCCTGTTGCAAAATGCGACCCAATACTAACAACACGATAAACAGGCGCAGCAATACCCAATCGTCGGGCGAATGCAGGCTGCCGCTTAATAACAACTCGACACCACTCACCAGCAAACTAAATAAGGTGATTAAGGCGCCCGCGCCGAGAATGGCGCTAATGGTTTGCATGAAACGTTGACGCTTACCGAAGAATGTCAGCAAGCACCACACCCAGGCGCAGACCAAGAGCACGTCAATGATCACCAATAATATTGCCGAACGCAGATTCCAGCCCAACAACGTCACTTGTGCCGTGAGGGTTAGGCAATAAATCACCGCCGTCAACCATACCAAGCTTTTGGAGCTGGGCAGGTCTTGCGGCCCACGCCGCCACATCGCAATATCAAAAAAAACCTGAATTAACTGCCCCACCGATCGCCACCCTCACTCACTGCATACGGAAAGCATTGTAAAAATCGCCGCTGCATTAACCGAACGAATTGTCCCTAATGAATAGACTCTGAATTAAGAGTGCAGAAGAAAACCCGAGCAGCGACGGCGATACCTATAATACGCGGATGAATAACATCAACAGCGCAGCCCAACCCAGCGCGGACATTGTACACGTCACACATGACAATCAATTAGCGAGCGCTCTGGCGCTGCTTGCGCCCGGGCCCTATCTCGCGCTGGACACTGAATTCCTGCGCGAAAGCACCTACTACGCCAAGCTTTGCCTGGTGCAACTGGCCAATGCATATGGCTGTGTAGTTGTGGATGTGCTGGCCTTAAGCACACTGACACCGCTGCTTGATTTCCTGCTGGATCGCAGTCGTCTCAAAGTGTTGCACGCTGCACGCCAGGATCTGGAAGTAATGACACAGGCGCAGGATGCCGCAGTCATCAACGCCATCGTGCCGGGGCCGATTTTCGATACGCAGATTGCGGCAGGCTTGCTGGGTCTGCCGGCGCAAATTGGCTATGGCGATTTACTAGCACGCCGCTTGAACGTTAATCTGACCAAAGGCCTAGCACGCACCGACTGGTCGCGCCGTCCGCTTTCGGACGAGCAGTTTCAATACGCCGCCGATGACGTGCGTTACTTGGGTCCGCTCTATGAGTCGCTGCGTGATGAACTCGCGCAGCGCGAGCGCTTAAGCTGGCTGGAAGAAGAAGTGGGCACTTTGGAAAATTTGGCGCTGTATCGCACCCAACCGCACACTGCCTGGCAGCGCCTGCGCGGGTTGGCATCGCTCAAACCGGCACAACGTGCGGCCACTAAACGCTTGGCAGAGTGGCGTGAAACACGCGCCATTCATAGCGACAAACCACGCGGCTGGATTCTAAGCGATGACGCGTTGCGAGCTTTGGGTGAGCGTCTGCCGAATAGCATGGATGCGTTGGCGACGATTCGTGATTTGCCACCGGCTGTAGCTCAACGTCAAGGCGAGGCACTGCTTTCAGTGATTGCAGAATCCGCGCCCGACGCCATCAACGAAGCGCCGGCACGTGACTTTCGCGCGTCATCGCAACAACAAGCACAAGTCGCTAACTTAATGAAACAAGTCCGCGCCACAGCAGAGCGCATCGAGGTGAGTCCTGAACTCCTCGCCACACGCCGCGATGTCGAACAATTGGTGTACTTCAACCAGCCCGATGCATTTACGCAAGGTTGGCGACATGAAGTCATCGGTAAAACCTTATTGGCGCTACATCAAGCGAACAGCGCATCCACGATATAGCGCAGCATTGCGGCATTCGCATCAACCGTTGCTGGACGCTCAACTGTTACTGACGGTATCAGGAGTGTTGCCGTCATCCTCGTTGTTCAATACCAATTCGCCATTCTCGACGGGAATGTGCTTGCCGGGATCATGATCCATGTGCACGACGCCGGCCTTGCCACCATAGTGATATTTAACGTCATAACCCGCCGGTTGTTGTTCGCTGTCATACACCGTCTCGCAATGCTGTTGCATGACGGTATAAGTCATACCTTGTTGCGCCAGATCAGTATCGGCATCTTGAGCCGTATCGCGATTCACGAGGTGGACAAGTTTTTTATTCTTGCGTGAATCATGACGGCGCCATGCTTTGTCGACCATCGCGCCAATAAACGCAGCAGCGGTACCTTGCTGATCGACCTGTTGAACACGTGTAACCGTTTCGTCGTAACACTGTTCGCGGGGACCTGCCACACTGGCAGTGACTAGTTTGGCGCTAATGACATCGGCATATTTCTGATGCTGACGCGCCTCGTAACCGACCAACACGCTGCCTGCGATCACAATTCCCGTAGCGGCCACGATTACAACCAAGGATATGTTCATGTCGCCTCCACGAACTTTATCTACGGCAAACCAACCATCGTTACGACAACGCAAACATGCTCGCGCCTTAGGAAGCCTACTTCAATAAGGAGCTAATGCAAACGATATGGAAGATTTACAAACGATCGCGTAGATCGCGGAACGCGAAGCCGCTTAATTGCACGTCGCAGTCTTTGGCGAATGCCATCACCTTAAAGCTTTCACCCATTTCATTCGGCAGAGTGAGCTTCTGAATCTGTTGTGACTGTTGCCAACGCTGTTCGGCCGTCAGCATCTCGCTTGAGTCGGTTAGCAAACGATCAAGACCCGCGCCCAACAGAAAATGCGCCTGGGTTGCAAAGCCCTGTAATTTCAGCCCCGCGCTGAATCCCGCCGCTGCAACAGCGGTGAAATCAACCCACGCAGTGATGTCCTGCAAACCGACATTCACAAACGGATCGTCATGCATGCGCTGTCGAAAAAAGCACGCCAGCGTACCGTGCATGCGTGCAGCGGCGTAGTACTCCGCCTGCGACAGGCCATAATCGATGAACAGCATCGCGCCGCGTTGCAATGCGGCTGCCAAAGAATGTATCCACGGCGTTAAACGTAAATTGATTTCCGAATGATGCCCTTCCGCGAACACTTGGCCAGTGTAGTTACTGATCGCGTGCACCGCCTGCTTAAGCGAATCGCTCGGCGCTCGTGACTGCCATTTAAATTGCTGAGCATCGCAGGTCACGCCTAGCGCCTGCACTGCGCCTTGAATGATGCAAAATCGCTGTACCGGCAAGGCGTCGAGCACTTCGTTTGCGACTATCACGCCAACAAAGTTCGTCGGTAGTTCTTGTAGCCATTGCAACCTATGGAATAGATGCGGCACACGTTGTTGCAACAAATTTTGTTGGCGCGCGCGCAAGTCGGCGCTGACTTCCAAAATATAATAGTGTTCCGGCACACAGTTCAGCGCCGCCAACTGCAGCAGCATGTCCGCTGCCATGACGCCGCTGCCCGCGCCTAACTCTAAGATACCGCCACCCTGCAGCGTAGCGAGTACCGCAGCACATTGATTCGCAACACAGCGACCAAACAACGGCGAGACTTCTGGCGCGGTGACGAAGTCGCCGCCCACGCCCAATTTATGAGCACCCGCGCTGTAGTAACCTAAGCCGGGCGCATAAAGCGCCAGTTCCATGAAGCGTTCAAAATTCAACCAACCACCAGCGCGTTGCAATTCGTCCCGAATCAATGCCGTCAGTTGTTCGCTGTGTAGACGTTCCGCATTCGTCAACGGTGGTAAGGTATGTATCTGAGATCGCATCATTTCATTTAAGCATCATGCCAATGCAATAAGTATGGGCGTAACAGGTATGGATAAGTCACTCATCGGTACAGTGGCGCTGATTACCGGCGGCGCCAAACGCTTGGGCGCGACGATTGCTCGTGCACTGCACGGCGCCGGCGCGAACATTGTCATTCACTATTGTCGTTCGCAAGCTGCTGCTGTCGCACTGACTGAAGAATTGAACGCGCTGCGCGCCGGCTCTGCGCACGCACTGGCCGGCGACTTGTTGAACACGCGCATGCTGCCAGACTTGATCGAACAAACTGTGCGCACCTTTAATCGCCTCGACATTCTGGTGAACAACGCCTCAACCTTTTATGCCACGCCCATCGGCTCTATCACCGAACAACACTGGGATGATTTAGTTGGCAGTAATTTGAAAGCACCGCTGTTTCTGGCACAGGCCGCAGCGCCGCATTTACGCCGCACCCAGGGCTTGATTCTCAACATGGTCGATATTCACGCGCAACGACCGTTGTCCGAGCATGCGGTGTATTCCATTGCGAAGGCCGGTTTGGCAACGCTAACCAAATCATTGGCGCGCGAGCTGGGACCAGAAATTCGCGTCAATGGCATCGCACCAGGTCCGGTGCTATGGCCGGAACATGACATGCCCACTACATTGCAACAAGAAATCATCCACAAGACGGCGCTCAAGCGGCAGGGCACACCCGAAGACATCGCGCGTGCAGCGCTGTTCTTCGCGCAAGCGGCGCCCTATGTAACCGGGCAGATATTAGCGGTAGATGGCGGCCGCAGTATCGGCTGGTAGTTGCGCCATAGAAAGCGGATCGCGTTAGCGTGCTGCTATTGCAACACGCTTGTATGACGCAGTGCGCTTTTTAAAATTCAACCGGCGCTAAGGGCTGCGCAGCCTGATCAAAGCCGCGCCATAGTTCGCCGATGCTTTGCTTGAGCGTGGGATGAACTAACTCCGGCGCAATTTCGGCTAACGGTCCGAGCATATATGCTCGCTTAACTAAGTCGGGACGCGGCAAGGTCACCGCTGGCGTGGCGCACACCATTTCGCCATACAGCAATAAATCCAGATCCAATGAACGTGGCGCGAATCTAGGCGCTTTGCGCGGCCGACCGCACAGCGCTTCAACCGCTTGCAGAATCGACAACACTTCGGTCAAGGTAAGTTCGGTTTCAAAACCGATGACTAGATTGACAAACTCCGGTCCTTCAAAGCCCTGTGACGCATTGCGATATGCGCGCGACTGACGAAATGAGCCAATGCGGCGTTTCAAGGCCGTCAAGGCAGTACGCAAATTTACCAGCGGGTTAATGTTACTTCCCGCCGCAACATACACATCAGGCATGGTTACTCTCGTTGTTTAAGCTGAACTAAGGTCGGAATAGTCTTCAATGCGCCGTTCAATCACGATACCGACATCGCGCGAATTGCGTATAGCGCCTTGTTTGTTAAGACGCACCCTCACCCATGGCACAGCAAACTCCGTCAGTATGATACGCGCAATGTTTTCAGCCAGGGTCTCAACCAGCTGAAATTGCGACTCCCCCACAAAAGTTAGCAAGCGCTTGCTAACTTTTTTGTAGTCGACCGTGTCGTCGATATGATCGCTTACCGCCGCTCTACGCACATCGCACGCCATTTCCAAATCGATGACAACGGTTTGTTTGACTTTACGTTCCCACTCCCAGATGCCGACAATGCATTCGATGCTGAGCGCTGTAAGAAATATCTTATCGAACGGTTTGTCCATCAAATGATTCACTGCGAGTAGACGACACGATACCTTAGCCGGGCGCTTGCAAAGAATCCATTGGCCAGCGTGCGGTGGCGCGAATTGCCAACACATCGCGCTCACCGCGCAACAAGCGTTGACAGCCCACGTAGGCAATCATGGCGGCATTGTCAGTGCAGAACTCAGGACGTGGATAACGTACTTGCACCCGACGTGCCGCACCTAATTCAAGTAAACGCGCACGCAAACTACGATTGGCGCCCACACCACCGGCAACCACCAGCGTAGTTGCACCTGTTTGTTGCAAGGCACGCGCGCATTTAGCGGCTAACGTTTCAATCACCGCTTCTTGGAAGGCATACGCAACATCGGCTTTAGTCTGCGCATCAAGCACCATGTTGCGTACCGCAACTACCACAGCCGTTTTAAGCCCACTGAAACTAAAGTCCAAACCGGGCCGATCCAGCATCGGTCGGGGAAATTGATAGCGTCCCGGCCTGCCCTGCTCTGCCAATGCCGCCAGCGCCGGACCACCGGGATAG
>Ga0206888_1193_pt1 | contig 13798 bp, 15 predicted proteins | sample Alteio_BWOrgHeat_90_FD_153258 | JGI IMG/M metagenome (GOLD analysis project Ga0206888, IMG submission 153258) | Enriched cells from forest soil in Barre Woods Harvard Forest LTER site, Petersham, Massachusetts, United States - Alteio_BWOrgHeat_Nextera4 ... | reverse complement strand
CGCGCGAGCTGAGCCGGCGTATGCGGCATTACTTTCATTGCTGCCGGCTTGTATTCAGTGACCTTATTCCAGGTGAAGCCACTATAGTTATTGCTGACCGCGGTCCTACCGGAATCCATTACAAAGACCGTCCGGGGGGACTTTCCCCGGTTGGCTCATAGATTAATACCAGGATACCAACCACTTTTAACCAAAAATGCTTTAGGGTCTTTTATTTCAATGATCTCGCGGATAGCGGCTTGTTTATCTGTAGCGTGTTGATAATAGCTCTTGACGATGCGGTATCCAACCCAATAGCCAATGTCGCCCGACTTATCCATCGTACCATTATACAGCCAGCTTGTCAGATCGCGCTTATCCTCGTCAGCAACAAATGATGTCTCGATCTCAGCTTCGTGTCCGTGGGCAATCACAGCCAGTTGTATATTACTCAAACCGCCTGATATGAATTCGCCGATGAAATCAGCCGCACCTTCTACAAGTGATCCTTCAAGTACCGTTGGGTTTGGGTCGTCTACCATTTCCTGCGGTTGCTGCACATGCACATATTCGTGAGCGATTACGTGCACGAACCGGTCTTCCAGGTTTTTATCGTAATACGCAACCCCGCACAGGGCTTCCAGCCCGATCTGAACACCTGAGACCGGACTGCCGATAGCCACCGGCTTCCCCCGGCCAATAGCAATAGTAATAGCCGGAAATTTGGCCGCAGGATAAATCTCGCGCAACTTGCCCAGGGCCTGTTTGAGCCGGATCTTGACAGCCGGCAACACTTCGGCACCGTGGCGCGCTGTAGCATAAAGCTGTGGTTGCTTTGCTATCGCCTCTTCGATGCGCTGTGCTGTGGTATTTCTTAAGCGGGCGAAAGTACGCAGCCCGTCGGTGCCTGCGTCAAGATAATCCCTTTGAAGTTGCTCCGTCGTAGGGTGGCCTCCTGCTTCATCATAGACCTTATAAAACAGGCCTACGTCTTCAGTATGAATATCCGGTTCACCAGGTTTGGCTATATCTGTTGTCTGTGCTCCCGCTGTTTTGCAAAAGGCGAACACGAGGTAATAAGTAAATAGAATAAGGTAAGACGCGGTATTTTTCATACAACGAATATAAAAAAAAGCAATGATAGGCATTGGGTTAGATCCATTACGTAAAAATGTCCCAGTTTTTCCTACTTCTGTACTAATCGCACCACACCGGTAGCGATACATTTGCATGGGCATTGAACTGCCCGGTGGAAATAAAATGGAAACAAAAAGCATCAACGTTATTAATACAGGCGCAACAGGCATGGTTGGCGAGGGGGTACTGCACGAGTGCCTTAACGACCCAAAAATCGCTGCTATTACATTAATAAACAGGCGCAGCGCGGGTATCGTTCATCCAAAAGTAAAAGAAGTATTGTTGACTGATCTTTTTGCGTTCACAGGTGATGAACCGGGTCTGGATAACGCGGACGCATGTTTTTATTGCCTTGGAGCTACCTCGATAGGGAAAAGCGAAGGCGACTATACAAAGCTGACTTATGATCTAACCTTGAAAATTGCAACGCCCTTGTTGAAACTCAATCCGGGCATCACTTTTTGCTACGTATCAGCTAAGGGGACCGATGATTCGGAAAAAGGAAAAACGATGTGGGCGAGGATAAAAGGGAGAACAGAGAACGATCTGGCAAAAATGGGATTTAGGCAATTCTATGCATTCCGGCCATTTATGTTGACTCCAACAAAAGGCCTGCAAAACACACATGGTTTCTATAACTATATCAGCTGGCTCTTCCCGCTTGGAAGGATGGTTTACCCTGAAGGCTTTTGCACTTTAAAAGAACTTGCCCTGGCGATGATACAGGTCGGCTATCAGGGATATGGCAAGAAAATAATTACCCCAACCGATATGGTCAAACTTGCCAAATAGCACCGTGGTTCGGTACGTAAAAATGTCCTAAAGTTCCCTACTTCTGTGCTAATCGTACTGTAAATGCCGCGCTAAATTTGCTTGTACAATTAAATAATTACAACAATGACAAAAACAATCTTTATTACCGGCGCCTCACGCGGCTTCGGCAAACTATGGGCCGAGGCACTATTGCAGAGAGGCGATAAGGTAATAGCTACCGCGCGCGACTTAAGCGCACTGGATGATCTGGTAAGTAAATACGGCGATAATATTTTAGCACTCCCATTGGATGTTAACGACCGTAGCAGTGGTTTTGCATCCGTACGCAGGGCAAAAGAACATTTTGGCGGTATCGACGTGCTGATCAACAATGCAGGTTACGGTTTGTTCGGCGCAATTGAGGAAACGACTGAAAAAGAAGCCCGAGATCAAATGGAAACCAATTTTTTCGGTTTGTTGTGGCTTTCACAGGCAGTATTGCCCATTATGCGCGAGCAGGGGCATGGCCATATCATACAACTTTCAAGCGTACTAGGACTAATAAGCCGCCCGGTATTAGGATTATACGCAGCTTCAAAATTTGCAGTAGAGGGGCTAAGTGAGTCACTGGCCGCCGAGGTCAAAGGTTTTGGGATCCATGTTTCCATTATTGAACCAGCCGGTTTTGACACCGACTGGGGAGGCTCCTCTGCGGCACACACCGCCGCAAATCCAGACTACAATGGCGTCAAGGCGTCGCACCAGGCAGGGATACCACCTGATTTCCGAGGCATCGCAGGCGGTACGACTGATGCTGTTTTGAAGTTAATCGATAGCGAAACCCCTCCATTGCGTTTACTCCTCGGCAAATACGCCTATATGCTGGTTAAAAAAGAATACGAGGGCCGCAATGCCGAGTGGAATAGCTGGCAGGAAATAACATTGGCGGCACAGGGAAAATAATGACGATATTTGTAGACCGTTTTAAATGGCAACATTATGCAGCACTTTAGCAGGCTGGCCGATATCCATCGCTATAATGGTTTCCCGATGCCGGAAAATCAGCTCTTCAGCGTTTACAGGTGTCCACCGTCCACATCGCTGGGTGACAAAGAATTCACCTCCGATTTCTATATAATCGGATTTAAAAAGCTCAAATCGGGCGTTATTATGTATGGCCGCACAAAATACGATCATGAAAACGGCTGCATGCTATTTGCCAAACCCCGACAAATCATCCAATTCAAAAATTTGGAATATCATGAGGACTCGTTCATCATATTTATTCATGAAGATTTTTTGAATGGCCACTTTCTGCACAATGAAATCCGCAAATATGCCTTTTTCGACTACGAGGCAAACGAGGCGTTACATCTCTCTCCCCGTGAAGAACAAGTGATGTGGGATCTATTCTTCAAGATCGATACGGAATATATGGCCAACAATGACGAGTACAGTCGAAATATAATGCTTTCGCATGTCGATTCTATGCTGAGATATTCGCAACGCTTTTATAAACGCCAGTTTATAAACCGTACCGAGCTTTCTGGCAAAATGGTATCAAAGTTTAACGATGTTCTGGCTAGTTATTTTAAGAACGGATTACTTCTTACCCAAGGTTTACCCAACGTAACTGCCCTGGCATCGCAACTTAATTTATCCCCCCGCTACCTCAGCGATATGCTGAAACAGGAAACAGGCAAAACTGCCATCGAATTAATCCATATTTCCCTTGTAAATGAAGCCAAGAACCGTCTAAGACTCGATGATCAACGTGTTTCCGATATCGCCTATGAACTTGGTTTCGGAGACTTATCCTATTTCTCACGGCTTTTTAAAAAGGAGACGGGCATAACTCCCAATCAGTTTAAAAAGCAAACACTTAACTAATAACGCGTAAAAAGGCAGAATCATGAACATTCAACAAATAGCCGGGGAAGTAGTAAAACTGATCCGTGAAGGCAAAAACAAACAGGCAAAAGATACATTCTATGCTGATGATATCGTCAGTGTCGAAGGAAATGGAGATACATTAGAAGGTATTGAGGCGATATACCAAAAAAGCGTTGACTGGGCAGCCCAGGTTTCAGAAGTGCATTCTGCTTCAGTTTCCGAACCACTGATAGCAGCCGACCACTTTGCGTTAAACATTAAAATGGACATCAGTTATAAAAACGGCTACAGGGCTGTTATGGACGAAATCGCTGTTTATGAGGTTAACGATGGGAAAATCGTTTTTGAACAGTATTTCTTCAAGTCGTAAAGCAAAATGTGCGGTTGGACGTCGCGGCCTGGAATGCTCATCCTCGTATCCCAACCGGGCCGGTCGTTAACCGTAGGTAAGGTCGGTGCTCTGTCCGACCTCGATGATATAACCGTCCGGATCGCGCATGTAGCAGCGGATCTCGCCGTACTTGGGGATCGGCTCCGTGATGAACTCGGCTCCCCGGCTTTTCCATAATTCGTAACAGGCTTGAATATCTGCAACACGGATATTCATAAAGCTGTTGATCTTGTCAGGGTTGGGGACACTGAGCGTTACCGTCGGCTTGTCGGGGGTCGGTCCGCCTCCGACGTTGACAAGGAGCCACGTATTGGCGATCTGAATGTATGCAGGTGCGCCGCTGCTGTCGCCCGTGCTCAGAATGCGACCGCCGAAAACTTTTTCGTAGAAGCGAGCCGATCGGTCGATGTCGGCGACGGTGAGAAAGTGTGCGACGCTGATCCCGTCCCGGGGGGGCATCTCATAGCTCTTCTGTTCGACTTGTACGGTGTTCATTGATGAACCCAATTCCGATAGACGGTGCTCATCCGTTGATCCTGGATCTTTGGTATTCATACCTGCAGTGATTAGTTGTTTAAAGCTAACAAGAATCCCAGAGAAATTGTTATGTAAAAACGCAGCTTTGCGTGAAATAAAATCAGGGCTTTTCCGCTATCAGCTTGATTCTCAAAGAGCTCCTTGCAAATGCCATAAAATTTCCTGAAATTTGTCCGATACCGAGGAAACATTTTTTTATGCCAGAACAATGGAATAACTTTTTTGTGATGGTGGGTGGCGGCGCGGCGGCACTTGCAGGTCTGATCTTCGTCGCGATGTCGATCAATCACGAGATCATCATCAAAAACACGACACATAAAAACCGGGCAATTAATATGCTGACGGGCTTCACTGCAATTTTCATGGCAAGCAGTTTTGCGCTTATTGGGAATCAATATCTTGAAATGCTCGGCTTTGAGTGGCTTGTTCTCTGGCTCATCGCAACCGTCATCTTCATCAGGGGTTATGCCATAGCCATCAGATCAGGGATGAGCGCTATTGGATTGAACACGCCGCGACTTGCAGGCGGCACAATATGTTACCTCACTGAAGTTATCGGCGCAGTTTTCCTTATTCGCGGATATAGCTCGGGGCTTTACCTCGCAGCTATTGCAATCGTTGTTTTATTCGCGTTCCTCATTTCGGGAGCATGGCTCCTTATGATCGGCATCTACGAAGACCGAGCCAAGCGATGACATTCGCTAAGTTTAAGCATCTGGTGCACAATCGAAAGCCTTTCAAGCGTCGGTATAAGGGATGTTAGGATCAAATAGCTTCCAGTGTCCCTCGGAAACGACCTCGACTGTGTCGTCTACCACTTTGATGGCGGTCTGATCGTCGATCGCGTATACCGCAACAGGTAGCTTCGCAGCCCATTTTTCTGCGTTAGCCTCGGATGCGTCCGGGTGGTTCTCGTTATCCAGGTGTGGGATCAATGCAAAGTCAACCAGTCCTGCGCCTTGACCCGTAATAAGGATCCGGCTGATCTCTCCCTGGGGTGTAGCCCATACAACGTCTTCCGATGTGAGCGCGTTATGGCTACCAGCAGGCGGGTTAGTGCAGGCTTCTCCGAAGGTGGTTGATACCGCCATGCTCCCGGCGCTGACGCCCACATAGACCAACTTCCGGCAGAGCGACGGCAATAGGTCTGTGAGTCCAGACTGCCGCATCCAGTAGGACAGGTATAAGACATCGCCACCCCAAACCAACAGGGCGTCAGCCTCCTCAACCGCCGGAACCCAAACCTTTTTATCGATACTGGGCAGCGCAGTGAGCTCCAGCACACCCATTGACTTCCAACCCAATTGGGACAATGGGGATTTAGCGTTTCCACAGATCGCCTGCCATCCCATACGAGCACCACCAGGGAAGGGGTATATCGCAGTGGGAATGAAAAGAGCGTTGGACTCAGCGATCGGTTTGCCCAGGAGATCAACCAGTGCATTGTGGATGCTCCTGTTGCGGATACCGGAAGAAGTGAGAAGAAGCTTCATACTATTTTTATTTGTCTATATCGTCCCCAAGTTTAATCAATATTTTGAAGAATTGCTGAATAATCACGGATCTCCGACCAGGTCGAAGGAATGAATCGACATACACGGCCTTGTTATGTGTCGCAACTGATGTCATCCCAGCTTTGATCCATATAATTTATCAACCAGTTGAGCGCATAGTGCCGTTCATATACAACTCCCGGGTTAAGGCCTGCTATCGCACGATCATTCAACCTTGCGTCCACACAAGCCCAATCCAATCGATAATATAAATCATTGACATCAAGTAATTCGGCTTTGGTCCTTGCTTCGCGGGCGGCATTAATAAAATCATTCGGATCCCTATTTTTACCGACAGGGTATTGATCAGGGTCCATGTCGTCCAGACTGATCGGAGTATCCGGAAAATTCAGTTCGTCCTCTATCTTCAGGGCCCATAATAGAATATAAATTCCCTCGCATTTCCAGGATTCCCGGGTTTTCTTTTCCTCAGTAGGATCCATCAAAAATGCTCTTTCCCTGGGGGTCACCAGTTCCCAAAGCCCGTACTTCTCCAGGTATCCAATCGCTTCCTCACCTTCAATATTTCCAAAAGCAACCATATTGATAACCGCCAATACACTTACCCGTCCGGCAATTTCCTTTGAGCTTCGTACGACCGTTTCCTTCTCGGATTCGATGACCGGCAGAGTCTTGCTTATTTTGATCCCTCTATTTTGAATGGCCCATTCACTTTTCGCTTTTCTTTGTTTCTGATCTTCCGTAACCTCAATTTGCTGACCATCAAAATAGATAGAATTAATTTTAACATCCAGATGATCGATGGCGCAATTTCCTTCCCTATCGATCAGCAGATCCAGGTTTTTATCTAAAAAATGCTGCCCGGAAGACTGACTGATCAGGGTATTGGGTTGTACAAAAAGAATGGCATCAAAGTCAATTGCCAGTTTTGAAATAAGTTCCCTTATTTTTCTTACCTCTCCCGCTTCCTGAAAGATGGAAAATTCAGCATTTAGAGTTTGAATCTTATGCAAAAATAACTCTCTTATTTTTGCATTGTTAGTAGGCAGGGAATGAACATACCCGTAAAGCCCTTTCAGATTTTTGGTGAGTGGGCTGTCGTCAATTTCCGGGAACTGATAAGAAAGGACCTTCCGCTGCCGATAAGAGACTTTTAATTTTTGGGGTGATCTGAACAAGCCACTTTTGATCTCCATTTCGGCAATTTGAAATTCTTCCTCTACGCTGGTTGTCAAAATGCCTTTCGGAAAGACTGTTTTTAAAATGTTGATTATATTGTTAAACCCGGTAGCATGAGAATAAATGGTGCAAATCATCTTTTATCCAGTTGGTTGTTATTAAACGTAAAAATATGTATTAATATCTTTCCTGTAGGGTACCGGGAGAAGTGTAAAGAATACCTAACGTGGTCGAATACCACTATAATAATGATTTCCGCCTTCATCGCGATACTCCTCACCGATGGATAATCCTGAAGCTGCCATGAGCCCCCTGTATTGGTCCGCGCCTAAAGACCAGGAGAACTGATCTGTCATTGCATCTTTCCATTCATGTTTGTCAAGCGGAGCCGTAAATATCAGCTTTCCGCCAGGGGCCAGCGCTGCAGCCATTTTGGAAATCAGCGCCCGCTGGCTTTCCGCCGAAAGCAGAAACATCAGTCCGACAGCGATAACGCCGTCAAAGGTTCGATCGAAGAAAGCAGACCGCTCAACGGATTCACAAGCAACAGGCACATCGGGGAAATTTTGTCGGAAGGCTTCCACCATTTTCGGCGACGCATCTACGGCATGCGCTTTTAAGCCTTCCTCAAGCAATATTTTAGTGACCGGGATACCTGTCCCGCATCCAAGATCGAGTATCATGGAGCCTTTACTGAAAGTTTGGGCCAGGACCCGCGCGGTTGACGAGCCTATTCCATTGACCGCTCGTCCCCGCCCTCTAATATAGATCTCTGCTATCCTTTCGTAGCCGTTGGATTCGTCGATCATACATCGGTTTTGGTTTAAAATATACGAAAAAAAGGGCAACCCCCATTGGGAGTTGCCTCGCTGCTAGGCAGCCCACGAACATGCTATCTTTAATGCTCCGGCGGGTCTTGCACCGCCCAGGGACGATCCAGGGGGGCGACGTCGCGATGTAGAAATCTGAAAAATTTTGAGAAAAATTTGCGCAACCGACAAGTTGCATGTATATTTGCAACCGATCGGTTTCTTAACTCAAACAATAAATATTCATGAGAAGAGATATTTTTCAAGCCATTGCCGACCCGACAAGACGGGCAATCATCATCTTGATCGCATTACAGGCAATGACGCCTAACAACATTGCCGAAAACTTCAACACCACACGACAAGCTATTTCTAAACACTTACGCATTCTGACAGAGTGTGACCTGGTAAAACAAGAGTATCAAGGCCGAGAAATTTACTACTCACTTGAAATTGAAAAAATGAAAGAGATAGACATATGGCTGGAACAATTCAGAAAGATTTGGGAAAGCCGGTTTAACCAATTAGACGAAGTATTATCAACCATCAAAAAAAATACGAAATGAAAAACAGTTTGCTATTTGATCTTACCGTTGACAAATCAACAAATACGATATTTATAAAACGAGAATTTGAAGCTGCCCGATCGTCGGTTTGGGATGCTTTTACAAAACAGGAGATCCTTGACCAATGGTGGGCACCAAAACCCTGGACATCACGAACCAAATTTATGGACTTTCATGTAGGCGGACGGCGATTTTATGCCATGGTAGGTCCCGAAGGGCAGGAGCACTGGTCGATTCAGAAGTATACTACCATTAACCCCATAACCAATTTCACCTACTTGTCCGCCTTTACAGACAATGATGAAAATATCAATGATGAGATGCCAAGTTCAAATTGGGATCTGAATTTCAGTGAGCAAGACGGAACGACATTAGTATCCATCCTAATAAAACAAAAAAGCCTTGCTTCCCTGGAACAAATAATAAAAATGGGCTTCAAAGAAGGGTTTACAATGATATTGAACGATCTGGAAAAACTGTTGAAACATTTAAAATAAATACCCATGCGAAAAATTATTGTTACCGAATTCATCACCCTCGATGGGGTTATCGAGGCGCCGGGAGGCAATGAAACCCCTCATCCGCATGGCGGCTGGCAGACTAAATACGGCTCTCCTGAATCCGGGAAGTACAAGGTGGACGAACTCTCCAGCGTGGATGGCTTGCTGTTGGGTAAGAACACGTACGAAGCGTTCGCAGGGTACTGGCCTGGCCAGACGGGCGCGTTCGCGGACCCCATCAACCGGATGCCAAAATATGTCGTATCCCGAAGCCTGCAAAAGGTGGAGTGGAATAACAGCCATATCCTTCGCGATGTGGCGGCAGATGTCGCGGCGCTGAAGAAGTCCGATGGCGGTGATATCCTCGTCTACGGGAGCGCCACCCTCGTCAAGGCGCTGCTTCACCACAACCTCATCGACGAGTTGCATCTGATGCTATATCCCGTCTCGATCGGCGGCGGACTGAGGATCTTCGATGACAATCGGGAATTTAAGAAATTCGGGCTCAAACACTCGCGAGCGTTCGACAACGGCGTTCTTATTCTCGAATATCAGCCGATCAGTTGACCCGGGGGGAATGTGTAGTTGCCATTTGTCCTAAAGCGGTCCATTCTTCCGGTGTGATCCCCATGATCCCGGTGGAAAAGACCGCCGGCAGGCCTATGGCCGGGTCACCGAAGATAGCCTGCTTTTAGCTAACTTGCAAGCTACCTAAAAAAACACGTTATGCCAGCTATTGGAAACACACCGTTGATCAAACTGGAACGATTGTCGGAGCCGGGGTGCGCCGAGATCTATGTAAAATACGAGGGCGCGAATCCGACCGGGAGCATGAAGGACCGGATGGCCTTGTCGATGATCGAAGGGGCGGAGAAGCGGGGTCAATTGAAGCCCGGAGGGAAGATCGTAGAGTATACCGGTGGCAGTACCGGGAGCTCGCTGGCGATGGTTTGTGCCACGAAGGGGTATACCGCGCATTTTGTGTCCTCCGATGCGTTTGCCCAGGAGAAATTGCAGACCATGCGGGCTTTTGGCGCGGAGCTGGAGCTTTTCCCGAGTCAAAATGGCAAGATAACGGCAAAGCTTATCGACGATATGATCGAACGGGCGCGGGAATTGAGCCGGGAGCCGAATGTTTTCTGGCCGGATCAGTTCAAGAATGTCGACAACCGCAATGCCTATCATAAGATGGCGCGGGAGATCATTGCGGTGCTGGGCAAAGACATCGCGGAATTTATCCAGGGGGTGGGTACGGGTGGTTCCTTTTCGGGGAATGCGGAGGTGCTGAAGGAGGACGTTCCGGGGGTCAGGTGTATCCCGATAGAGCCGATGGGGGTCCGTACGCTTTCGGGTGGCGATACCTCGGGGACTCACCGGCTGGAGGGGATCGGGACTGGATTCGTCCCCGCGATCTGCCGGTTGGATCTCGCCGATGAGATCATTGCCGTCACGGATGCCGATGCTTTTGCGACCGCGCGGCGGCTGGCGCGGGAGGAGGGGATCTTTGGCGGCATCACGTCCGGTGCCAATGTGTGGGCGGCAATGCAACGGGCGCGGGAGATCGGGGCGGGGAAGAAGATCGTTACGATCATATGTGATTCGGGGTTGAAATATCTTAACGGCGACCTGTACCGGCAGTAAGGCTACGGGTTGCTTTTTTACCTCATATTCAGGGGTAGTTTCCTGATGGAATCCCAGGCGGCCAACGCTGGCTTGGGATTGAAATTACTGTCGACCATGCCGAGATATGCGAAGGGTGCCAATTCGGTTGAGACTCCGGCAGGCCAGGCGCTGATAGAAAGATCGGTGAAGGTCAACTGGAAGAGCGCGATGGCTTTGGCCTGGGTCAGCAGTTGAGCCTGCCGGCGGATATAGGCCTGTTGCTGAGCTGGACTACTGTGGATGGACCATGCAGGCAGATCGGCCGATGTCCAGCCGCCTTCCGAAACGAATACAGGCAGGTTATGACCCTGGGCAAGCCGCGAGTAATATTCGAGGGGCAAGTCCCCGGGGTTTTGGTAGCACATGTAGGGATAGGAAGAGATACCGAGTTCCTGTATAAAGGGAAAATCTTTGAAGTCGGTGTCGATGCCGATGTAACTGCTACTGCCGACCAGTTTGCCCCATGCCACATCCGCCTGAACGCTTATACTGAGTCGGATGGCGGGGTCGATGGTACGAACATCGGCCGCCGCGGCGTTGACCGCCTTGCGGACACCCTGGTAGATCGAATCGGGCGCGCCAAAGCGGATGAGGTTGGTTTCCAGGGCAAGGCCGAGGTGATCCGGATGAAGGAGGCTATCCATTACGACGACGAATCGACGGTATAGACGTTGGATATCAGGTTGTGCGATGCTAAGCCCTTTTGCCTTGAGGGGATCGGAGTCTGTTTGGCGATTGAGCCCATTCTCCGGATCGATATACACCCAAAGCTGCATGTTCTTGCCTCTATAGATGCTTACAAGGTAGGTATACTGATTGTTAACCAGGGCGACGGGGTCTTTGCCCGCGAGAAGGGAATCCCAGGGAACCTCGGTGCTGATGATGGCGGCATCGGCATGACCAAGGTACATATTCAGCGATTGGATGATCTCATCCAGTGTGGGGCGGGGTGCGGAAGCGGCGAATCCCATCCGCCAGGCGCGACCCAGGGTCGAAGCGGGGGCAGAATGTTTATGGCAGGCCATTGTTATCCCGGCGATAACGACGACAAGAAGTACGACAAAAGTGGTACGATATCCGCTTTGGCTTCCAAGCATGGCTTTTTGTTTAACGTCGAATGGGACACCAAATTGCGCCCCGAGGTTACAGATGTGGAATCAGCATAACCGACCGCCCGGTGTTCAGATGCGAACAGTTCTACTTTTTTTGAAAGTTTGCAAGTATTTGATTATAAGCCGCTTGACCGTCTGGCATTTTCTTCGCTACCAAACGGATCGGGTAGTTTATCTATTTAGACACCCCTGCACCATGTTTAAAAACTATTTCGTCATCACCTGGCGAACGCTTACCAGGCATAAGTTGTATTCTGCGATCAACATCATCGGGCTTGCCACCGGGATGGCCGCCTGCATCGTGATCCTGCTGTTCGTATTTTACGAAAACAGCTTCGATAGCATGCATCACAACAACATCTACCGGCTCAACCAAACGGAGACATTTACCAGCACGGCGACCACTCAGAAGACGGCGGAAACCATGTTCCCGATAGGGCCGACGTTGAAAGACGAATTCCCCCAAGTGTTGAACTACAGCCGCGTACAGGGGAAAAGCGAATACGAGATGACCTATGGGGAGAAAAGAGTGTTCTTGCCGCAGACCTTCTTCGTGGACAGCTCGTTTCTCCGGATGTTCGACTTCCCGCTGCTGGAAGGTGACCGGCAAACCGCGCTCCAAAAGCCAAACAGCATCGTACTGACGGAATCGACGGCCCGGGAATTATTCGGCAATGCGGATCCCATCGGCAAGACCCTTTCGCATTTCGGGGAAGATACCCTTCTTTTTACGGTGACGGGCATCCTGAAAGATGTGCCCGCTAACTCCCAATTTCAATTCGCCGCGCTGCAGTCTTTCAATACCGGCTACAAACTCAAGTGGATGAATCGATGGGGTGAACTTGTGGCAAATACCTACCTGGAACTCGCGCGGAATACCGATGTGGCTGCACTGGAAAAGAAATTCCCCGCCTTCCTGAAAAATCATCATGCCGAAGGCCCAGAGATCCATGACGAGCTGGTCCTCCAGCCATTAAGGGATGTCCATGCCAATTCCGCCGATATTCTCTATGACGATATCAATTTTCAGAAATTCGATCGGCGCTATACCCATATTTTCATGGCAGTCGGTCTCCTCGTGCTGCTCATCGCCTGCATCAATTTCATGAATCTGTCCACCGCCCGGTCGGCGGAACGAGGCAAAGAGGTGGGCATCCGCAAAACGATCGGCGCCCTGCGCTGGCAACTGGGCTTCCAATTCCTTGGCGAGGCAGTAGGGTTATCCCTGATCGCGCTGGTGATTGCCCTTGTATTGGTGAGCCTTGCGCTGCCGTATATCAATACGCTAAGCGGGCGGGATCTGGGCCCTCTTTTCTTCCAGCATCCCGGACTGCTGGTGGCCGTGTTAATCGGAACGATCCTGCTTGGCCTGTTATCGGGGTTATACCCGGCCCTCTACCTGTCTTCTTTTCAGCCAGTAAAAGTCTTGAAAAGCGGGGGTGATACAGTCAAGAGCAAGGGCACTTTCAGGAATATCCTGGTGGTAGCTCAGTTCGCCAGCGCCATCTTCCTGATGATAGCCACTATTCTCGTGCTTCGGCAGCTAAACTATATGGAAACGCAGGACCCGGGGTTTGACCGCGACCAGATGATCACCATCCCGCTGCATGGAATTACTTCCGGTAAATATGCCCTATTGAAAGATGAATTGTCAGCCAATCCGCTGGTGGCAGGGGTGACGGGGGCGCAGGATCCGTTGGGTGGTCCATTAGGAACTCTAGGCTTCGGGTTCTGGCCGGGTAACAAACCGATGCGGGTGCTGTTCA
>Ga0206888_1192_pt1 | contig 13833 bp, 7 predicted proteins | sample Alteio_BWOrgHeat_90_FD_153258 | JGI IMG/M metagenome (GOLD analysis project Ga0206888, IMG submission 153258) | Enriched cells from forest soil in Barre Woods Harvard Forest LTER site, Petersham, Massachusetts, United States - Alteio_BWOrgHeat_Nextera4 ... | reverse complement strand
GAATGGCGCCGGCGATAGCGCCGCTGACCTGGGAAAAGATATAACCGATGGTATGGCGGGCGGACATTCTCCCTTTCCACCGGAAGGCGATGCTGACGATGGGGTTTATATGTGCGCCGCTGATCCGGCCGACGGGTGACAGGGTGATCAGACAGCCGGTGGTACCGAAGAGGAAGCCGGTGAGGGCCCTGCGGGCGCCGGCCGATGGAAGCCATTGCAAAACGGGTGATCCTTCTCCATTGTTAAAGATGACGACAGAAAGGCCTACCAAAACGAGCAGGGCGGTGCCGATGAATTCGGACAGGTAGATGGATAAGACCTTGCGGTTCATGTCCGGGAAGATAGCATCTTTCGATCAGTATTTTGCAAAGGCAACGCTGCTATTCAGCGAGCCCGCCTGTACCTGTACAAAATAAAGTCCCGGCGGTATCTTTGTGAGGTCCATCTGTACCGCATTGTTGCCGCCGACCAGAAAAGCCAGCTTTTGCGCCAGGAGATCTCCCCTGCTGTCGACGATCCGGATGCCGGCGGTAGCGGGTTGCGGGAGGTAGATCTGTAATTGCAATTGGTTGTTGATCGCCGGGTTCGGCCGCACCTGGACCATTGGCTGACCGGCGATGGTGACGGACCGGATGAGACTGTAAGCAGCGTTGTTGTCCTTGCCGACCATCCGGATACGGTAATACCAGGTTCCCGGAGTAAGCTGTTCCTGGAATCGATATGGGTTATCGCCGGCGGACACGATACCTGCCTCCAGGAAATTCGTGTCGTCGGAAGAGCGTTCGACTACGAAGTGATCGGGATTGCCGTCACCGCCGATGGTCCATTGCAGGGTTGCTGCATTCCCGTCAGTGGTGGCGGTAAAGCTTTCCCAGTCGACGGCCAGCGGGATCATGGATATGGGAAAGGTGATAATGGTAAAGACCGTATTGTTATTTAGTTTTATCGGAGTGAAGTTGACAAGGTTGCCGCTGACAGAAGCCGCCTCGAAAAAGGTTTGTGTGCCCGTGTTGAAATTCCCATCCCCGTCATTGTCGATCATCAGGAAGTAGTTGGTGGCCGTATTGCCACCCGTCAGGGTGAGGCCGGTCTTGTCGAAGCTAAGCGACACTGCACCCACGGAATTGGTATTCTGTGCCTGCCAGGTACGGGTCAGCCGGGTGGATTGTACGGCTATGGAGGGGCCCATGGCGGTGGTGATGGTCTCTTCGTTCAAGGTGGCGGAGTCCGTACCGATGAGGAGGAATTGCTGGTCAGAGAGAGCGGCGGCCGTCAGTAATAAATTACCCATCTTGTTTTGGCCCGTCCCGTTGCCGCTGCCCGTGTTGATGCTGTTCGACGACGATTGGGTCAGGCCTGATGCCAGGTCTTTGCCGACGCCAAATATATTGTGCTGGTAGGTAGGGTTACCGGTGAAGAATACCGTGCCGGCGGAGGAGGTATAGTTCACCAGGGCCGCGGGGCTGCCCAGTGTGAGCCCGTATTTCAATGCCAGATAAGATTCCACTTTATTTCTGCCGGCGGCATTGTTGGCGCTGTAGATGATGATCTCTGCGATATCGCCGATCATTTTGGAGTCGTTTGTGGAGCGGTCGCCGATCTGCGGGATCCCTGTCATCGATGTTCCCCTCTTTGCAAACCCACCGAAAAGGGTTCCGACGACGGCATTCATTTCATTCCTTGTAAAGACATCGCCCACCCCGCTGGTGGTATAGACGGCCGTGGCGGTATCCGCCGGCACGGTGGTGTAGTCGAAGCCGATGGAGTCTGTGCCGATGCCGGAGTATAAGAAGGCGCTGGATTCGACCCCGCTGCGGAAGAAATAGCGGGCTGCGTCATTGACCTGCGTTCCATTGGTGGTTGGCGAGATGATCGTGCCTCTTTCGCTATTGGCATTTCCCCGCCATCTTGCGACGGTGGTGGCTTCCGACCAGGTGATTGTAGTATTGCCGATGAGTTTTGCGCTGCCGGTGAAGCGGACCACGGGATGAAAGTTGATGACATTTGTGACGGTGGTGCTACCGGTGCCGGATAGGGTGAACCTGTTTTGATTGGTTTGTTCTCTCCAGCCGGTGAGTGGGCCGCCGGTGGCGGGGAGGGCTGATTCCGCTGTTACCCACAGCGAGAGGTTGGTGCTGACACCTCCGGGGCTTGGGGTCTGCGCAGATGCGGAGCAGAAACACAGGAAAGGCAGCCATAGGATACGGCCAGGGTTGTTGCGATGCATGGTTTAAGGCTATTGGGTAGTATAAAAGTAGCCGCCAATCCGGAACCATGCAAGGATATACCCGAAAACTGTTGAAGTGTTAAGAGTTAATGCGTATCAGCCGTCCACCTGTTATTGGACGCATCGGCGTCGACGAAGATGCCGTTGTCGATTTGTATCGATGCGAGTTTTTTGCCCGATGCTGTCGGCAGCGTTACTACTACCGTCGATTGGCCCGCGCTCCAGATGGCCGGAGTCTGATGGATGCGGTCTGTGCTGCCGTCCGCATATTTTACGACGAGGTCGAAGGGGATGGCGAAGCCGCCGATGTTTCGGATGCTGACGCCGGGGCCCTGGGGTGTTTTCTCATCCACCTTGTCGATAGCCAGGTCCAGGTAATTATAGCTAAAGAACCAATTGGCCCAAAACCAGTTGAGATCTTTACCCGAGGCGTCGTTGAAGGAGTAGAAGAAATCCCAGGGGATGGGGTGTTTGCCATGCCAGCGATCCATATAGGCGTGCAGGCATTTGGTGAAGAGGGCATCGCCGAGAAGATCTTTCAGCGCTAAATAGGCGAGGGAGGGTTTGCCATAGGCGTTGTTGCCATAGGCGCTGCCTGTCAGTGCATCGGTGGGCGTGATGATGGGCAGGTCTTCGGTAAAGGAGGGGTCATACGTATAGTAATTAACCCTGAATTCTTTGTAGGCTTCTTCGGCTTTCTCCGTGCCGAGGTCTGCTCTGCCGATCAGCAGTTCGAAGGTGGTGGCCCAGCCTTCGTCCATATAGGCAAAACGTGATTCATTGATGCCCATATAGAAAGGGAACCAACTGTGTGCGATCTCGTGTTCTGCGACGAAGCGCGAGAAGATGGGGTCTTCGGTGGTGTTGTCGTTTACCATCATCGGGTATTCCATGTCCGCGAAACCCTGGACGATGGTTGTCTTTGGAAAGGGGTAGGGGACGCCGGGATAGTTGTGAGAGAGCCAGTCCAGGGCGTGACGACCGAATTCCACCATCCGGTGGAAATCTTTGGCCGTATCGTTGTAGGCGGACTGTACACTTGCCCGGCGACCGGTGGCGTCATCGACGACCACGCTGGATGCATCCCACGCGAAGTGGTCGCTAAGGGCACAGGTGACGTCGGTGATGTCGGCGGCTTTCCATGTCCAGGTATTCAGCGTATTTGGCCGGGTCACTTTTCCCTGTGCGATCTCCTGTGGAGTTGCGACAGAGACGATATTGTCATTGGTCATGGAGGCGGCCAGTCGCTTTGCGTAGGATGGAGTGAGGACGGCGTCCGGGTTTTGGAGGTTACCGGTGGCCCAGACGACATAGTTGGCGGGTGCTTTTACCTGCAGGGTGTAATCGTTGAAGTCGTTGTAAAATTCCTGCATGTCGGTGAAGTCCATCATATCCCAGCCGTTGTAATCGTCGTATACGGCGATGCGGGGATAGAAATAGGCGAGGAAATACGTGGTGGAGTCGATCATCCCTTCGCGGTTGCTTCGCCGGGAGATGGGGTAGTGCCAGCCGAGATCGAGCCGGATGGAGTCATGGGGGGCGAGCGGTGTACCGAGGCGTACCTGTTTCCATGATCCGTCGCGCCGGTTGTTATGCCAGGTCTTTGGCTGGCCGTTCTCGGCATAGGCGTCGATGTTTATTCCTTCGGTGAGGTAGGCCGAATCGGCCGGTCCGAGACGGACGGCGCCCGGCTTATGGATATTGACGGTAAGGCGGAAGACGAGGGTCTTCAGGGTGTCAGGGCTGTTGTTGAAATAGGTAATGGTCTCCGACCCCCGGATGGTCCTGTCGGGTGGGGCGGCGGTGATGGTGATGTCATAACGGCCTTTGTTCTGCCAGTAGTGGCTGCCGGGACGGCCATCGGGTGAACGGGTCCCCTTCCTATAGGCTTCTTTTATGTCTCTGGGTGTGTATAAAGGTTGGCTGTTCAAGGTGTTGCAGAGGGAGATAGCAAATAAAAGGACAAGCAGGATTCTTACCATAAGTGGAATTGAATTTTCGACCGGCAATAGAAGTTTATTGCCGGGGGGACAAGCAATCGTTTTGAATGGGTCATCAGCAGACCTGACGCAAGGAATCGGTAATAAATATAGTGAAAAATTTTAAAAGTGCACCACTTCCCAAAATGCCTTTTTAGGTTGTCCGTTAGTGTCGAATAGGAGGGGATAATTTTTTCGCCCCCGAACCGGATAGTCATCCAGCCAGGTGTGGGCATCGGTGATGTTCCAGAAGGTGACGCCCGTAAGCGGGCCGCCGGGATGGGAGGCTGAGGCCCGATCGCCTGTGGATGCTGCCAGGCCATGAGCTTCCTCGCGAAATACCGCGAAGACTTTTTTATACTGATCTGCCTGGCGTTGTTCCAATGGTGGGGTAAAGGTGTCGGCTTCGTCCGGCCGGCGTGGCCGCCTGTTCTTTTCCCAGGGATAGACAGAGACGTCCAGTTCAGTGATCTGTACTTTTAGTCCGAGGGCGGCGAAACGACGGATCGCTGTGCGAAGTTCTTCGTCAGCGGGTTCGAAGATGGACCAGTGTCCCTGGAGGCCGACGCCGGTGACGGGGACCCCGGAGGCTATGAGTTTTTTCAAGAGGCGGTAAACGCGTTCTCTTTTTTCGGGTCTTTCGGTATTATAATCGTTGTAGAACAACTGGGCGTCCGGATCGGCGGCGTGGGCATATTCAAAGGCCTTTGCGATGAATTCTTCGCCACAGATGGCGTACCAGGGAGAGTTGCGCAGCAGGTGCGTGCTGTCGTCGGCGACGGCTTCATTCACCACATCCCATGCATATACTTTTCCTTTGTACCGGCCGACAACGGTGGTGATATGATCCTTTAGCCGTTGGAGCAGGACCTCTTTGGTGACTGGTGCGCCGCTGGCGTCTTTAAAGAGCCAGGCGGGTGTCTGCTCGTGCCAGCACAGGTTGTGCCCGCGAACCCTTAGTCCGTGGGAGACGGCAAAGTCGACGATGGCGTCGGCGTCCTTCCAGTTGTATCGATCTTCTTCAGGGTGGATGGGGCCCATCTTCATGGCATTCTCCGGGGTGAGGCTGTTGAATTGCCGGAGGATGAGAGTAGTGTCGGCGCCCGTGAGGGCGCGGGCGCTGACGGCTACGCCGATGGGGAAGTAGTCGCGATAATAGTCTTTTAGTCCCTGCTGGGCGCGGACGGGAAGATGAGCGAGCACGAAAAAGAAGAAAATGTAGCGCATATACTATTATTTGAGTCGGGGTGTTTCGGGTGGACCGAGATAGGAAGGTTTTACACCGCCGGCGTCGATGACCAGTTTTTGCAGTACGGGGCCAGGATCGGCAAAGTAGATCTTCAGGGTATGAGCACCCCGGCGGGTGAGCGTATGCGTGGATGTCGCGATGCGGATATTGTCGGCTACCATTTTATCCCATGTCCCTTTTGCTTCGTTGCCGGTGCTTAGATCGATGAGTTGAGGTTTTTCGTCATCGAAGGCAATGGCGTAGTGGATAGGCTTCCGGTTGAATTCGATTACCGGGGAGAACCAGGCATTCACGCTGATCGCACCGGTGTCGGAGATCCAGACGGAGTATTCGAGGTGAGGGCTGTTACCGTCAGGGGTAAGCGATCGCGCAGTGACCGGCATCGCCTCGACGGCGGAGCCGGTGCGCCCGAGGTCGGGAAGGGTCTGCCATTTGATGGTGTTATTTTCGACGGCCCGGGTGAAATGTTCGGCGTCGATGGAGATATAGCCGGCCGTTTCGACGAAGCCTTTGAAATCATCGGGTGGATGGATGCCGGTGTTGTCGAGGGGGACGATCACCCGGATAGAAGCGCCATCGGGGCCGGTGATGGTGAGGTTGGTCTGGCGGGTGCCCGAGGGGATCTGTGGCCAGTCGATGGTAATAAATACGCGTTGCTCTCCGGTGACGGTGTGGTCACCGCGGCCGATCCGTACCCAGGGGTCGGCGGAAGTGATGGTGTAGCTAAAGGGTTTCGTCGTCCGGTTAAAGATGTCTATGTAGTGATTGGCGTGATCGTAGGGGTTGAATGCCGGCAGGCGGGCTTCGCCGGTAGCGTCTGGCCACCAGCCGGCCGAACCTTCCACCGCCACTCCCCAGGATGAGCCGGCCGCCGCGCCGGGATCGATAGTCCTTGTTGCGGGCATGTTGTTATGGCGAGGCTCCTGCCAACTGGTGTACCCGATATGGGTCTGGTCCATCATATGCGCCCATTTTCCGGAGGCGATGTTCCGGTTATAGGTCATCGATAGTAAAGAATCTTTTTCGAAAAGGACCTTTGCCTGTGTCGAGAGTTCGTTTGTCAGCGCTCTCCCCTGGGCTGCATAGAGGCGGTTGCGGGCTACGGTGAAATAGAGCTCGTTCAGGTTGGCGCTGGCGAGGACGGGATAGAGGACCAGTTCAAAATAGGCATCCTGGTAAGCGGCAGGCAGTTGCTGGCCGATAGCAGCCGCTTTTTCCGCCAGCAATTTGTAGTCGCTGACGACCGTTTCCGCTTCGCGGTAGTCGGCAAGGCTATAGGTATCGGGTGAGAGCAGCTCGGGTTTGCGCCGGCTGTTGTATTTAGCATATTTGGCAAGGATGTCCGCGATGCCGGCGGCCTGTGCGGGGCCGAATTGTGCGGCGGCCCATTGCAGGGTGTAGTCGGCGATCTTGCCGGCGGGGATCGCGTCGAGGTCCCAGGCATAGTCGAGAAAGAACGTGATGGGGAATTCCAGGGGTTTTATGTCCCCGACGTTGACGATCCAGATCTTGTCGTCGCCGTAGGCTTTGGTCAGATGGAGTTGTTCCCGGATGCGCGGCAGAGGATTGGTATTGATCCATTTGTAGTTGCGGGGGCCGCCTACATAGTCGAAATGATAATAGAGGCCATAGCCGCCCGCTCTCGCTTTTTCGCCGAGGGTGGGTAGTTTGCGGACATTACCCCAGTTGTCGTCGCAGAGCAGGAGTGTGATGTCGTCCGGGACGCGCATCCCTTTGTCATAGTAGTCCTGCACTTCTTTGTAGAGCGCCCAGGACTGTGGTGTCGCGGCGGGATCCTTACCGGTGATCTTACTAATGATCCCGCGCTGGTTGCGGACGATCGTCTCCAGCAGGGCGATGTTGCTACCTTCCGTCATCGGCATGTCGCCGTCCCCGCGCATTCCGACCGTGACGATGCTTTCGTGGTGGTCCATATGTAAGATGCCTTTCTCCCAGAAGCTGTCGAGTACGGCGGCATTCTTTGTATAGTCCCAGGGACCCGAGCCATAGCGTTTCCATTCCTGTTGGGCGCGGAGCATGGGTTCGTGGTGGCTCGTACCCATGACAATGCCATATTGTGCCGCCAGGACGGGGTTGAGCGTGTCGTCGTCGTTAAAAGCGTTGCCCCACATGGCCGGCCAGAGGTAGTTGGCCTTTAGCCGGAGCAGCAGCTCGAAAACATGCTCGTAGAAGAGGTGATTGAAGCCGCCGAACTTCTCGTGTACCCAGCCGCTGAGCGCGGGGGCTTCGTCGTTGATAAAAAAGCCGCGGTATTTGACGGCGGGTCCGCCTTCGGATACTACCCGGGACTGGGCGAAGTAGAGCTCGTCTTTGTGCGGGACGGGAACATCGGCCCAGTAATACCAGGGAGAGACGCCTATTTCGCGGGAGAGTTCCAGCGCTCCATAGGCCGTGCCCCGGCGGTCGCTGCCGGCGATGATGAGGGTGTTGGGCAGAGACTTGATCGTATAGGCTTCCCATTTCCCCGCGAGTTGTGCGGGGATCCAATGTTGCCGCATCAACAGCTGGATGGTGCGCGAGCTATCCATGCTGCCGATGATGATACGCCAGGAGTTGAACTGGGTGGGTGTGCTATCCAGGATGGGTGGTTTTATGCCCGTCACCTTTTCGATGTCTTCCTGTAATAGTTGTGCAGCTTTTTTTACCAGCCAATGGTCATTGGGGTCGACATAGATAGGAGTGGCGCCGAATGCTCTGGTGATGATGGGGAAGCCCTGGGCGCCTGCCGTGGATGCTGTCAGGCATGACAATAGGAAGATGAATATTCTTTTCATATAGCCAAGATTAGAATCCGACGGAGTTGCCGCCGTCGATGGGCAGCACAACCCCGGTAACGTATTTGGCCTGATCCGAGGCCAGAAAGAAGGCGGCGTCGCCGATGTCGGCCGGTTCGCCCAGGCGGCCAAGCGGGGTACGGGAGAAGACCTTTTGTTTTCTTTCCGCGTCGCCGTTGAGCGCTTTTGAAGACATATCCGTTGCGATGAAACCCGGGGCGATGCAGTTGACGAGTATACCCATGGGCGATAGTTCCACTGCCATGGCCTTTGTCATTCCTTCGATGGCCGATTTGGAGGCCGTGTAAGCGATGACCTTTGGGATGCCATACTGGGCCGCCATGGAGCTGATGTTGATGATATTGCCTTTGCCTTGCGGCAGCATGACCCTGACCACTTCCCGGCAGATGGCGAACACCGACCGGAGGTTGGTATGCAGGATGCGTTCGAATTCTTCGTCGGTGACGTCGGCAAATTCTTTTTTCATGTTGATGCCCGCGTTGTTGACCAGGATGTCGATGCGGCCAAATTCACGCGTTATTCCCCCGATGAGGCCCGGGATGGCGTCGAGGTCGTTGAGGTCCTGGGTGATCGGGTGACACAGCGGGCCTAACTGGGTTTTTGCCGCCTCCAGTTTTTCGCTGTCGCGGCCGATAATGATCGTAAAGATGTTCTCATGGACGAATTTTTCCGCTATGGCCAGGCCGATGCCTGAGCCGCCTCCGGTAATGATGGCGATGCGCCTGGTTGTTGCTGTTTGTTCCTGGGACATAATTAGGGTTTCCTGCTGCCGGTGGACTCGCGAATGACGAGTTCGGAGCGTAAGATAATAGTATTGGTCGAGTGGATACCTGAGGAGCCGTTGAGATGGTTGATGAGATTCCGCGCGGCTACCTGGCCCATTTCGTAGCCGGGATAATTGATGGTGGTAAGATTCGGTTCCACGACGGTGGACACAGGGTCGTTGTTGAATCCGACAAAGGCGATCTCTTCCGGGATGCGGACACCCATTTGTTTCAGGGCGACCATACAGCCAACGGCGCAGTTGTCGTTGGCTACGAATACCGCGTCGGGCAGCGGGTTCATCTGGCGGATGTGGGCGGCTGCATCGGCGCCGGCTTCCTGGCTGAGGTTGCCTACGATGACATAATCCTCGCGGAAGGCGATGCGTTGATCTGCGAGGGCTTGTTTATATCCTTGCAGGCGATCGATATAAACATTTCTTTTTTGAGTGGCCGTGATGTGGACGATGTTGCGGCGGCCCTGGCTGATCAGGTGGGTCGTGGCTTCGTAGGCCGCCTTTAAGTTATTGATCAGGATGCAGGTGCTGTCTTTCTGATCGGCGGTACGGTCGAAGAAGATGATGGGGATCTTCTTTTTTATAAAGGGCTCGAAGTGGGCGAGGGAGTCCGTATCATAGGCGAGGGAGACGAGGAGTCCGTCCACGCGGTTATTAAATAAGGTGATGGCGTTGGCCTTTTCCTTATCGACCGACTCCGATGACTGGCTGATAATAAGGTTATATCCTTCGCTGGTGGCGATGTTCTCCATGCCGGCGATGACCGAGGACATAAAATAACTATTGATACGGGGGATGATGACGCCGAGGGTATTTGTCCGTTGGGTTCGTAAATTGCGGGCGAAATTATTGGACCGGTAGCCCATTTCCTGGGCCAGGTCGGCTATTTTCTTCTTTGTTTTCTTACTTACTACCGGGTCGTCCTTCAATGCCCGGCTTACCGTGGCAATTGAGATATTCAGCTTACGGGCAAGATCATATATGGTAACTTCTTTCTCGCTGCTCATACAATCGTTTACATGCAGTTTATACTGGTAAATGTAATATTTTTTTTGAAAAAAATTGTAATCGGTTACATTTTATCGGATTTTTTCCTATTTTAGCCTTGCCAAAGCCGCGAAAGCGGCTTCCGGCGCCGAAGTAATTCTGCATACTTGCCATACTAAAAATTACGATTGATCTTATGCAGCCAAAACAATGCTCAGACAGAAAACTGTCTTTCCCGGCGATGCCGCTCCTCCTCATGCGGCCAATTTCCCTCTCTGTTAAAAAAACTAAACTACATATGCGAAAATTCAATTTGCGGAACGCCATTGTTCCGGGTATACTGATGATTGCTGTGAGCCTGTTTTCATCAACGTCGTTGTTTGCACAGGACGTCGGCGATGTTGTGCAGGGAAAAGTGGTCGATTCCAGCGGAAATCCCGTCATCGGAGCTTCCGTGTTAAATGTAAAGACGAAAAAAGGGACTTCTGCCGCCCAGGATGGGAGTTTCACCATCAGGGCAGCAAAAGGGCAGACCCTGCAAGTCTCTAATGTAGGTTACCAGGCGGCAAGGATTGTTTATAAAGGGGAAGCAACCCTGGCCGTAACGCTTTTCCGGGAGAACTCAACTCTTAATGACGTAGTGGTGATAGGCTATGGCACCCAGCGAAAAGAGGCGGTAACCGGATCAGTCGCCTCGATCTCCGGAAATAATTTGCGCGAAGTGCCGGCGCCCAATATCTCCGATGCGTTGCAAGGGCGTCTGCCGGGGGTGGCGATTTCGCAGACATCCTCGCAACCCGGCGCCACGATGCAGATCCGCATCCGTGGTACGCGTTCCCTGACGGCGACCAACGATCCACTCATTGTGCTTGACGGGCTTCCTTTCCCGGGAAACATCGCCGATATCGATATGAACGACGTTAGAAGCCTCGATGTCCTGAAAGATGCGTCGGCGACGGCCATTTACGGTTCCCGCGGCGCCAACGGCGTTATTTTGATCACTACCTATAAGGGGAGTGCGGGTCAGGACCCAAGGATGGCGATCAACAGTTATTATGGGGTGAACAAAGTCTTCTCTTATTTTCCCATGATGAACGGGCCGCAGTTTGCCGCGCTCCGGAAGGCGGCAGGTATGTACAAGAACCAGGATGGGTCTATCCAATTGGGAGCGGATGAAACCCTGAGCGGCAACACCAACTGGCAGAAATTGTTGTACCAGACGGGGAAGGTGACCAACGAGGATATCAACATTTCGGCCGGTACGAAGAGAGGCAGCTATAGTTTGGGGGCCTCCTACTATCGGAATGAGGGAGTAGTACCCACGCAGTCCTACCAGCGGTTTGGGTTACATGCCGCCATCGATCAGCGCGTGGGTAAATATTTGCGCATGGGCTTTACCACCAATGACAATTACAACTATACGCAGGGATCGCAGGTGGGCTTATACCCCGTTCTAACCAATTCGCCTTTGGCCAGCCCATATAACGCGAATGGGTCGATAAAATATATCGTTGCCATGCCGCTGGACCAGCAGTGGGTGGAAACCAAAAAGGTGTTGGACAGCCTGAAGGATAACTACCTTAGCCAGCAAAAAGGATATGCCACCTATAATTCCGTATATGGTGAAGTGCAGATACCCGGCGTACCGGGGCTGGCTTACCGTGTCAATGTGGGGCTGAACCTTTACCAGATCAATAAAGGCGCCTATACAGCGGTCGGGGTCAACAGCAACAATCCTGCAGCCCCTTCCACTGCTTCCTCCGGCGATTCGACGGGTACCGACTGGACCATCGAAAACCTGCTGACATATGACCGCGGTTTCGGCAAGCACCAGATCAATGCGATGGCCTTGTATTCAACGGAGCGGACCCAGGTGAGCAGCTCAAATATAGCGGGAATAGGCATTCCCGCGGATGCGCTTCAATACTACAATATCGGCACCGCCAGCCAGGAGATAGATGTCCTGCCGGGCAACCAGTATTATTCGGAGCGAGGCCTAAAATCCTGGATGGGACGGGTTATGTATACCTATGACAACCGGTATATGATCTCGGGTACGGTTCGTTCCGATGGCTCGTCGGTACTGGCTCCGGGGCATCAATGGCATACTTATCCCGCCGTTTCTGCCGGATGGAATGTAGCCAATGAATCGTTCATGAAAGGCGTTTCGCTTATCAATTTGCTGAAGCTGCGCGTAGGATATGGAGAAACTTCCAACCAGGCGGTGGTGCCTTATTCCACGTTAGGCGTTCTAAGTACCAATCCGTATAATTTCGGCGCGTCCACTTATGCGACGGGCTATTATGTGTCTAATCTGCCGAACCCGATCCTGAGCTGGGAATATTCCAAGACATGGAATTATGGCGTAGACTTTTCCGTGTTGAACAATCGCCTGTCGGGTACCGTCGAATATTATATCACCAAGACCAACGGACTGCTGCAGAGTGTGACGCTGCCGCCTACGTCCGGTGTGGGCAGCTATGTGGCCAATGTGGGTAATACCCAGAACAAAGGCATAGAGTTTTCGCTTGACGGGACCATCCTGAAAACCCGGAGCGGCTTCACCTGGGATGCCGGGATCAACATGTCTTTTAACCGCAACAAGATCACGAAACTTGCTTCAGGTGTAACGGCGGATCAGACCAACTGGTGGTTCGTGGGCCATCCCATCAATGTGATCTATGATTACAAGAAAATAGGGTTATGGAAAACATCGGCCGACAGCGCCAGTGGTTATGCGAATACTCTGCAACCGGGGACGAATGTCGGGGCGATAAGGGTATTATACACCGGTCCTACCGGCTCCAATGGCGTGCCCACGAGGGCCATCAGCCCGGATGACCGGCAGGTGATGAATGCCGATCCGAATTTCATCGGGGGCTTCAATACGCGACTTGCCTACAAAGGGTTCGATCTGACGGCCGTGGGCATCTTCCAAAGCGGGGGCATCCTCGTCAGCACGCTGTATGGACCGACCGGCTATCTCAACCTGATGAGCGGCCGGAGAAACAACGTACAGGTGGATTACTGGACACCTACGAATATCAATGCTAAATATCCCAAGCCGGGAGGCCAGATGAGCGGCGATAATCCACAATATGCCTCCACGCTTGGTTATTTCAGCGGATCGTATCTGAAGATGCGCTCCATTACCATGGGATACAATTTTGCCAAATTCCTGAGATCATTCGGCATTCCCCAGGCCCGGCTTTATTTCACCGCGCAAAACCCGTTTGTGGCATTCTCGCCGTATCATAAACAAAGTGGGTTGGATCCCGAGACCAATTCCTACGGCGACCAGTACCAGGCGGTGACGACGATGTATCAGCATCGCACGCTGACGCAAGGGTTCAACACGCCGGCCACGCGCAGCTTTTTAGTCGGTCTTAACATAACCTTTTAAATCTCTACAATAATGAAACGCCTATATATCAACAGTATTTTATTGGGAGCGGCCATCGTAGTGTTGTTCCTTGGAGGATGCAAGAAGGTTCTGCAGGAGCAGCCCCGCGCCACTTATACGCCTGGTTTTTTCAACACCCAGACCGGTGTGGTAGGGGGATTGACCGAAATGTACGCCCATCTGCGATATATCTATGGACAAGGGTACTATTACAATACCTGTGAAGTCGGCACGGATGAGTCGACCTATGGCCAGAGCGCCGATCAGAATTTCCAGGTGATGGATATGACGGGACTGGGACCCATCAATTCCACCACCAGCCGCTCGGACGTGATCTGGAATGTCTGCTTCACCAATATCAATACGGCCAGCGGGGTTATCCAATATGGGTCCC
>Ga0206888_1191_pt1 | contig 13914 bp, 16 predicted proteins | sample Alteio_BWOrgHeat_90_FD_153258 | JGI IMG/M metagenome (GOLD analysis project Ga0206888, IMG submission 153258) | Enriched cells from forest soil in Barre Woods Harvard Forest LTER site, Petersham, Massachusetts, United States - Alteio_BWOrgHeat_Nextera4 ... | reverse complement strand
CCTCAATTATGTTACATTTTGACTTTGGTAATTTTTCTGTGATTTTGTATACCCCCTCATCTATTGCTTTTTGCGAATTATGTGTAAGTTTTTGTAACATATTTTTCATTATTTTTCAAACTCCTCTATTTTTTCTATATTGCCACAAAAGTGAATAAAATCTCTAAAGGCATTATACGATTTACCGCTTTTTATGGAATCTAGTGCCATTGGTATTGCATCATGAAAATCATCGGCAATACCTGAAATTATCAAACCAGCTGCAGCGTTGAGCGCAGTTACTTCGATCATTGATTTGTTTGCGGTTCCTTTCAATACCGTGATAAATGATTTTATGGCATGCTCCTTTGATGAAACCTGAATATCACTGAGATTGGATTTTGTCAACCCAAAATCTTGTGGATTTAGAATTTTAATATTGATTTTACCGTCTTTAAGATGACAAATTTGGTTTTTTGATGTAGTAGAAAGCTCATCAAGACCGTCATGGGATAGTACAGACATTGCATTTTCTGCACCACGTACCTTTAGTAATAATATGATTCTTTCAAGATAGTCAGCAGAAAAGACTCCGACTAGCTGGTTTCTTACTCCTGCTGGATTACTTAATGGCCCAAGCAAATTAAACGCTGTTCTTGTTCCAAGAATTTTTCTTGCCTCTGCAATATTTTTCATAGCGGGATGAAATTTCTGTGCAAACATAAATCCTATACCGCATTTTTCTATGATCTCAGTTACTTTTTCTGGTGTAATGTTTAGATCATATCCAAAATATTCAAAAATATCCGCACTTCCGGAAATTCCAGAAACTGATCTATTCCCATGTTTTGCAACTGTTCCTCCCACACTGTTTATTACGAACGCGGCAGTTGTGGAAACATTGAAGGTCTTCATCTTGTCTCCACCTGTACCACATACATCAATCATTCTGCCAGGTCTTTTTGGATTGATATGAATGGCATATTGCTGCATTTTATCTAGCATTGCCAAAAGTTCTTCATCAGACTCGCCTTTGTCAGTTAAATTTCTTAAAAAGTTGGCTGCCTCCTGAGAAGAAATTTTTCCATTGAGTAATTCATCCATAATTACATTCATCTCATCATAACTTAGATCTTGATACAATGAAAGCTTGTTTGTTAATTCGACAATCATTTTTTTATCAACTTTATGAAATTGGCTAGAATTTTTTTCCCCTCCCCAGTCATTACTGACTCGGGATGAAACTGTACTCCTTCAATAAGGTATTTTTTATGACTTACTGCCATGATTTCCTTGTCATCCTGTGCAACAGCAGTTACTTTGAGCACGTCTGGAATTACGGTTTTATCACCCACTAGGGAATGATATCGTGTAGCTTTGAATGGATTTTGGACTCCTTCAAACAATGGGGGATTCGTAATATTCTACTGGACTAGTCTTTCCATGCCTTACGCTACCTGCATTTACAACCTTGCCACCAAACGCATGAATGATTCCTTGATGGCCAAGACATACTCCAAGGATTGGTGTTGTTGGACCTAATTCGATTATTACCTTGTTGCAGATTCCAAAATATTTTTCATCCTCAGGAGTACCAGGTCCTGGCGATATAACTATTGCATCATAATTTCGGTCTTTGATTTCGTCAACTGTTATTTTGTCATTTCTAATAACATCTGATGTAACATTGAGCTCTCCTAGAAGCTGCGCAATATTGTAAACAAACGAATCGTAGTTGTCTATTATTAGAAATTTCATTTTGATGCCTCCTTTAGCGCATTAAGCATTGCATTTGCCTTGTGTTGGGTCTCAAGCCATTCATTTTCAGCTTTGGAATCTGATACAATGCCAGCTCCAGTTTGAATAAACCCATTTTTTCCTTCAAAAAATATTGTTCTTATCGCAATAGCAAAATCGCAACAACCATTGAAAGAAAAATATCCTACTGCACCTGCATATGGTTCACGTGCGTCTGGTTCTAATTCGTCAATTATTTCCATCGCACGAATTTTTGGAGCTCCAGAGACAGTTCCTGCTGGAAATACTGCCTTCATAGCATCGAATACATCATATTTTTGATCCAATCTTCCAACAACATGAGTAACCATGTGTTGTACATGACTAAATTTTTTGATGGCCATGAGTTCTTTTACATAAACTGTGCCATATTTACAAACATGTCCAATATCATTTCGACCAAGGTCTACAAGCATAGTGTGTTCAGCAAGCTCTTTCTCATCATTTAGCATCTCTTGTTTTAATAACTCGTTTTTATTCTCATCATCAGTTATTGGTCTTGTACCAGCAATAGGAAACGTCTCAACAACTTTTCCAGTTACTCTAATTAGCATTTCAGGGCTAGATCCAATAATTGTTCTATTACCAATTTTCATATGATAAAGATAGGGAGAAGGGTTGATCTGTCTAAGCGCTTTGTATACTTTAAGAAGGTCACCCTCTGCAGAAAATCTGAATTTTCTAGAAAGTACTACTTGAAAAATATCTCCATCATGTATGTATTTTTTTGCCTTATTTACCATCTTTTCAAATTCTTGTTTGTCTAAATTTTCTGAAATTTCTGATACTGAGAATTTTTCAAACGCCGCCTCGGAAAATGTTACACTGTCAATTCTATTTTTGTCATAATAAAAATAAAATGATTTTTTTTCCTTATTGTCATATAATATCCCATCGGTGTAAATTCCAAATTCCATTAGGGGTATGTCATCTTTTTTATGAGAATCTGGAATTTTTTCCCACAGTCTGATGGCATCATAATTTATTATTCCTACGGCTCCTCCAAGATAGCGATATTTCTGGTCAGGAATTTCATGAAGTAGTTTTTTTATTTCCGATAATGGATCGTTTGTTAGAATTGTTCTTGTATTTCCATTTTTATCTCGTAGTACTATTCTGTCGGAATATCCTTTGATTACAAGCGAGGGATCAAACCCCATTATCGAAGTTTCTGCTAATTCTTCAGGTCCCGTTAAGGATTCAAACAAAAACGAATAGTTGTAATTCCTTGAAATCTTGTTATACAGTTCAAATTGGGAGCCAGTTACGTCTAGGGGTATTATACTAAGCTTTGAATGTCCAAATGCGGTCACCCATATAGAAAACCCTGTTCTAACTCTATTTAAAATTAAGCAACAAATTTGAAAATACGGCATATTCTAAGAAAATTACGGTATCGTACGGTACCTTTATATCAGATCTTGCTGTATTGATGTACATGTCTCAGATTTTGGCTCCAAGGCAAAATAGGAATGAAATTTTGTTATTCCAAGATCTGTATTTTGTTAGAAAAGAGGCACCTGTAAAAACAGGTGTTAAAGAAGCGGTTTGTAGTATTTGTGAAAAGGGTTTGGAAGAGGGTCTATCAGTAACTGCAAAAACAATTAGGCAAAAAACTAGGTTTTTTTGCCAATATCATCTTCCGGCTGATTTTTAAATCAAACATTGAACATTAGTTTTCTCTTTTTAGCGGACTAGTGATTGCACCTTCTGAAGCAGAACCTACTAGCGATGCATACTTTGCTAATGCGCCGGTTTCATAGTTTGGTTTTCTAGGTTTCCATTCCTTACGTCTTTGTGCAAGTTCGCTTTCGGATACTATCATGTCCAAAGTATTTTTTTCAATATTGATTATGATCTCGTCGCCTTCTTTTACTAGTGCGATATTTCCTCCAACAGCTGCTTCTGGAGAAACATGTCCTATCATAAGACCTCTTGTTGCGCCAGAAAATCTTCCATCTGTTACTAGGGCAACTTTTTCTCCAAGTTTCTGGCCAACAAGTGCAGCAGTTACACCAAGCATCTCCCTCATACCTGGTCCTCCTTTGGGACCTTCATATCTTATTATCACTACGTCCTTTTCTTTTATTTCTCTTTTAGAAATGGCATCAAATGCGTCCTCTTCTCTATCAAAAACTTTGGCTCTTCCACGAAATTCAGTGGCATGTACTCCTGCAACTTTTACAACTGCGCCATCTGGCGCAAGTGAACCTCTGAGAATTTCTAACGTTCCAGTTTCATGAATTGGTGATTCTATTGGTTTGAGTACTTTTTGGTTTGCATCAAACGAAAGTGTAATGAAATCTAGATTTTGTTTGAGAGTTTTGCCAGTTACGGTCATGACATTTTCATTTAAAAGATTTTTTTTAGACAAGCTTTTCATTAAAATGGGAATTCCTCCAATCTTGTCTAGATCCAGCATAACGTAAAACCCACCTGGTCTCATGTCTGCAATATGCGGAGTTTTTTTTCTAATTCTTTCAAAATCTTCAAGTGAAAGATGGACTCCAATCTCACGTGACAATGCCAAAAGATGAAGAATTGCATTAGTAGAGCCACCTATTGCATTGGCAACAGTTATTGCATTTTCAAATGCCTCAAAGGTAAGAACATCTTTTGGTCTTATGCCATTTTCTAAAAGATTTAGGACTGCTCTGCCACTATCATATACCATCTTTTCTCTTCTTGGGTCTTCGGCAGGAGGTGATGCACTTCCTGGTAAAGCAATTCCAATTGCCTCGCTAATTGATGCCATTGTATTTGCGGTATACATGCCACCGCAAGAGCCTGCGTTTGGACAAGCTACATTTTCAAGATTTTTCAAAGCTTCAAGTGTTAATTGACCTGCTTCGTATGATCCAACGGCTTCATAGACATCCTGCACTGTTACTTGCCTTCCTTCATAAATTCCTGGCATGATGGTGCCGCCATATACAAAAACTGACGGAATGTTTAGTCTTGCCATTGCCATCATACTTCCAGGTAAACTTTTGTCACACCCTGCTATGCCTACCAGTCCATCATATTGATGCGCTCTTACCATTACTTCAATTGAATCTGCAATGATTTCCCTGCTAACCAGAGATGCTTTCATCCCTTCATGTCCCATAGCAATACCATCACTTACAGCAATTGTTGCAAATTCCCTTGGGGTGCCGCCAGAATCGCTTACTCCTTCCTTTGCCTTTTGTGCTAGTCTTCCAAGATGTATGTTACACGGTGTAGCTTCATTTCCAGTATGAGATACACCGATGAAGGGTTTATCAAAGTCCTCATCTTTTAATCCCATTGCCTTGTACATGGCCCTATGAGGGGCTCTTGATGGTCCCACAACTACATTTCTGCTTGATATTTCCATTTTGAATACTGTGGGGAGATAAGTGGCATAATTTTAGCATTATGTGTGAGAAACTGGGCGAATTTAGTTCAGTAAACATTTGTACAAACTTATGTCTTATCAAAATAAGAATTGCAAACCAATCTTGAAAAAATAAAAATTAATAGATTCTTAATTTCTTGAAACTATTTTGGTATTGTAGTATCAACTTGAACTGTACATGAGGTAAAATTGTCATTAAATCTAGCTATTGCGTTGAAGCTTTTTGTTTTATGCGCATCGATATCTGATATATCGCCATTTCCTGTGGATAATACATGTCCAGTGTTGTCAAGCAAGGACATCTTTAGGAAAACTACTTTGTTGGGTACAGCTCCACTGGTATACTGTCCTGTCATTAGTGCAAAGCCTGAGCCTTGGCTGCACTCTACATTGCTAAAACCTTCGGCAGGATCTGCAATAGTTTTGTAAAATGAAGTTACAGTATTTAACAATGAAGTAACTGCTGTGGCTGTGTCTATGGTACCATTATCCAAACTTCCTGCCAAACTTGCGCTAGTAAGACTATTTGCAACTGTTCCTACACCAAATAGACCAGGACCAGAGCTTTGGAGGGAACTAATATGTCTTAAGGAAAAAGCAAACTTAGAGAGATGCTGAGATTGTATTGTTATTTGGCATTGAGTTGGACTAATTGATGACGAAAATATTTCGCCAAGACCATTTTGAGTCCATGCACCTGAGCTTAGCGTATACGCATCAATTATCGGACAACCTTGAGAGTCGTTCTGTATGAAACTTTGGCTTGTCTTGTTGACAACTAGAGTCAGTGTAGGTGGTTTTGCATGGGTATGTGGATCTCCCCAATTAAATCCAACACCGTTATCTTCAAATGGATATTGTATATTGACGAAAAGGAAAATAGTTCCCTTTATGCTGCTTGATGATATTGAAGAAGGAAGTTTGTTGTCAACCTCTGCTACGAACCATTCATCTGGAGCAGTTCCTCCTGTAGATGTTGCAGTTGGAGATGATTGTACATCTATTTCCTTTAGACCGCCAAAGCTTGGAATTACAGAATTAGTAACTGGAATTATCATTTTCTGTCCTGGAATTATTTTATCAAATGGTGGAGTGGCGATAACCTGGCCTGATGTTGGGTTGACGGTAGTAACTACAGTGGGTATGATGGTTGCAACTGAAGTGGAGTTTGGAAGAGTATAGTTAGGCAGGCCAATAGCACTGATTATCGTTGTTCCGCTTGTTAATGGTGGAAAGACGATATTCAATAGAATAGATGACTGTGAATTTATTGTATTGATAACTGCATTTGTATTTGATATTCCTGCTACCATAACTTGTGGCAACTGATTTACATTGTTAATGGTATTTGAGACAATACTGTTTACTACCGTTGCTGAAACTGCAGCCCAAGTGTTTAGTGTTGTAGGGTTCAGCAAGGGGGCGGAAATAGAAATTGGAGAAGATATCATACTTAAGGTTGTACTATCTGTAGCAGAATTTGATGTTATGTTGATCGTGGCTTCAGAAACAAGTGAACTAAGTTTAGTTATTGAGCCATTCAAGGTTGGTGTTGCAAGAGTAATGGCTCCAGTGTCGGTACCTACGGTTTGGTTAATAGTGTTTAGTGTAGTTTGCAGTGGAGTGTTTGATACTGTTGTATTTGGGAGTGTTACAGCTGGCAGAGTTGGTATTGTAGCTGGTGGTGTTACAGATGATAGAGTTGTATTTGGGAGTGTTATAGCTGGCAGAGTTGGTATTGTATCTGGTGTTGTTACAGCTGGCGGTGTTACAGCTGGCGGTGTTATAGCTGGCAGAGTTGATGTAGTTGGAGATATGTTAATACCCCCTATATTGGAAGGACTCACATTATTATTTAGTAAAGCAGATGCTAGAGAAAAATGAATTACAATCAAAACTACACTAACAGATAGTATTTTTCTTAACATATCTACAAATTGTTATAGTCTAGAAAAATAGAATAAACAGTAAGACCGCTAAGTAATACTATAAAGCAGCAACTAGATCCAATGCGCATCGCCTTCACAACCCTTAATTTTGAATCCACACCATAATTTATCAAAATTAGCTTAAAATGCCTGTTCTGCCAAAAATGGAAATATGATGAAAATTTCAATCTAACAGTAGTTAAATGAAATTGAAAATATTTCAATTCCACTTAAAATAAACAGATTTTAGAAATTCGATAAAAGGTTTCAAATAATAGAAAACTATAATCACTCTAATCTTTATTCCAAATCAGATTTTTCTAATTCTTGACAAAGTTTTTTATAATTATCAATCATGTCTTTGAAAACTAAGAAAATAGTGTTGACATTTTTCTGAGCTAGCTCAAATCGCATTGTTTTCTCTACAAGATAAGATGTTTCCTTTGGATCTAAACCAGTATCTTCCCAGATTTTTTCGACATCATTCATTAATTTCTGCAAAACCGCTTCTCCTTGACGTATTCTTTCTTTTAATTCTCTAGACGTCGTAGATTCCATTACTTATTCCCTAAAACAAGATGAGGATATAAGAAAAACTTTTTCTCCAAGAATTTTCATATATGTGAAATGTAGATAATCATAAGCATTTAGCTTGGGATTGAAAAGTATCAATCCTACGCGTTTTTAATAATTAAGCAAGTAAAAAACAGGATATGAAGATTGGATTAGTAAGTTTATTCTCAATTTTATTTGTATTTTCGTTGATTTCATCAGTTATTTTACCAGCGGCATATGGAGAAGTTGCCTCTCTTAAAGTTAATAACACATTTTACAAAGGAGGAGACAAAATCTACTTTTCTGGTACAACTGCGACTGATGACCCAAAATATTATCTTGTGATCTTTGGCCCAAATGGTAAATTCATACTTTTAACATCTGGAACTGTTGATCCTACTCATACGTTTCAGGTAATGGTTGATACTGGAAGCCAAGATAATCAACCAAAATTCTCACTCAAAGGTATTTACAATGCTACGGCATTCATTGCCCAACAATCAACAGGTAAAACAGTAGATTTTGTTTTTTCTCCGGACGGTTCCCCAATGATTCCTTCTCCTCCAACCAGCCTGATATCCACTTCTTATTCATCAACAGAAATTGATCTTAACTGGTCAACTCCAACAATGAATGGTGGTTCGTCAATAACAGGATATAAAATTGAAAGAAATGATGGAAACGGGTTTAATGTAATTCAAAACACACAGGCAATAGCATATCCGGATACTGGACTGACACCAGGTAAACAATACTCCTATAGAGTATCCGCAATAAACTCTGCTGGTACAAGTAATTCTTCTAACGTAGCATACGCTACAACCATGTCTGCGCCAACACAAAATAATCCACAGAGTTCACCTGTAACTACAACCCAAACACAAACCACTAATGAGACTCAAGCAATTTATGAAGAAATTCAAAAAAGAATTGAAAATGCAAAACGATCACAGCAGTTATCAAATCCAAAATCAAATGTAGTCTCATTGAATGAAAATATGGGTGTTGGGGATCTGGTTGGCAATGCCTCTTCATCTAACACAGGAATTACAGAACACAAAGCATCATCATTTGATTTTAACAACCTCATGTATCCTTTTATTGCTTTAGCCGGAGCTGGTTTGATTATGGCAGTTATCTATACAAAGAAAAACAAACTTTGGTTTATTCCTAAAATCACATCAACAAGTAAAACTGATTTGAGTACATCAGAATTCGTAGAAAAGGACAATGATTTGATCGAGGAAGATTATTCACTAATGATTCTTAAGAATAGACTTGCCAAGGGTGAAATAACTATTGAAGAATTTAACAGATTAAAAGACGCTTTAAAAGAACCCTAGGTAATTAAATTGAAAGAATCAACTCTAGCAAATTGATCATTTATCTGGGTTTGATTCTCATTGCCATATGAAATTAATATTCTATCGTGATCCTTAAACACATAATTTAGAATACTTGGCACTTGTTGATGGTTAATGTAGAATTTCAAAGTATACTGATCATTACTACAAAACTGTCTTTTATCAGGAAAGACAAAGCACTTGTCAGTCAATCCTATATGTATAGAATTAAAGAGAAATCCCAAAGTTACATTTGCCGCATGCATGTGAACTGTTTCACCATTATCTTTCTCAAAATGTATGTAGGGACTCTTTAGTTGGTAAGCTGGAGAAGAATAATCAAACATCTGACCATAAATCATTGTTAAAAATCCTGCATGAATATGTATTCCTCCAAGCGGTCCTGCTCCTACGGGTACACCTTTAGGAATTACGGTAGATGATAATTCATAGAAGTTATAACTTGAAATTGCAAGAACTGCAATGACTCCGCCAAAAACCCCCAAAGCTATCAGTTTGTACTTTATCTTTTGTTTTTGATGTTTTTCGACGTAGCTTTCTCGCTCCTTTACTCGCTCTTCTCGATCTTTTTTACCCATGAATTGATACAAATCCAATTTTCACCCTAAATAACAGTATCTAGTAATGATATTGTCAAGATAGAATACGGTATCTTTTGATTTAAGACAGAATATAACATTCTTTTTTAACACAGAATCAGTTTATCGTTATGGTAGGATTATTTAGTAAGAAAGAAGCATTCTGTACCGTATGTAAGAAAGGTATTTTTCATAAGCATAAACCAAAAAAAAGTTGGAATATTGAGGGCCCACTTTGTGCAGATTGTTATGTAGATCGAATGAAAGACCATTTTGAAAAACATGAAGCTAACAAGTGTATTCTGTGTGGTGCTGAACCAGGCGCATTTAACTTGTGGAAACCAAAGAAAGAATGGGCTATGAAAGGCTGGCTTTGTAAGCCTTGTTTTGATAAAAAGGAAAAATCAGATAATGAGTCAAAAAATTTTTGTAGTGATTGTGGCATTAAACTTGGTTTCCTAAGTTATAAACCAAAAAAAGAATGGAACATAAAAGGTCAAATCTGCAAAAATTGCTGGAATTTGCACGACATAAAAACTGATACTTGACATCGCCGGCGAATTAAAATCTGCAAAACCAATAGCATCATTTCATTTTTTGCATTAATTTAAATAAAATGCTACAACGCAGTACTGTATGAACTGTCTGTTCTGTGACATTATTGCAGGAAAAGTAAAGGCGAATTTTGTTTATGAGGATAAATCACATATAGCAATTATGGATAAATATCCCATACAGCGAGGTCATGCGCTTATCATACCACGAGATCATCATGAAAAAATTACTGATATGATTACAGAAAACGTTTCTACACTGTTTTCAATAGTCACTGTTATTGCGCGAGCGATATTGGAAGTTACTGAGGCAGATGGCTTTAACATAGGGCAAAATAACGGAAAAGCTGCAAACCAGATAATCCCCCATGTTCACGTCCATATCATACCTCGATATTCCAATACTGGTATTGGATGGACAAAAAGAATGATTGCAGATGAGGAGGATTTGGAAGACTTGGCATCAAAAATACGAAAATGCGTACAATCAGTTTAATTCCTTTATTATGAATTCCATATCTGTTTTTGTTAAACTGATATGTTTTTTAGAATCTTTTCTTGCAATGATTTTTCCAGCTTGAAAGGCAATCATTGTAGGTACTGCCTGTATGTTGAATCTATCCCACAGTGGATTTTCATCTTCATTTACTAATGTGGCTTTTTTCTGAACCTTCTCTGAATTGATTTCTTCAAAAATGGGCTTAAAATTTGCACAATAGGGACACCAATCAGCATAAAAGAGTACCAATGTTTTTTGTTCGCTTTTTAAGACCTTGCTATCAAATTCCTCTGGTAATACATGTTCCATGTTTTGAATCTGTTTTCTAAAATATTTAGAGCTACCGAAAATGATTTTTTATTACAAAAATATGCCAAACAATAGATGTCAAGTACTCATTGGTTTGGATTATATCTCAAAAATGCTCCAACTTTTCCTATGCTAGATAACATTGCCCCATGTTCAGTAGAACCTGATATCACTTCTAGTTTTGCACCAGTTTCTCCAGCAAGCAATGACAAATAGTCCACAATATCACGTTCAGTTGACTCTGAGTCCATGCTCTTACAATTAGGACAAGGTGAGCTTAAGAGTTCCTGAGTTCTTTGTATTAACTTAGGTCTTTCTAAAATCTCTGTTTGTACATTTTGGCATCTTCTACAGGTCACGTCAAGTTTTCGTAGATTAGTGTCATCAGTGATGAGCAGCAAACTTACAACATTTTTTTTAAGAAGATCGATTATATCCTTCAAACCGTATACTGCAAGCCCTCTTGAAAAATGAATCTCATGGAATAGTTTTTCGACAAGTTTCTTCTCTTCTACCATTCTGTAATCTGATAATACTTCCTGTGCTCTAGCAAATGCTTCACGGACTCCTTCCGAACCAGCATATGAAGAATCTAGAGTCGCTATGATCATGTTTTGAAGCCTATATTCGAGATATTCTTCTCTTATGAAGGTCTCTTTTGTTGGACCAGGACCGGAAATTACTAGCCCCTTTATTGGATAAATGTCAATGAAATACTCTCTTGTGGTATGTGCAACCCTATGATAGTATTCGCCAAGTTCCATTTCTCTTAATCTTTCAAATCTTCTTGCTGATTGACCGCCCTGTCTGTGTTTTCCTGCTACTCCAGATGATGTTTCTGATAAAACTTCAAGCTTGTCACCATGTAAAAGGCCCCATCCAGCATCTTTTGCATCAATTGCCAAAAACCCAATCATGTTGTCATCTTTTAACATGTCTTTTAACAAATCAACATGAAAATGATCATCACATCTATACAGAAATGTCTGCAATTCTTTTGGAGGCTCTATCTCGTAAAGCTTAATGACTTCACTGCCAATTGGCCCACCTCCTTCTGCTGGGAGAGCGCCACAAAAGACTACAAGTCCTTTGTCGGGAGGTTTTTTGTAAAGCTTTAGTCTTTGTATAACACGTGATAGTGCATCGACAACATGAGTTCTGGTAAGATCTGATTTGATATTATCGGCGGTCCCCTGTTCTTCTCGCAATACGTTAATTACTTCGTGTAAGGCTTTCTTTGGCGGTATGTATAACGAGATAAGCTCAGTACCTCGACCAGATTTATCTGAAAGCTCCTCTAATGTTTTTCGTATTTTGTACATTTTTACGGAATCTTGTTTTTCAATTGTGGGTTTGCCCATTAACATGACCTCTTGAGATTATGAATATTAAGTTTGGTTTGAATTGAAAAAGCAAATCCTTACTTATTAGATCCTTGTAGATTTATGATACATGTCTGATGATAAAAAGAAGACAAAAGATAATTTCACCGAAGATTACAAAACTTCGGTATCTGACGGATCTAACGAAATTTCAGGAGGAGATTTTGACACAGATATACCATGCCATAAAGAAATTACCATGCTAACACCTGATTTGGAATTTTGCCCTGTTTGTGGATTTTACACATCTAAAAAATGATTTATGGCGATTGTAAATTTGTTTAGAATGTGTCAAGAACTTGTTGAAAAACTGAAAACGGCTGATTGCCAGTTATTTGTTTGACTTTTTTACTATCAAATATTAAAAATGACGGTGTAGCATTAATTCCAATTTTTTCTCCAAATTGTTGATTGTCAAGAACCTTTTGTTCATATTTCTTATCTCCAAGACATTTATCAAATTGTCTAAGGTCTAATCCTAGCGTGGTAGCAAATTTGTCTAACGAGTTTCTATTTACCCATCCAGTTTTTTCACCAGCCCAGTTTTTGTATAATTCGTCGTGATAACTCCAATACTTGTTTTGGTCATCAGCACAGTATGATGCTTCTGCTGCAAGAACAGAATCTGGACCGTTGAGAGGAAAGTCACGAAATACAAAGTTAGCCTTTCCAGTATCTATGTATTCTTTGATAAGTGAATCTTTACTGGTTTCATGAAATGCGTGACAATAGGTACACTGGTAATCTCCCCACTCTACTATGGTAATTGGCGCATCTGGATTCCCCAATATGGGTGAACCGTTTTGCTTTAGTGATTGTAGTGTCACTTTGGCATTATCTTGATTCTGATGTGGATAAAGTATGTAGGATAATGCTACAATTGTAATAATTGCAGGTATGGCAACTAAGTAGTATCTATTCATAATTGTGTTGCATTTTGAATTGAATATTAAGATTGTCAAACTCGCATATTTGCCTTAATTATTTTTTATGATTTCAAAAATTCAAGTAACACTCTTGACAGATTCTGATCATTAATTGTAGTAATAATTTCCGATTAGAAAGATTATGTTAATTTTAGATTTGATTAGACTATTTGATACATATAACATTACCAATACAATGAAGATCTGCACCAGTATAATCATCACCTTTTATGTCCGCGTCATGAAGATTAGAACCTGTGAGGTTGGCGTTATGAAGAATTGCACCTTTGAGAAGAGTTTCTGAAAGATCTGCTCCTGAGAGATCAGCACCTGTCAAGTCTACACTTGTCATGTCAGCATAGCTGAGATTTGTCCCTGAAAGTTTTGCGTTTTGAAGGTTAGCTCCCATAAATGCGCCATTTTGCAGGTTAGCTCCTGATAGGTCTGCACCTGCAAGGATGGCCGCGTTTAGGTTGACAAACCTACCATTCGCATTTGTGAGATTAGCCTCTGTGAGATTAGCCTCTGCTAGTTGAGTATTTATCATTTCAACATTTTGAAGATGGGCACCAACCAGATTAGCACGAAAAAGGTAGGCTTTACTGATATTTGCATGTTCAAAGTTAATATTTGAAAGATTAGCGTTGTGAAGATTAGCATGATT
>Ga0206888_1190_pt1 | contig 14086 bp, 12 predicted proteins | sample Alteio_BWOrgHeat_90_FD_153258 | JGI IMG/M metagenome (GOLD analysis project Ga0206888, IMG submission 153258) | Enriched cells from forest soil in Barre Woods Harvard Forest LTER site, Petersham, Massachusetts, United States - Alteio_BWOrgHeat_Nextera4 ... | reverse complement strand
CATTAGTAGTGTGTCTGGCTTATTCCGCCGAAGATACTGTTTCAACGTATAAAAACCCTCAAAGAGATCGCTTCCCGGTATCGATAGATTGATCCAGTTGCTTCCGAGTTCCTTTGGATTGACAGAAGCATTCCCTCTTGAATCTCCGATTATTATGTTCGGGTAATTTGAGCTTTTTATCCTGTCATAGTGAAACTCGGACAGGTAATAATCCGTCGGCGCGCCCAGGAAGTAGGCAGGATAAAAGGTAATGAACAGGTAGATGATCAATCCTGGCACCAGGACGGATAGCGCTACATAAACAGATACCCTGGTAATAAATTTGGCCATATTCCTAAAACTGAAAATAGATGAAATTTGTCTTTTTTTCGAAAGAGAAGATGATCAGGATCAATAATACGAAATATAGCAAAGGCCTGAATTTAGCCGGGATCCTTAAACTTCTTTCATCTCTTCTTAACCACCATTCGATGAGAACGAACGGTACTATATAGGACATCACCTCTATACCTGCGGGGCTTGAGAGATATTGGGCCGGGCATTTTAGGGTACTGACAATGATCCGCCTGACATAATCGATCCCGATGTTCACATTTTTGCTCCGGAAAAATATCCAGGCAAACGTCACAAACGAAAAAAGTATAGACCATTTGAAGGAACTCTCTCAAATTCGGGACCTTTCTGTCCTCAGCTACTATATACGAAACGTGGCGGCGGTTTTTATTGAGGAGCAATAAAGGCATAAATCCCAATGCATGAATACCTCCCCATGCTATAAAGTTCCAGTTTGCACCATGCCAGAATCCACTGACGAGAAAGATGATAAAGGTATTTCTTACCGCAATCAACTTTCCCTTTTTGGACCCCCCCAGTGGGATATACAAATAATCCCTGAACCAGGACGATAACGAAATATGCCACCGTCGCCAAAATTCCGCAATATCCCGGGAAAAATAAGGAAATTTGAAATTGGTCAAAAGTTCAAATCCAAACAACTTGGCCGTCCCCAGCGCAATGTCTGTATAGCCGCTAAAGTCGCCGTAAATTTGAAAGCTAAACCCTATGGCCGCAAGGATCAACGTATACCCGGACTGATGCGTATAGTTGGTAAAGATCCCGTCGACAATAATTGCCAGATTGTCCGCAAAAACGACTTTCTTAAACAATCCCCAAAGGATCAACCGGCATCCCTCTACCGCCTGACCGTAATTAAATATCTTTTTTGTCTGGATCTGCGGCAACAGGTGATTGGCTCTTTCTATTGGTCCGGCAACCAGTAAAGGAAAAAAACAGACGAATACGGCATATTCGACAAAATTGGTTACCGGTTTTCTTGTCCCACGATAGATGTCGAATACATACGACATCCCATGAAAAGTATAAAAGGAGATCCCCACGGGCAACGCCACCTGTAATAATGCCGGGTGCAAATGAATTCCCATTGAGTCAAACCCTCTTTGAAATTCAGTAGCAAAGAAGTTATAGTATTTGAATACTCCTAAAATTCCCAAATTATTCAGGATGCTTAACCAGAGGAAGGCTCTTGCCTTTTTCTTATTGGCGGAGGCTACGCTGAATCCATATAAATAATCCAGTAAAGTTGAGATGGCCAGCAAGATCAGAAACTTCCAGCTCCACCAGCCATAAAAAAAATAACTGGCAAGCAGGATCACCAGGTTCTGACTAAATACGGTTTTGTTAAAAACCATCCAATAAAGGGCGAATACGATCGGCAAAAAGATAAAGAACTCAAAAGAATTGAATAACATTGGCTTAGGTTAGTCTCCAAATACAGTGAGAACGATGTTTTCCTGCAATTTAATGAAAAAAGGGTGTCCCAATTTTTGAAACACCCTCCTGTATAATTAGCAAACTCAGACAAATTTACTGCCCCTCTAAAAAGGCGTGTCGTCATCATCCACCGGCACATCCTTCATCCGGCTGCCGGCCTGGATATAAAGCCGGGCGCCACCGCCCTCATCATCCTGCACCGGCTTCCAACTGCCCCCCGACGGTACCCCGATCCCCCCAAAATCATCCTCGCCATATTCCGTGAACTTCTGGATATGCAGCAGCGCCCGCAGCTTTACCGTATCGAGGCTGCCATTACGGTGTTTGGCTATCTTTACGTGCGTCTCTCCTTTATTGCTTTCTCCCTGCTCATTGGCCGTGATCCCATAATATTCAGGGCGATAGAGGAACATAACCATATCCGCGTCCTGCTCGATGGCGCCGGACTCCCGAAGATCGCTCAGTTGCGGGATCTTCTCCCCTTCCTTCCGCGATTCCACGGCACGGCTCAACTGGGACAGGGCGATGATGGGCACCTGGAGCTCCTTGGCCAACCCCTTCAGGTCGCGGGAGATCCGGCTGATCTCCTGCTCGCGATTGCCGTTCTTGTTATCCCCGGCCCCGCTCATCAACTGCAGGTAGTCGATGATGATAAACCCGACGTTATGTTTGTTCTTCAGCCGGCGGCATTTGGCCCGAAGCTCGAAGATATTCAGCGCAGGCGTATCGTCGATAAAGATCGGGGCCTTGGCCAGCCTGTCGATCCCCTTCTTGTAGAGCTGCTTCATTTCATGTTCTTCCAGCCGGCCACGGGCGATCTTTTCCATATAGATCTCCGCCTCGGCACTAAGGATACGCTGCACCAGCTGGGCAGAGCTCATTTCAAGGCTGAAGAAGGCTACCGCTGTGGGCTTCTTGGCATTAAGGGCCGCATTCCGGGCCAGGTTAAGCGCGAAAGCCGTTTTACCCACCGCGGGACGGGCCGCCAGGATGATCAGGTCGGTCGGCTGCCAGCCATAGGTGATCTTGTCCAGCGATGGGAAACCGCTGGGTACCCCCGTGATCTCATCCTGCTTATGTCGCAGGTCTTCGATGCGCGCGATAGTCTTGACCAGCACGGTGTCGATGCTGTCAAAATTCTTCCGGAGGTGATTATTGGTGATCTCAAAGAGCTTGCTTTCGGCATCATCGAGAAGATCGAAGACGTCGGTGCTGTCTTCGTACGCATCGCCGATGATCTCTCCGCTGATCCGGATCAACTCCCGCTGGATGAATTTCTGCAGGATGATCCGGGCATGGGTTTCGATATTGGCGGAAGACACGACGGCATTCGTGAGCTTCGTGACGTAATACGGACCGCCTACCATGTCCAGCTCCACCCGCATCTTTAACTCCTCCACGACGGTAAGGATATCTATCGGCTGGCTTTTCTGCGCCAGCCCCTGCATCGCGCGGTAGATGCGCTGATGACCTTCCAGATAGAAACATTCCGGTTTGAGAATTTCGACAACTGTATCGAAAGCGCTCTTTTCCAACATGATAGCGCCGAGTACGGCCTCCTCCAGCTCTTTTGCCTGGGGAGGTATCTTGCCGTACACCATGGTGCTAAGGTCCACCGGAGGCTTGCGCCTCATCTTGCTGCGGTCCTTATTGAGATTAAGGTTAGTGAGATCCATACGAAACCGTCCAGAATAATATTTTAAAAAATAGGGTGTCCAGCCGCTATTGCCCCCTCGTTTGGGCCTGTTCGTCGCGCTCTTCTCATTAAGGAATTGTTATGACAAGATGAACAGAATGTTACCCGATTGAGACAGGAGGGCGAATATAGAACTCCAAATCTCCTTGAAGGCAAATTTTCTTTTTCTTTCTTTATCCTATAGAAATTCACCCGGTTATCCACAGGCAACCCGGGTTTACGCACAGTAAATCCCGGTCTATCCACAATTTAAAAAAGTTTTCAATCCTTTTGACTTTTAAATTCACACCCTTTGTGCACAAAGATTTCCCGGTAAATATTTTGTCGGGAGGGCGAAACCACAGAATGCGGTTTGAGGCAATTTAAAAGGCCGGCAGACCCAGGGTCTGCCGGCCAAATGCGCATTCAGTGCGGACTGCAGCGAAAGGACCGAAATTGCCTCCCTGGTCCTCCGCCCTAAACTATGGCTTAATGTCCTTTTTGGGGTCATCATTCGTTGGATTCGGCCTCGGCCTCGCAGGCGGCGGTGTCGCCCGTTGCGGCGGCGGCGCCACACGCTGTGGGGGCAGAGGTTTCGGCTGATTGACCATCGGCCGGGTATCGGTCTGCGAAAAAGGCCGCCCAAAGACAGGCCGGCCCTGGTTCAGTTGCGGCTGGGCTGCAGGTGGATTGTTCACGGGCTGAGAACCAGGACGGGTAAACGGCTGGTTGTTCGCAGGTGGATTATTCACCGGCTGAGAACCCGGACGGGTAAACGGCGGGTTATTCGCAGGTGGGTTGTTCGCAGGCGGATTGTTCACCGGCTGGTTAGCCACGGGCTGGTTGCCGGGACGATTGCCGGGATTCGTGGAATAGCCGGGCGTCGTCCGGGCAGGCTGCTGGTTATTATACCCATTATTCCCCCGGTTATCCCTGTTATCTCTATTATCACCATTCCCGCTAAAGCCCCCATTTCCTCCATTCCCTGCATTCCCGGCGTTCCCCGTATTCCCATAACTGTTCCTGTTGACAGGCCGCGCATTGTCGAGGCTCTGGTACCTCGCAGGCGCCGGACGGGTAAAACCGCCGCCGGCGTTGGGCCGGGCATCCTGGCCCTGGTTCACCCTGGGCCGGTAAATAACAAAATCATTCCCCGTGGGCCGTTCACCGGGGGTACGGCTTTCCCGGATCGCGATAGGCCGGACCGGCGCACCGCCAAACCTGCCGACCTCATTCGGGTCGGGCCCCACACTATAGCGGGCATTCCCCGGGCGGTTGATCACTGTGGTATTGTTGATCGTAGTATTGTTGATCGTGGTATTGTTGATAATGGTCGTCCGGTTGATGATCGTCACATTGTTGGTCTCCCGGACATAGTAGTTGTTGATCTGCGGGCTGGCCACATACTGGTGAGGAACAAAACACCAGTAGTGCGGCGGTGGGGTATACCCGCCGCTGACGACCATACCAAAGCTAACGTTGGGCCCCATGGGCGCCCAGCCATAGTAGTCGTCGCTGTTCCGCCAGCTCACCCAGGCAGGAGCCCACTCGTTGCCGGGTATCCACGTCCAGCCATAACCGTCCTGGAAGAACCACCGGCCATAGTGAAAAGTAGCCCAGCCCCAGGGATAACCGGAGTTCCAGGTCCAGCCCTCATCGGTATAGACCCAGTGGCCATTGCTGGCATACGGCTTGAAATCGGGACCGGCATCGGGCAACCATACATAACCGTATTGCGGATTATCGATCCATTGACCATAAGGGCTCAACTGATCATAAAAAGCTTGATAAGACACATCTTCCGGTTCGGGAGCCGGAGCCGCTACTGGCGGCGGAGGCGGATCCTGGTGTACGACATAGACAGGACCACATGCGGTAAAACAGAGGGCAAAGATGCCCGGGATGAACAGGTGCTTTTTCATAAATCGACATTTAGGTTAGCTATAGGACCTGGCGGTCCTCGCGAAGTAAAACTTATGCAAAAGTATTAACATTTGATTATCACGACAAAATAGGATTCGCACAACCCACGGCGCCTATTTGGCAAACGAATTTATTTCTCAAATATTCTACCTTTGGCCCTAAACCGCTTCCAGCGGCAAATTATTATGACTATCAGTTACAATTGGCTATGCGATTATCTGCCGGTAAAGATCGAACCACAACGGCTTTCGAAGATCCTGACCTCCATCGGACTGGAGGTTGAACACCTGGAAACCTATGAGTCGGTAAAAGGCGGGCTGAAAGGGCTTGTCATCGGGGAAGTACTGGAATGTTCACCACATCCCAATGCGGATAAATTAAAGGTCACCACCGTCAACACCGGCAGCGGAGAGCCCCTGACCATCGTCTGCGGGGCTTCTAATGTCGCCGCAGGGCAGAAAGTGATCGTAGCCTTGCCGGGTACGACCATCTACCCCATAAAAGGAGAACCGCTTACGCTGAAAATAGCAAAGATCCGGGGAGTGGAAAGCCACGGGATGATCTGCGCCGGGGACGAGATCGGGTTGGGCGAAAGTCACGACGGGATCATCGTATTGCCCGTCGAAGCCAAAACCGGCACCCCAGCCGCCACCTGGTTCAAATCATTCCTTTATGACGATCACCTCATAGAGATCGGGCTGACCCCGAACCATATGGACGCCATGAGCCATTGGGGCGTTGCCCGCGACGTCTGCGCCTGGCTCTCCCACCACGAGAACAAGGAATACCGGCCAAAAGGGCCTTCCCTCAATGCCTTTAAGGTTGAGAACAACAGCCTCCCGGTGGCCGTAAGCATCGGCAATACCCGGAGTTGCGGCCGCTATTCCGGCCTGACCATAAAAGGGATCACCATCCGGGAATCGCCGCAATGGATGAAAGACAAGCTAAAAGTCATCGGCATCCGCAGCATCAACAATATCGTCGACATCACCAATTTCGTGCTGCATGAACTGGGCCAGCCGCTTCACGCCTTTGACCTCGAGGCGATAAAAGGCGCGAAGATCATCGTAAAGAACCTGCCGGAAGGCACCCCCTTCGTGACCCTGGATGAGAAAACCCGGAAATTGTCCGCCGACGACCTGGTCATCTGCAATGCGGAAGAACCAATGGCCCTGGCAGGCGTCTTTGGCGGCTTGCACAGCGGCATAAAGGACAGCACCCGGAACATCTTCCTCGAAAGCGCCTGGTTCAACCCGACGGACATCCGGAAAACCTCCTTCCGGCATGGCCTGCGTACCGACGCCGCCACGCATTTCGAAAAAGGAATGGATATTTCCGGCACGGTAAATGCGCTTAAAAGGGCAGCCCTGCTGATCAAGGAACTGGCCGGCGGGGAGATCGCCTCGGACATCGTCGATGTCTATCCGGACCCGGCAAACAAAATTCAGGTCATCCTGAAACATCATTACCTTAAAAAGTTAAGCGGTAAGAACTATCACCCGGATGCCGTAAAGAATATCCTGTTGTCCCTCGGCTTTGAGATCGTAAAAGAGGGGATCGACGCCATCCACGTAGCCGTACCCTGGCATAAGCCGGACATCTCCCTGCCGGCCGACCTGGTCGAGGAGATCATGCGCATCGACGGACTGGACAACATCGCGATCCCGGCGTCGATAACCATCTCCCCCTCCGTGGAGAACGACGCATCCCAGGCTTCCTGGAAGTCGGCCGCCGCCCACTACCTGGTAGGACAGGGGTTCAACGAGATCCTGACCAACTCCATCACCAACAGCGCCTATTACAGCGAAAAGGAATTGGGGTCGGCCGTCAAAATGATCAACAATCTTACCGCTGAACTGAATATCCTCCGCCCGTCCCTGCTGGAAACCGGTCTCGAATCCGTCGGGTTTAATCTGAACCGCAAAAGCAGCCAGCTCCGCTTTTTTGAGTTTGGCAAGACCTATAGCACCACCGGAGTAGGGGAGTACCTGGAAGAAGATCATCTCTGCCTGTATCTCACGGGCGCCTGGCAGGACGATTCCTGGAAAGGAAAGGGAAAGGACATCGACTTCTATTACGTAAAGGGGCTTTGCGAGCGCATTTTCCCCCTGCTTGGACTTAATGCCCCGGATTGGGAGCAACTGGAACATCCAAAACTGCACACGGGTCTGGCGATCATTGCAGATGGACAAACCCTGCTGGAGATAGGACCCGTAAAGACCGACCTGCTGAAACGATTCGATTGTAAACAGGAGGTCTTCTTCGCGGACTTTCATTGGAGTAGCCTTCTGGCACTGGCGACAAAGAACAGGATCGAGTTCAAAGAATTGCCCCGGCAACTGCCCGTCCACCGGGATCTGGCGATGATCGTCGACCAGGCACTCCCCTTCGAAAAAGTGGAAAGGACCATCCGGGGCGTGAAGCTGGATAAATTGCAGGAAGTAAAGCTTTTCGATATATTTGAAAGTGAGAAATTGGGGAAGGGGAAAAAGTCGCTGGCCGTTAGCTTTACCTTCCTCGACGAGGAAAAGACCCTGACGGATAAAGAGATCGATGCGATGGTCAACCGGATCATGGGCGCCTTGGAAAAAGAAGTACAGGCCGAAATAAGACAATGAGTGAAGAAACCAATAGCGGAGGGAAACCGGGTGCACCCGCAGGGGAAGCGGAACTTCGGGTCAGGCGGATCCAGGAGAAGTTACAGCAATTGCTGCGACAGCGGGACCTCCTGCTAAAGGAGAACGGGAAGCTTAGGGAAGAGTTACGTCAATTACAACAGGATCATACGGACCACGCGACAAGACTGGAACAGTTACAACAGCAGGTTGAGATCTTAAAAGCGACAAAAGCGTCGATGAATGAAGAGGAAAAGAAGGCATTGGAGAGACGGCTCGGCCAGTACATCCGGGAGATCGACCGGTGTATTGCGATGTTGGGCGAGTAACCGGTCAGACCCTTTTTACCAATCGCATTTTCATTTCATCCGCGCCACGCGATACTTCGAGGGTGTAAACGCCGTAAGGCAGGTCATTGAGACCATTCCAGTCCAATTCCTGCTGATCGTTCTCTACCTCGGTTTCCATACCTCGGCAGACTAAACCGGTGTCATCTTTTAGGACGGCCTTCAGTAAACATTTTTGTGGACGATCGACCTGGATGGTAAGGTGGTCGATGAAGACGGGAGACTTGACTTTTAAGAACATGGTTGCTGTAGTTTTAAGATAGGGTATTGGTGTCAACGTTCTTTTTTTATAAGGATGGTCGAATGTCAAAGTCAGAAAACCGGTTACCTTCCTCCCGCGCAAAAATTCCTTGTGTATAAGGTGTGGATAAATATAAAACAAGTATTTCAACTATGCAAGAGTTAATCCCAATAAATGTTGTCATAGGTGATCGCACTTATCGGATCAAGATCGAACCCAAGGACGAAGAGGTCGTCCGAAAGACCCTGAAACTGATCAACGACAAGCTGATCGAGTACAAAACCCAGTTCGCCGGCCGGGACATGCAGGATTATATCGCCATGGTCGTCCTCTGGTACGCTACCCAGCCCCCCAGCGAAGCCAACCCGGGTCTGAATCATACCGTGCTCGACGCCCTCGCTCGCATGGAACAGCAGTTGGACAAGGTTTTATAGTGTGTAAGGCGGTGAAAGACGTCTGTTTTTGGCCCCGATTCATTATCTTCGCCAACTAACATAAAAATGGACCATCGGTCCAATCATTTCATACAATCATGATAATCAGTGCAAAATATATGATTGTGAACGCTTTAAATTCAAAAATCAATGACAGAAACAGTTATTGTCGTCATAGTTGGGATCGTCGCCCTGGCGATCGGGTTCTTCATAGGTAAGGCACTTTCCGCAAAAGACAACCAGGGAAAGCTGCAAGAAGCTGAACAGCAGGCCAAAAAGATCCTCGGAGACGCCCAGACGACCGCTGAGAACCTGAAAAAGGAAAAATTACTGGAAGCAAAAGAGAAATTCGTACAGTTAAAGGCCGAACACGACAAGGAAGTCCTCGAAAAGAACCGCCGGGCCAATGACTCAGAATCCCGGATCAAACAGAAAGAGCAGAGTATCAATCAGAAAATAGAGGGACTGGACAAACAGGCCAAGGACAACGACGTCATCAAGGAAAACCTGAACCGCCAGATAGAAGTCGTGAATCTCAAACGGACCGAACTCGAAAAGCACCAGGAAGAACATATCCGCCGCCTGGAGAAGATCGCCGGGCTGACGGCCGAAGAAGCCAAATCCCAGCTGGTCGAAAGCCTTAAACAGGAAGCCCAGAGCAGGGCCCTCGCGCTGCAACAGGAAATTATTGACGACGCCAAGCAAAAGGCAAACAAGGAAGCCCGGAAGATCATCATCCAAAGCATCCAGCGGACCGCCGCCGAACAGGCCATTGAAAATTCCATCACCGTATTCAACCTCGAAAGCGACGAAATAAAAGGCCAGATCATCGGCCGCGAAGGGCGTAATATCCGGGCTATCGAAGCCGCCACGGGGGTCGACCTCATCGTCGACGACACCCCGGAAGCCATCGTCTTGTCTTCCTTCGATCCCCTGAGAAGGGAGATCGCCCGCCTCTCGCTCCAGCGCCTCGTATCCGACGGCCGTATCCACCCCGCCCGGATAGAAGAGATCGTGGAAAAAACCCGCAAACAGATAGAAGAGCAGGTGATGGAGATCGGCGAACGCACCGTTATCGAATTGGGTATCCATGGTTTACATAAAGAATTGGTTCGTATCGTAGGAAAGATGCGGTTCCGTAGCTCCTACGGCCAGAACCTCCTGATGCACAGCCGCGAAGTAGCCAACCTTTGCGGTATCATGGCCGCCGAACTGGGGATGAACCCCAAATTGGCCAAACGCGCCGGACTATTGCACGATATCGGCAAGGTCCCCGACGAAGAGACCGAATTGAGCCACGCCCTGCTGGGGATGAAACTGGCAGAGAAATACGGGGAGAACCCGGCCGTTGTCAATGCCATCGGCGCCCACCACGATGAAGTGGAAATGCAATATGTGATCGCCCCCATCATCCAGGCCTGCGACGCCATCAGCGGCGCCCGTCCCGGCGCCCGGCGCGAGATCATGCAACAGTATCTCCAACGTATCAAAGACCTTGAAAACCTCGCCCTCGCCTATCCCGGGGTCGAAAAAGCCTACGCCATCCAGGCGGGCCGGGAACTCCGGGTCATCGTGGAAGCCGATAAGGTGACCGACATCGACAGCGATAAACTGAGCTTCGAGATCGCCCAGAAGATCCAGACGGAAATGACCTACCCCGGCCAGATCAAGGTGACGGTCATCCGGGAGAAAAGGGCGGTCAACGTCGCCAGATAAATTATCAGGAAACAGCCTGGATATTTGGCACATTGTTGAAATAAACATACCTTTGCCATCCTTTAAAAAGAAAGCATATGGACGCTGCAATAGCTTTTGTACACGAGCAAATGACGGGAAAAAGAGAGTTTCCGAAATTCAAAGCCGGTGATAATATCTCTGTCAACTATAAGATCATCGAAGGAAACAAGGAGCGTATCCAGAGTTTCAAGGGTGATGTCATCAAACGGCAGGGCACGGGCCACACCGCCACCTTTACCGTCCGGAAGATCTCCGACGGCGTAGGCGTGGAAAGGACCTTCCCCCTCTTCTCCCCCAATATCGAGTCGATCGATCTCCACAAAGTAGGCCGCGTCCGCCGGGCCAAATTGTACTTCCAGCGCAGCCGCAGCGGTAAAAGCGCCCGTATCAAGGAAAAAAGACAGGCCACCGAATAAGGGCCTAAACAGGATATTAACAAAAAGGACTGCGTTTCGCGGTCCTTTTTTAGTGGAATACGTTACCTTTACAGTTCTTAATCTAAAGACTTTATTATGACAACTTTTATGAATGGCATCTACCTGATCTCGATGCCCGGTGGCAGTGAGTGGGTATTGATCATCCTGGCCGTTCTCGTACTGTTTGGCGGTCGCAAGATCCCCGAATTCATGCGCGGACTGGGTAAGGGTATCCGTGAATTCAACGATGCCAAGAACAACGTGAAGAAAGAATTGGAAGAAGGCATGGCCGAGAAAGACACCAAGCCTGCCGGCACGACAACTGCCAGCACAACGACCCAGCCATAAACTGGGCTAATATTTCGACCCCGGCTGTTTACTTTTCACTCCATACAAGACTATCATAAAGCCTTAAGGGATGGGACTGCTTCTTGCGAAGAAGCGGTCCTTTACTATTTAAAGGCCATAGAGCAACAGCAACACCTCAACGCCTATACCCGTGTATATGGCGAAGAAGCCCTTGCAAAGGCCCGCGCACTCGACCAGCGGCGGACAGCGGGCCATCCCACCGGCAGACTGCATGGTGTTGTCATCGGGCTAAAGGACGTTATCGCCTACAAAGACCACCCCCTCACAGCCGCCTCGCATATCCTTGACGGTTTTATTTCCATTTACAACGCCACCGTAGTCGAGAAAATGCTGGCCGAAGAAGCGATCCTCATCGGCCATCTCAACTGCGACGAATTTGCAATGGGCTCCAGCAACGAGAACTCGGCCTATGGCAATGTGCTGAACGCCCGCGACACCAGCCGGGTCCCGGGAGGATCATCGGGCGGCAGCGCCGTAGCCGTTCAGGCGGGGCTCTGTATGGTCAGCCTGGGCAGCGACACCGGCGGCTCGGTGCGCCAGCCGGCGGATTTCTGCGGTATCCTCGGACTAAAACCCACCTATGGCCGGGTCTCGCGCTATGGACTGATCGCCTATGCCTCCTCCTTTGATCAGATCGGCATCTTCGGCCATACCGTCCGGGACGTCGCCCTGCTGCTGGAAGTGATCGCGGGCGAAGACGACTACGACAGCACCGTAAAGAAAAGCGCCGGCGAGCCTGCAGGCCCGATGTGGAAAGAAAACCCCGGCCGCAAATACCGCATCGCCTACTTTACCGAAGCGCTTGACCATCCGGGCCTCGACCCCGAGATCCGGTCGGCCATCCTGCAGCGTACCAACGAATGGCGGGAAGAAGGCCATACAGTCGAAGCGATTGATTTTGAATTGCTGGACTATATCGTACCCGCCTACTATGTCCTCACAACAGCGGAAGCTTCCTCGAATCTCGCCCGGTTCGACGGCGTCCGGTATGGCTACCGGGCAAAAGAACCGGACCTGGAATTAACAGAGTTTTACAAGCGCACCCGCAGCGAAGGCTTCGGAAAAGAAGTAAAACGGCGCATCTTATTGGGAACCTTCGTGTTAAGCGCCGGGTACTACGATGCCTACTTTACCAAGGCCCAGCAGGTACGTCAATTATTAGTAGAGCGTACCAACTTGATATTCAAAGACTTCGATATAATTATCCTCCCCACGGCCCCTTCCACGGCCTGGCGCATCGGCGAGAAGATGGACGACCCCATCGCGATGTATCTCGCTGATATCTATACAGTTTACGCAAATCTCACCGGAATTCCCGGTATTTCCCTACCACTCTTCGGCCATACGAATGGCATGCCTTTTGGTATTCAGGCTATGACAAGTCGTTTTAATGAGGTATCTTTGCTCCAGTTCTCGCATCAGATGATGCAGCAGTAAAGTCCTTGAAAAATCCTACTCTATTTTCCCGTATTCCGTTACCTATGAAAGATTGTAGCCGCCGATAACGGCGCTTACTATCTTTAAACGTTGGTCAATGTACAACAAAAGGATTTTATTGTTGGGCATCACCATCATTGGTTCAGCATGGATCACTCCCTCTTCAACCATTGGTGTCACCGCTCCACAAAGCCTTTCCGACACGGAAAGGATCGTCTCAGTCAACAACTCCCTCAGGGGCGTTTCCGGTAACACCGCTGAGAATTCGATTTTCCAGACTCTCTTTATGGCTACTTCGGTAGGTGGCAGCAATGGGGTACGTTTGAACCCTAAAGCGCTGAATTTCATCCAGGACTACATGAAGGAAAACTGGGAAGAACTCCAGGCCGTCCGCCGGGACGGAACCCCCTATTTTAACCTCATCGAGTCGGTCCTGACCCAATACGGCCTCCCGAAACAACTGAAATACCTCGCGGTAATAGAATCCAACCTGAAGTCTTCCGCCGTCTCCAAAGTAGGCGCCAAAGGCCCCTGGCAGCTGATGCCCCAGACAGCCCGTGACCTTGGCCTGAAGGTAAACCACAACGTCGACGAGCGTAAGAACTATTATAAAAGCACCCGCGCCGCGGCAGCCTACCTCAGGGACCTCTACAACGAAATGGGCGACTGGTTGTTAGTGATCGCCGCCTATAATACCGGAACAGTCAACGTCAACCGCGCCATCCACCGCAGCGGCAGCCGCAATTTCTGGGACCTGGAGAACTACCTCCCCGCCGAATCGCGCAGCCACGTAAAGAAATTCATCGGTACCCAGTATATGTTCGAAGGACAGGGTAGCGTAACGACGCTTACAAGAGAAGAAGCCACCGAACAGTTGTCGGGTTCGGCGATGTTCGTCTTTCACCGCAACCTTACCGCCCAGGAGCTCACCAATTCCCGGACCATTGCCGTCAGCGGGAAATACCATTCCTCCGTCATCGCCCGGTATACCCTGCTCGACAAGGCCACTTTTGCCCGGTATAATCCCGATTTCGACAAGATCATGGCCGGCACCAACAACAGCTATGACCTGAAGCTGCCCGCGGATAAAATGGACCTCTT
>Ga0206888_1189_pt1 | contig 14131 bp, 12 predicted proteins | sample Alteio_BWOrgHeat_90_FD_153258 | JGI IMG/M metagenome (GOLD analysis project Ga0206888, IMG submission 153258) | Enriched cells from forest soil in Barre Woods Harvard Forest LTER site, Petersham, Massachusetts, United States - Alteio_BWOrgHeat_Nextera4 ... | reverse complement strand
ACCTCCCTGGCCCCCGGCGTCGAAAGCAGGCTCATCGGCTCCTCATTGAGGATAAAACTATACGGGTTGTCATGACAGATCAATATCCCATGCTTCTTCCCAAAAGCCACCAGCCGTTCGAACAAATCCTTATCTGGCAACTGCCCCGTCGGCATCTGCGGGTAATTCACCCACATCAGCTTAACCCGGCCGGATGATGTGACCAGCCGCTCCAGTTCCTCAAAATCCGGGAACCATCCTCCTTCCGCCGTCAGCGAATAATCGAGACAGACACCCCCGGCTAATTTTACCGCACTCCGGTAAGTAGGATACCCGGGGTTGGGAACCAGCGCTCCATCGCCTTCGTCGAGATAGGTCATGCAGATATGCATAATGCCTTCCTTCGAACCTATCAGGGGCAGGATCTCCGTATCAGGATTAAGCTCTACCCCATACCACTGCCGGTACCATTCGGCTACGGCCTTTCTCAGAATAGGCGACCCCTTATAGGATTGGTAAGCATGCACGTTGGGCTTTGCACTTTCCTCCTGCAACACCCGGATCACCTCGGGGTGCGGCGGCAGGTCGGGACTACCAATCCCGAGATTGATCACATTCTTCCCCTGCTTGTTCAGTTCGTCTATCTCCCGAAGCTTGGTCGAGAAATAATATTCGCCGATGCCGTCAAGTCTTTTGGCTGTGTTCATCGATAGATTATTAAAATTAAACGGTCCTTCCTTTCCTATACGTCCCATAGATCTTCAACTCAGCGGTAATAGGCTTTATCGCCTCGATCACCTCCTGGAATTGCGCCAGGTTCTCAAACTCCATATCCGCATGAAAAGAATACTCCCACTCACTCCCGGGTATCGGCATGGATTGCAACTTGCTGAGGTTGATCCCGCCCTCCGCGATCTTCGTCAACACCCTCGCCAGGCTGCCCCGCGAATGGTCCGTATGAAAATTGACCGATGCCTTGTTCGGATCACTTACGACCATCGCATTGTCCTCCCGCTGCAGGATAAGGAACCGGGTGTAGTTGTTCTTCATCGTCTGAATGGCCGGCGCAAGGACCTCCAGCCCAAAAAGATCGGCGGCCAGCCGGCTGGCGATAGCCGCGGTGTGCCGGCTCCGATGCTGTTGCAGGTGTTTGGCGCTCAACGCGGTATCCTCCGTCTCCACCAGCTTCCAGCTGGGGTGCTTCTCGAGATAGTCGATGCATTGCAGCAAGGCCATGGGATGGGAATGAACCTCCCGGATATCTTCCAGCCCGACGCCGGGGTTCACCAGCAGGTTCTGCTTTATCTGCAGGTAGATCTCACCGACAACCCGCAGATTGCTCTTTTGTAACAGGTTATAGTTGGGTAAAATACTCCCGGCAATAGAGTTCTCGATGGCCATCACCCCACCGTCACTTTCCTTCCGGTTGGCAGCTACTTTTATCACCTCCCGGAAAGTAGCGCAGGCGATCACCGCCACATCCTTCCCAAAGAACTGCTGCGCAGCCACCTGGTGGAAACTGCCTTCATAACCCTGTATCGAGACTCTTTTGCCCATAGCCGACGTATAAAATGCAAAAGTCCCGGCTTTTGACCGGGACTCTTTATGTTAATCTGTTCGTTTAGTTCTTGGTTAACAAAAGCGCTCCCGGTCTACTCGTAAAGTAGAAGTAAAAATAAAAGTAAAAATAACGGTATGCTTTTGCTGTTATCATGTCAGTATACCAAAATTAGCGACTTATCCCGAATAACCAAATTATTTTTATTCTGCCGCCCTCACCACCTTTCCATAGTCGACATCGGAATGCACCGTCTTCGCAGCAGTCATATACACCGCCTTCAGGCTGTCGGTCTTCGGCAGTCGCTGCCCGATCTCCACCAATAAATTCCCCTTCTCATAATCCCCATTCATCGTCGCCGTCGCCCGGATAAGCTCCGCCCAACTCTGCTCCTTCCGGATGTCCTTATGGGCTATCTGCTTGAGCAAATTCCCCCGCTCATAATCGCCCTGCGTCTCATTCACCACACTCAACAGGCTGTCAAATGGCGCGCCCTCGTACAAGGACTGGTCGATCAATCGCTGCAACACCTGTCCCCGCTCATAGTCCGCACCCAACGTCCTCACCGCACCAAGGAACCCGATATAGCGGTTATCCGGCACGGTCATGCGCAAAAAATGTTGCAACGCCTGGGATTTCTCATAGTCACCACCGATACCTTTCACCGTCGCAAGATACCCCATCGCCACGGAGTCATTTTTCAGATAGGAGGTATCCACCATCGAAAGTAAACGCTCTTTGTCATAATCGCCCCCGATATGCTCCCTGATCCTGGTGATCACCCCCGCCACCATCATGGGAGGAAGACTGTCTGCAGATAAGATCCGCTCCAGGTACCGCCCCTGCACATAGTCACTTTCGATACTGTCCGCCGCACTCAGCAAGGCCGGATATCCGCCCTTCCGGTAAAGCCTGTCGATCCGCCCGTCGATATCAAAACCCATATCGATCATCCCCCTGATAGCCCGGGCCAGGAAAGCCTTCCCCTCCGGCGAACCGGCATCAAGAGGCTTCCCATCGGCAGACAACTCATACTTCACCACGCCACTGTCATTGCCGGCCAGCAATTGGTCGTCGTTGTGCCGGTAACGGAGGTAACCCCGCTGCGAAATGCTCGCAATGGCAGTCTCATCGTCATTGAATTTTATGTCGCCGTCATAAACGATCTCGACCCGGTTTTTATCGTCACTCATAAAAATGCGGTTCCGATGCCCATGATAACAGGCAGCCGCAAAAACGACCACCCCGGCCAAAAGAGCCCATAAAATTATTGCTTTCATGTAATTACATTGAAAATAAGCCAGTTATATACTGTTACATATATTAGACAACATCCGCGGAAAGAAGGTTACACCCGGCTACTCGAGCCTTTTCATAATTTGCTCATCGATCAGCTTGAACAGGTGGAAAGGCTTATAGGTACGCCAGTTCTCCAGCTCGATCAGCTCGATAAACCGGTTCAGTTTGGCCTTGCGGAAATCATATTGGGTTTGCTCCGGCATGTTCACACAGGCGATCCACCCGCCGGCATCGGTCACTTCCTCGAACCATTCCTCATAATAGTCCTTGTCCCCGCTGTGGAAATTGAGGACATTCTCCGCAATAAGAATGAATTTGGTGATCCCAAACTCAAAGAATTTGTCGGTCACCTCGCGTTTTAGGAACATGATATCGTTCTCGATAGCATCATTCCATTCCCCAAACAACTCGATCACCGCATAATGCTCATCATAGTCCGCCAGCAATACCTTCAGGTAAAGCGTCCGGGACCCGAAATCATCCCATTGGGGATGGATATAATAGTTGTAGATGGTCTGCGTGAACTCGAATTCAGAATAGACTCTTCCATAGAATGGCGATCGCTCGTCTTCCTCGCTGATATAAATGTGGCGCCAATTATAAAATGGTTCTATCTCGTGCATAGATTATTTGGTTATATCCTTACAGGACCATGGCCGGTCACGGAATCCACCGCTTTCTTCACACTTCCGCTTCGCAACAGGAGTTCCCGGGCCTTCTCATAATCCGTAAGCCCCGCCCCCTCCATTACCATCTTCGTGCCCCGGTCCACCAGTTTGCTGTTGGTCAATTGCATATTCACCATTTTGTTGTCCTCCACCCTGCCGATGCGGATCATCACGGCAGTCGACAACATATTCAACACCAGCTTCTGGGCGGTACCGCTTTTCATCCGGGTACTCCCCGTCACGAATTCCGGCCCTACCACCACCTCTACCGGGTAATCTGCCTGGGCGGCCACCGGGCTGCCGGGATTACAAACGATACACCCGGTAGGGATCCCCTGCTTCCGGCAGGACTCCAGCGCACCGATGACATAGGGCGTCGTACCACTCGCAGCTACCCCGACCACGATATCCTTATCGGATACGCCATATTGCCCGAGGTCCAGCCAGCCCTGCCGGTCATCATCCTCGGCATTCTCCACGGGTTTCCGGATGGCCGTCTCGCCGCCCGCTATCACCCCGATGATCAGATCAAATGGCATACCATACGTAGGGGGTATCTCACTGGCGTCCAACACCCCAAGCCGGCCGCTCGTCCCGGCCCCGATGTAGAACAACCGCCCGCCCGCCAGCATCTTATCCGTAATGGCCACCACCAGCTTCTCTATCTGCGGAATGGCTTTTTCCACCGCATCGGGAACCGTCTTGTCCTCCAGGTTGATATTCGTAAGGATCTCCTTTACACTCATCTGATCCAGGTGATGATACTGGCTTTCCTCTTCGGTAACCTTCTCGATTGCCATGCTATTCAAATAGTGCACCGGGATGGTTATTACCAAATATACCCATCCCCGGTGCACGGCTAATGATGGGCCTTCGGCCAGCGGACCCTGGGTCCGCTATGGTTTTTGATGATATTTTATAAGTCCGTCCATCGGCTTTTGCAGTATCTGGCCCAACTCGAATTCATACGTGCCGCACAACTCCCTGATCACATCCTTGAACCCATAGGCCACCCCCCCTACAAAATGGATCGGCAATTTCCAGCTTTCCCGGTACTTGCACAAATGTTGGAAGAAAAAATCGTTCAGCCCATCCTCGATGATATTCTCGATCATATAGTGCCCCCGGTTCTCCAACAGGAAGAGGGTAAACGAAGCGAGGTAACGGTTGGGCAAAGGCTTTTTGTACACATTTTCCAGTATCTCCTGCCTGTTCGTAACGTATTTGGCATCGAACTTATACCTCAGCTCCTCATCAAAAGTATCATAAAGATAGTACTGTAACACTTTTTTGCCCAGGTAGGCCCCACTGCCCTCATCCCCCAGGACATATCCGAGCCCGGGACTGCTCTTCGCAATCTTTTTTCCATCAAAATAACAGGAAAAACTGCCCGTGCCCAGGTTACACACCATTCCCCTGGAAGATCCGCACAGCGCTATCGCCGCCCCCATAAGATCATGGGTCACATGTACCCTGGCCCCCGGAAAGACCTGCCGGATAGCTTTTTGGACCATCCGCCGGTTGTCAATACTTATACAACCCGTACCATAAAAATAAACGACATCCACCGCCGTCTTCTTCAGCGCCGGCAACAACTCCCTGCTGATCACCTGCCCGATACCGGCCGCATCCAGGAAATAGGGGCTGATCCCCTGGGTATCCAACTTCTTTTTCTTTCCGTCATGAAGCAGGCACCACTCACATTTGGTCGCCCCGCTATCCGCTATCAATATATTCATTGGCCCTTCTTTTGATCTTTCTTTTAGCCGGTCTACCCGCCCGGGCCTCAGGCCCGCCTTTGGACAATCGGTGCTGCAAGTTAAATATGATTGCTTAATTTGCAGCCTTTGGCCCTCCAAGTCTCAAAAATTTTGCACGAATGAAAAAATTGCAGGTCTGGCTACCCTTGTTATTCGCCATCGTCATGATCATCGGGATGCTCATCGGCTTCCGTCTTCGGGGCAATATCCGCCCCACCAACCTCTTCATGGCCCGCAAACCCACCCCCGTTCAGGAAGTAATGGACCTCATAAACATGAATTATGTAGACTCCATCTCCACCGATACCATCGGCAACGACGCCATCGAAGGGATGCTTACCCATCTCGACCCGCACTCGGTCTATATCCCCGCCGTGGACGTCTCTGAGGTCAACGAAGACCTCCAGGGCAATTTTGAAGGCATCGGCGTCGAATTCCAGATCTTCGACGACACCGTCAACGTCATGAACGTGCTCGCAGGGGGTCCGAGTGACAAAGCCAACCTGAAAGTCGGGGATAAGTTCATAAAGGTCGGCGACTCGGTCGTCGCCGGCAATGGCATCACCAACGACCGCATCCGCAAACTGCTCCGGGGCCCGGGCGCCAGCGATGTCGCCATCACCCTCCTCCGGGTAGGCAACGGGACCAAACCACTGCAAGTCCACATCACCCGGGGTACCATCCCCCTCCCCTCCGTCGACGTCGCCTATATGATCAATAAGGACATCGGCTATATCCGGATCAACCGCTTCTCGGAGACCACCCACGCCGAATTCGCCCAGGCCCTGATGAAACTGCAACAACAAGGGCTGCAACGCCTGGTCCTTGACCTCCGGGGCAATGGCGGCGGCATCCTCCAGGAATCCATCGAGTGCGCCGACGACTTCCTCGACGGCGATAAACTCATCGTCTATACCGTAGGAGCCCGCTCCCCAAAAGTGGAATACCGCTGCCGCCGCGACGGCCTTTTCGAAAAAGGAAAACTGGTCCTGCTCACGGATGAAGGGACGGCCTCGGCTTCCGAAGTACTCACCGGCGCCCTCCAGGACTGGGATCGCGCGACCATCATCGGCCGGCGCACCTTTGGCAAAGGCCTGGTACAACAACCCTTCCAGCTAAGCGACGGCTCGGCCCTCCGCCTCACCATCGCCCGCTACTATACGCCCACCGGCCGCAGCATCCAAAAACCCTATGACAAAGGACACGATGACTATAATGAAGAGGTCATAAAACGCTTCCATGACGGAGAAGTCCTGCATGGCGATACGACGACAAAACACGCCGGACCTTCCTACAAGACCCTCGGACCGGAAAAACGTACGGTCTATGGCGGCGGCGGCATCACCCCGGATATCTTCATCGGCTTCGATACCTCCACCTTCTCCCGCAACACGACGGCCCTGTATGTGGACGGCACCCTCAACCGCTTTGTCTACGCCTATTATATCCAACACCTCCCAACCTTCCAGAACTTTAAAGGCCCGGCCGACTTCATCACCGGCTTCCACGACGAAGAAGGACTCTGGAGATCGCTCACCACCTATGTCGCAAAAGACACCGTGAATCTCGCCTCCATACCCGCAAAGGAAAGAGATGTGCTGAAACACCGGCTGAAAGCGCTGATGGCCCGCCAGATCTGGCGCACGGAAGGCTATTATGAAGTAAGTAACGCCTACGACCCCGTCGTCTCAAAGGCACTGGAAGTAGTTTCGAAATAACAGGCAAAAACAAGGACCGGCTGAAAAGCCGGTCCGTAACTTTAAATAAACCATTCACTACTATTACTACTACTTGTTCTGATATTCTTCCTGGTCTTGCTTGTCCAATAATTCCCTCTTCTCGATGCGATAGGAAGTGATCAGTCCAAGCCCGCCACCGATAGCGATCAGGGCGAAATAGATGGTCACATTTGCACCATTGTAGTCATCGCCGTCGCTGCTGAATTTGTTGACATAGTGACCGACCTTATATAAGAGGGTATTGTCCAGCAGATAGGCCAAAAACAATCCCAACCCGGCCCCCACCAGCAACAGCCCCCATTTGAGACTGCGAAACGGCGCGGGCCTCGGCCTCTCCGGCCTCAGTTTGGGATTTAGCCCCTTTTCCACCATCGCCATATTTTCCCTCGTCCGTAGATACATGAGGCTAAAGATTAGGGCGCAGATTGCCAAAACACTGATGATCAACCACAAAATCGCCAAGTTACCTGTATTCATTGCTTCATTTTTTTTGATAAATAATTAGGGTTTACTCCTCGCCATCCGGCCTTCTTTCCTGGCTCTCTCTATCGGACTACTGCAGTCAGCCCAAGGTTACAGCCTTTTAAAAATTCCCGGGATCCGGATGGCTCACTACCTCAGACTACGGCCGGTAATTCAAGGTTACACCCCAAAACCCGCCAATTCAACTAAATTATTTTTTACCTACCTTACTGTAACCTGGGCTTCCCGGGCTACGTCTCATCAACCGTGAATAATACTGGACTTACTGATACAGAGGTCATTAGAAGGATCTTGCAAGGAGCGCAAGGATTGTACTCCCTATTGGTCGAACGGTACCAGCAATATGTATTCACCCTGGTCCTGCGCTTTACCGACAACCGGGAAGACGCCGAAGAGATCAGCCAGGATATCTTTGTAAAAGCCTATCGCTCCCTGGCCGACTTCCGGGGAGAATCGAAGTTCAGCACCTGGTTGTATACCATCGTCCGGACCAGTTGTATCACCTTTTTACGGAAGAAAAAGCTGGATACCACCTCCCTGGACAATGAACGAACCTTTATGCAACTGGAAAATAAGGAGTCGTCCTTCTATGCCAATGCCATCGAACAAAAATCGCGGCATGCCATCGTCAACGAAGCGATCCGCCTGCTCAGCCCGGACGACAGCCAGGTCATCACGCTGTTCTATAAGGCCGAACAGTCACTCGAAGAGATCGGCAGGATCATGGGCCTCGATCCCAATACCGTAAAGGTAAAATTGCACCGGGCAAGAAACCGGTTGAAGGAGAAGATGGAAAAAAACTTTAGTTATGAGGAAGTACGAACATTACGCAATGACTGATCATCCCAATAAAAACAGCTACATGAATACGCAGCAACAGATGATGGAACAACGTTTATGGGACTATATCGACGGCCTGAGCAGCAATACGGAAAAAGCCGCTATCCAACTGCTTATCGAAGAAAATCTCGAATGGCAGCGGAAATACCACGAATTACTCCAGGTCCACGAAGTGATGAATGGCTCGGAGCTCGAAGCCCCCTCCCTCCGTTTTTCGAAAAATGTCATGGAAGAGATCGCCCGCAGTCAGATAGCACCTGCAACAGGCACCTATATCAACAAGAATATCATCCGGGGGATCGCCGCCTTCTTCATTAGCCTGATAGCAGGAATGCTCGTCTATTGCCTCGGCCAGATCAGGGGAACTGCCGGCGGCGGTTCATCCTCCAATCTCGTTCCGGATTTGAACCTCGATAGAGTGAACAACTTCAACTATAGCAGGATCTTCAATAATACCTACACCTCCCTGTTCATGCTGGTGACGGTCGTAGCCGGGCTCATGCTGCTGGACGCCTACCTCCAGCGAAAAAAACAACAGCCCCACACCACCGGCAACCCGCGCTGAGCCTACCACCGCCCCCGGCGCTAATCCTTGAATTTCTTCTTCAGCTCCATCAGCTTCGCCTGGAAGGGGTCCATCGCCGCGCCCTTACCGCCGGCGCCCTTTGCAGGCTCAGGTTTTCCACCCTTCTGCTGGGTCCCGCTTGCCGGACGCTGACCACCGGCGGGCTTCTGCCCTCCGGTCGCATTCCCCTTCATCGACAAAGAGATCCGCTTCCGAGAAATATCCACTTCCATCACGGTCACCATCACCTTCTGCTGTAGCTTCACCACCGTGTTGGGGTCGGAGACATACGTATTGCTGAGTTGCGAAATATGCACAAGACCATCCTGCTTTACCCCGATGTCGACAAACACCCCAAAGGCGGTGATATTCGTCACGATACCCGGCACCGTCATCCCCTGCTTGAGATCCTCCATGGTCTTGATCGTCTCCTCGAACCGGAACTCTTCTATCGTATCGCGGGGATCGCGCCCGGGCTTTTCCAGCTCTTTCAGGATATCATCTATCGTAAACTCACCGACGGACTCGGTGATATATTTCTTCCGGACCACCTTCTTGCGCAGCTCACCCTGACGGATAAGGTCGGCAACGCTGCAACTCAAGTCGGCCGCCATCGACTCCACCACATGATAGCTCTCAGGATGCACAGCGCTATTGTCCAGCGGATTGGCCGCTTCGCCGATGCGCAAAAAGCCGGCACACTGTTCAAAGGTCTTGGGCCCCATCAAACTCACCTTCTTCAATTCCTCCCGGGAACCAAAGGCGCCGTTCTTTGCCCGGTATTCCACAATATTCTTCGCCAGTGAAGCGCTAAGCCCCGACACATAGGTCAATAAATGCTTGCTCGCCGTATTCAGATCGACCCCGACGTGGTTCACGCAACTTTCCACCACCCGGTCCAGCTCGTCCTTTAATTTATTTTGATTCACATCATGCTGGTACTGCCCGACACCGATCGATTTCGCATCTATCTTCACCAGCTCACTCAAAGGATCCAGCAATCGCCTGCCGATACTCACCGCGCCACGCACCGTCACATCCTGGTCGGGAAACTCTTCCCGCGCCACTTCACTCGCGGAATATATGGACGCCCCGCTCTCATTGACCATAAAGACACTGACTCGCTTCCCAAAATCGATCCCCCGCACCAATTGCTCGGTCTCACGGCCGGCTGTGCCGTTGCCCACCCCGACAGCCTCGATCTCATAGCGGTCTACGAGTCGCTTCAGTTCGGCAATACTGCCCGAAACGTCCTGTTGCGGCGGGTGCGGATAGATCACGCTGTTGTGTAAAAAATTGCCCTGCGCATCGAGACAAACCACCTTGCACCCTGTGCGGAACCCGGGATCAAGCGCCAGTACCCGCTTCGACCCCAGCGGGGAAGCCAGCAGCAACTGCCGCAGATTTTCCGCAAACACCCGGATTGCTTCCTCATCGGCCTTGTTCTTGCTGATCAGCCGGAACTCATTCTCGATAGAGGATTTCAGCAGCCGGTCGAAAGAATCCTCGACAGCTTTTTTCACTTCCACCGCACCGGGGCCGCCCTTCACAAAGATGCGGTCCAGCGCATCCACCGCAGAAGCCTTATCGATATTGAGATCCATGATCAGGTAGCCTTCTTTCTCACCGCGGCGGATCGCCATTATCCGGTGGGAAGGACAGTCGGCCAATGACTCATTGAACTCGAAATAGTCCCGGTATTTCTGCGCTTCCTCCTCATCCTTCTTGCCGGTGATGACCTTGGAGCTCAGCGCCGCGGATTCGGTGAACAACTGCCGCACCTTGTTTCGCGCCTGCTCGTTCTCGGCGATCCATTCCGCAACGATATCCCTCGCACCCTGTAAAGCCTCCCTGGTATCCTTTACCTGGTCATTGATAAATTTCCCGGCTTCTTCGGCAGGATCACCCGCCCCCTGTTCAAAAAGGAATTTTGCCAACGGTTCCAGCCCCTTTTCGATGGCGGTCGTCGCCCTCGTCTTACGCTTGGGCTTATAAGGCAGGTAGATATCTTCCAGCACCGTGGCATCGAAACAACCCTCTACCCGGTCTTTCAATTCCGGGGTCAGCTTACCCAACCCCTCGATGGTCTTCAGCACAGTCTCCTTACGCTTGTCCAGCTCACTGAAATATTTTATCTGTTCCACCACGTCATTGATCTGCACTTCATCCATATTACCCGTCGCTTCCTTCCGATAACGGGCCATAAAAGGGATCGTGGCCCCTTCCGCCTGCAGATCAAAAATGTTATTAACTTGTTTGAGGCTGAAACTTAATTTCTCAGCGATCTTCTTAATATAGATAGGTTCCATAGTCATGTCATTAACCGGGCAGCAGCCCCTTACTCAAATTGCGGGTCGCAAATGTAATGCAAAATCCTACCTTTATCATATGGATATCAAAAACAATATTCTCGAGACGATTGGACATACGCCGCTCATCCGCCTGAATAAGCTTACAAAGGATCTTCCCTGCACCGTACTTGCCAAAGTAGAATATTTCAACCCCGGCAACTCCATAAAGGACCGCATGGCCCTCAAAATGGTAGAGGTCGCCGAACAGGAAGGGAAACTAAAACCCGGCGGCACCATCATCGAAGGAACCTCCGGCAATACAGGGATGGGCCTTGCGCTGGCTGCTGTTGTAAAAGGGTATAAATGCATCTTCGCAACGACGGACAAACAGTCGAAAGAAAAAATTGATATCCTCAAGGCGCTTGGCGCCGAAGTCATCGTCTGTCCGACCAACGTCGAACCGGACGACCCGCGCTCCTATTACTCCGTCTCCCGGCGCCTCGCCAAAGAAGTCCCTAATTCATTTTATGCCAATCAATACGATAATCTGGCTAACCGGCTCGCACACTATGAGACCACCGGCCCCGAGATCTGGCAACAGACCGACGGGAAGGTAACCCACCTCGTCGTCGCCACCGGCACCGGCGGCACTGCTACCGGCACAGCGATGTTCCTCAAAGAGAAAAACCCCGCTATCCAGGTTTGGGCCATGGATCCCTATGGTTCTTTGCTGACAAAATACTTCCGCACGGGGGAGATAGATATGAACGAAGTACACCCTTACATTACGGAAGGCATCGGCGAAGACTTCGTCCCCCAAAACTATGATATGAAGTATATCGACGCCTTCCAGCAGGTGACCGATAAGGACGCCGCCATCATGGCCCGCCGCATCGCCCGCGAAGAAGGCTTGTTCTGTGGCTATAGCGCAGGCACAGCCGTTCAGGGTCTCATGCAGCTAAAAGACCTCCTGAAAAAGGACGATCTCGTCGTTGTGATCCTCCACGACCACGGCAGCCGCTATGTCGGCAAGGTCTATAACGACCAGTGGATGATCGAGCGGGGGTTCCTCGACGTAAAGACGTTTAAGGACATTATCGCCGGCCGGGGGGCCAAACGACTGATCACCGCGACACCGGAAAATACGGTAGCAGAAGCCTTTGAGCTTATGCAAAAATACCATATCGAAAACCTCCCCGTCATCGGGAATGGCGAGGTCGTCGGCGCCATCAGCGAAAGCGGCCTCTTCTCCCGCGTCATGAAGAATGGGTCGGATATAAAGGGAAAAACCATCGCCGAAGTACTGGAAAATCCCTATCCCATCGTCTCCTTCGATACTCCCGTTGAACGGCTTAGTACGCTCATTACCAGGGAGAACGGCGCCGTTCTCGGAAAGGATGACAGCGGCAATTACCACATTGTCACCAAATACGACATCATCCACGCACTGGGTTCCTGACATAGGACACCAAGGCTAAATCCCACTAAAAAAACGTAGTTCTACTAACGACGTAATAGCAAACTTTCTATTGCATTATGCAATGATTACGAAATCGTTAGTAAAAACTGCGACCGGGAAATAAAGCAAAACCTCTATTGGTTAATAACTTTTAACATTTTATTTTTGAGATAGAAGTTGATTGATAGTATCAATCACCCGATATCCAAAAAAAACCAACACCTGAACCTCAATCCCGTTAAAAGGCTTAAAGGCCAAAAACCCAATACCTAAGAAATTAACCGGTGATAAAATCCAATATCAGTCAACTTCTACTTTTTCTGATCCAAACCCGTGAGACCCTAAATTGATTCTGAAACACAAAAAGCAAGGCGCCCGGCGTCAATGATTATAGCCCTTAAAGACTAAAACGTATTATCCAAAATCCAACGTCCGAACAAGAACCCAAAAAGCAGTCCTATCCGAGAACAACCTACTGCTGTAAACAGTACCCTCCTGCTAAATCCTGATTAGAGCACCACCCAATTTAGCAGGAGGCCTTCACCGACGAGGCCCTCCGGCCTTCCAGCTATCCCGATCCGCACGCCTGCCACCCGCCCGGCCATCGCAATCTCCGCACCTTGACATCTCCCGTTTTTCCAGAGGCTATTTCCGTATCTTTCGGCATGCCGTCTTTTTCCGACCAGTTAGGCAGAACGATCTCCCTGCCACAACCACCGCGCAGGATCATCTCTCTCGTACCCTCTCAAACTGAATTACTCTATACACTGGGGCTCGACCCGGCCGTTGTCGGCATCACGAAATTCTGCGTCCATCCCGAAGCCTGGTTTCGCAGCAAACCACGCGTAGGGGGAACCAAGGCCGTCGATCCCGCCCGCGTCGACGCGCTAGATCCCGACCTTATCATCGCCAACAAGGAAGAGAATGATCGCTCTCAGGTGGAAGCCCTCGCCGCCCGCTATCCCGTCTGGATCAGCGATATAAAAACCCTCGGGGGTGCCCTGGCCATGATCCGCAGCATAGGAGAGATCACCGGCAAGACCGCCGCAGCGGAAACCCTGGCATCCGACATCGCCGATCGCTTTGCCCAACTTCCCGGCAAAAAGCTCCCTCAAACAAATCTGTCATCATCCACAGCCCTCCGGGCAGCCTATTTCATCTGGCGCGACCCCTGGATGGCCGCAGGCGGCGACACCTTCATCACCGACATGCTCCACTACTGCGGTTTCACCAACGTCTTCGCGGGCAGCGACCGCTACCCGACCGTCGATCTTTCCAGGCTCTCCGGCCAAAAAGACCTCCACATCCTCCTGTCCTCCGAACCCTATCCCTTCCGCGGGCGGCATATCGACGAAATAAAAGAGATCCTCCCCGACGCAACCATCCGCCTCGTCGACGGCCAATACTTCAGCTGGTACGGCAGCCGCCTCCTGGAAGCCGCAGAATACTTTCGGCGCCTGCCGGTATCCTAGCGACCATACCCGCATTGT
>Ga0206888_1188_pt1 | contig 14192 bp, 13 predicted proteins | sample Alteio_BWOrgHeat_90_FD_153258 | JGI IMG/M metagenome (GOLD analysis project Ga0206888, IMG submission 153258) | Enriched cells from forest soil in Barre Woods Harvard Forest LTER site, Petersham, Massachusetts, United States - Alteio_BWOrgHeat_Nextera4 ... | reverse complement strand
CCTAATTGCGCTCAATAAGTCTCTCATGGATTGACCGATACACTTTAATGTACTATACTATACAGTAGTAGATGAGGAATTACATTCGTGAATACAGAACAATCCAAATGGGAAATTGTAGCACCATGAAAGCAAAAAGTTTTCAACAGTATCTTGAGAAGCGACTTGATAAATCCGAAATTGCTGAAATTGAGAAATTAGCAAAGTTGGAGTTAGAGTTTTTACAATCGCTACAAAAAGATGTTTCTAAAGCAGTCGCTAAATATATGGCTGATGAAAATATTGGTTTTAATGAGCTTGTGCGACGGTTGAATATTAGTCCTACTCAAGCATCCAATATTCAGAGTGGTAAAGCTAATTTAACATTGGCTAGTATTGCCCATATATTTGCGCTGTTAAAAATGAGACCGCATTTGGTAATAAATAATAAACTACAAAAATGAAAGGGCCTTTCAGTAATAAACCCTGGTGGCTATGGGTGGGCTCGAACCACCGACCTCAGCATTATGAGTGCCGCGCTCTAACCAGCTGAGCTACATAGCCATTTTTGAAAATCGAAGGGGCCTATTCTCGAAGTTTAGGGTATGTTTTGTCAAGGAAATTATGCAAGAGAAGCGGGTCATTTTTTGATCACAAAATTCCACTGTACAACGGATGAAAATTTACGTAAAATTTGCAACCTTCCTTGCTTTCACTCAACAATTATAGAGTAAAGCACTAACCCATGAGGAGCGAATATGAAGCATTATGAAATAGTATTTCTCGTCCATCCGGACCAAAGCGAACAAGTTCCCGCAATGATTGAGCGTTACAGCAATATTGTTACGCAAAAAAAAGGCAAAATTCACCGTCTAGAAGATTGGGGCCGACGCCAATTAGCTTATCCTATTAATAAGGTCTTGAAAGCACATTACGTTTTGATGAATATCGAATGCGATAAAGAAACCTTGAATGAATTGAATAATGCATTTCGTTACAATGATGCGGTTATTCGAAACCTGGTCTTGAATATGAAGGGTCCTGTCACGGAAGCTTCTCCGATGGTGAAAGAAAGAGATAGCAGATCGGACGATAGAGATGACAGCCGAAGAGATAGAGATGACAACCGATCCAAAGCGAAGAAGCCTCACATCGAAGAAGAAAGAGAAACGGAAGAAGTCTAGATCAATCAATTTAACTTAAAGCTGAGGTGTTGTATGGTGTTCCGTCGTAAAAAATTCTGTTATTTTACGAGTAATAAAATAAAAGAAGTTGATTATAAAGATGTATATCTTTTGAAAAAATTTATTACCGAAAATGGTAAAATTGTTCCAAGTCGAATTACAGGTACCAAGGCAAAATACCAACGTATGCTTGCTTTAGCGATTAAAAGAGCACGTTTCTTGGCATTGCTTCCTTATACTGATAAGCATTAATTAATTAGACTCTACCATGAGTATATTGCGTCGTGTTACGGACTTTGTTTTACAAAATCGCCTTTCCGCGATGGGACTGGCGTTTGTATTAGCATATGTACCCTATCTTGGTTTGAGTATTATTATTGCCGCCTTTGTGACTTTGCGAAAAGGTCCCTATGAAGGCGGCTTAGTATTTTTAGCTGCAACATTTCCAGTGCTATTGATGTATTTTTCTCATCAGGCAGATGGTGCGGCTTTAGGTTGGTTGATACTGTCTGTTGCCAGTAACGTTATTATCTGGTTTTTTGCGATATTACTTTATCGTTATGAAAATTGGGGATTTTTACTTGACTGCGCCATTTTGATCGGTGTTGTGTTTATAGGACTTTTACATTTTGTTTATCCTGATATCCAAAATTTTTGGAGTACCAGATTAACGGAATATTTAGATAGAGTCGTGGATTCAGGTAATGCCGAGGGAATAACCCTCGAAAACAAACAACAGATCATCGACGTTAGTCGTTATGCTGGCGGCCTCTTAACTGCATTTATTTTATTAAATGGAATCTTACAGTTAATCTTGGCAAGATGGTGGCAAGGGTTAATGTTTAATCCCGGTGGTTTACGAAAAGAATTATATAATATTCGATTGAGTCATGTAGTCGGCATTTTGTTTATTATCTTTTTCGTTTTATCATATTTGGATAATCCTATTGCAATAGATATAATGCCTATTATTTATCTGTTATTTGCAGTCAGTGGATTAAGTTTAATGCATTATATGCTAGCGCCGCGCAAATATAGCTGGTTGTGGTTGCTCATTATGTATGCAGTTGCGATCAGATTTCTACCACAAAGTGGTTTGCTAATAGCCTTTGTGGCATTTATGGACATTTGGTTTAATTTTCGCAGTCGTGTAGCACGACCGATATAGAATTAGGTTAATTTTTTGGAGGTAGAGTAAGGTGGAAGTGATATTACTAGAAAAAGTTCGTAATTTAGGATCACTCGGCCAGCGTGTCAAAGTGAAAGCGGGATATGGTCGCAATTTCCTTATTCCAAAGGGCAAAGCTGTTTACGCAACGAGTGAAAATGTCAAAAAATTTGAAGCAAGACGCGCCGAGCTTGAAAAAGCAGAAGGGGAACTGTTAAAAGCAGCTGAAGTGAGACGCGATGCGCTTGCTGCCCTGAATACTATTAGTATTTCTGCAAAAGCGGGTGAAGAAGGTAAATTATTCGGATCCATCGGTACACGTGATATTGCAGATGCGATTACTGCAGCAGGTGTTGAAGTGTCAAAAAGTGACGTTTCTTTACCCAATGGTGTATTACGCCAAGTCGGTGAATATGACATCGAAATCGAATTACATGGCGACTTAAAAGCCATTGTTAAAGTGAACGTAGTTTCGGAAGGCTAAAATCTAGCCGTCGTCCCGCGACTTGTTCGCGGGATCCAGTTCCCGCACCATAGTGATAGACATTCAAGTAGCTTAATGCGAAAATTCATCGACCCAGATTTTCGAAAGTAGACCCCTATGGAAGCCTATACACCCACTAAGCCATTCAAAGCGCGCCAGAACAAAACCGATTTCCTCAAAGTCCCTCCCCATTCTATCGAAGCCGAACAATCCGTACTTGGCGGTTTAATGTTAGATAATCGTGCATGGGACACCATTGCAGATCGTATTACTGAAAATGATTTTTATCGTCATGATCACCGTTTAATGTATCGTGTCATGACAAAATTAATGGAACAAAACAAACCGCTGGATGTGTTGACGGTTTCTGAATCATTAAGAGATTTACATGAACTTGAAAATGCGGGTGGAGAAGTTTATCTCTTCGAGCTTGCAAATAATACGCCAACAGTTGCAAATATTGCAGCGTACGCCGACATTGTGCGCGAAAGATCCGTTTTACGACAACTCATTGCTACTGCCAATGAGATTGCAACGCATGCTTATCATCCGGAAGGGCGCGGCAGTACAGAGCTTTTAGATACCGCAGAACGTTTGGTTTTCGCCATTAGTGAGCAAGGTTCACGCACCGCGGGGCCGGTCAATATTAAAGAATTTTTAGCCAAAACCATGGATCGAATCGATACCTTGTTTCAACTCGATGACCCTATTACTGGTATTCCGACGGGATATCATGATTTGGATGAAATGACATCCGGACTACAATCTTCTGATTTAGTGATTGTGGCGGGACGACCTTCCATGGGTAAAACCATGTTATCCATGAATATAGCAGAAAATGTAGCTATTAAAACGCGTTTGCCAGTTCTTATTTTTAGTATGGAAATGCCGGGTGAAGCAATTGTCATGCGTTTATTATCCTCGCTTTGCCGCATTGATCAATTACGCATTCGAACGGGTAAATTACAAGATGAAGATTGGCCTCGTATTAGTTCTACCGTCAGTATGTTATCAGAGGCGCCATTTTTTATTGACGATACACCTGCTTTAAGTCCTGCAGAATTGCGTGCGCGTTCAAGACGTATTGCGAAAGAACATGGCCAATTAGGCTTAATCGTGGTGGATTATTTACAACTGATGCAGGTACCAGGTTTTAATGAAAATCGCACCGCTGAAATTTCTGAAATTTCGCGCTCCTTAAAAAGCTTAGCGAAAGAATTAAAAGTACCGGTCATTGCTTTATCGCAATTGAATCGAAGTTTGGAACAACGCGCCGATAAGCGTCCTGTCATGTCAGATTTACGTGAATCAGGCGCGATCGAACAAGATGCCGATTTAATTGCATTTATCTACCGTGATGAGGTTTATCACGAAAATAGCCCTGATAAAGGCACAGCAGAACTCATTATTGCAAAACAACGTAATGGTCCGATCGGTAAAGTACGATTAACTTTTCTTGGGCAATATTGTTGTTTTGAAAATTTTACACGTAACCAATATTAAAAGTGATTCATTATGGGTCGACCTACAAAAATTACTATTCATCTCGATGCACTGGAACATAATTTACAACAAGTCAAAAAATTTGCCCCGCATTCGAAAATTTTGGGGATGGTTAAATCAAATGCTTATGGCCATGGATTAGAACGCATTGGGCTTGCGCTTACGGATGCCGATGCCTTAGGCGTTGCGTGTATCGAAGAAGGTTTAAAATTACGAACCGCGGGTGTGCAAAAGCCAATTGTATTGTTAGAAGGGCTTTTTACAGGGGATGAAATTGAAAAAGCGGTAGAAATGGATTTTACTTTGGTTGTGCATCATGCCGACCAAGTAGAAATGCTTGAAAAAACATCTATCAAACATCCTCTATTTATTTGGTTAAAAATTGATACTGGCATGCATCGTCTAGGATTTTTGCCGGAAGATTTACCGGGAATATATGCGCGTTTAATGCAAATACCGGCAGTCAAAAAACCATTTGGTTTAATGACGCATTTCGCAGAATCCGATTCTCCCGATCAAACGAACACCATGCAACAATTAAAAGTTTTTAACGCCGCAACAGAACATTTGATAGGCCCACGTAGTTTAAGTAATTCAGCGGGTATTATCGCTTGGCCTTCGGCGCATGCAGATTGGGTACGTCCTGGTATTATGTTGTACGGCGCCTCACCTTTTGTTGGAAAAAGAGGAAGCGACCATCAGTTACGATCAGTGATGTCTTTAAGTTCTGAGCTCATTGCAATTCATCGCATTGCAAAAGGTGAGCGCATTGGATATGGTGGTGAATTCACTTGTCCCGAAGACATGTCCGTCGGTGTCGTTGGCATTGGATATGGCGATGGCTACCCGCAATACGCAAAACATATGACGCCTGTTTTAGTGAATGGCATGATTTGTCCTCTGGTAGGACGTGTTTCAATGGATATGTTAACTGTCGATTTACGTTCACAATCGGAGGCAAAAGTGGGCGATCCCGTGCTATTATGGGGACCGAAATTGCCTGTTGAAATGGTGGCTTCCAATAATAATACCAGCGCTTACGAATTATTAACTCGGATGATGCCCCGTGTTCCCGTTATCGTTTCTTAAAAATATGAGATTTGAATTATGCAAAATCATTTAGTTTCAGGGATTTTATTTAATGGTAAAGCGGCGATGATTACTTTAATGGATTTGTCGAATCGCGTGGGTATTGAAGGTGAAATTTTAGATGGCATAAGTAAAGCAGATATCGAAGTCGATATGATCGCACTTTCTGCGACTGAAAAAGGAAAAAATCTGACATTTAGTATTGAAAGAAAACATTATAAAAAAGCACTGACGATTATTAAAAAGTTGATTGTTGAAGAGCGAGTTGCTTCCATTGAAAGTGATGACAACGTTGCAAAATTATCTTTAGCGGGAATTGGGATGCGTTCTCATGCGGGTGTTACTTATCATATGTTTAAAGCACTTGGCGAAAAAGATATTCATGTTCGAATGATCACGACATCTGAAACTAAAATTTCAATTATTATTGACGAACAAAATGTAGAACAAGCAATTGCAGCATTGCATGATGAGTTTGAATTAAATAAAGATTCCAAAGGAAAATCTCCGTTTATGGAAATTTGAAATAACTAATTATCCACTGTTTCTGGGGGGGCGATAAATTCGGATTCATTTAAATATTTGATATAAAGTCCGAGTAGCGCATCATCAATGACGGGATAAGGAAGATTTTCCGCTGTTAATACTTTATCTGCATGCGTCGTGTTTGCTTTAGTAGAATCAAGGCCATTTTCAGCTAAAAATTGTGGTAATAATGCATATAATGCATTTTCCGGCATAATGTGGGTTAACTTTTGAGTCCATTCATCCTTAGAACAAAGTTTAATTTTATACCCATAATGATTGAGCCATTCGATGAGATCTCGCCAAGTAATGCCATGTTGATGTTCGACATGATAAACTTTATTTTCTGTCGGATGATGTAAAAGAATAGTAATAGTCGCAAGGCTCACAAAATCAACTGGTAAAAATAATATTTTATCTTGCCAATCGGGTGCAAAACCCAATTGAATACATCCTTTAATTAAATATAAAAGTGATTCGTTAATATTCGTGATGCCTGTTTCTATTTGGCCGAGGATATAACCCGCGCGATAAATGACGACTGGTAAACCTCGATTTTTAATTTCAGTTAATAAACGTTCGGCAACCCATTTTGATAAAGCATAACCACCTACTAAAGTACTCGCAGTACCATCCGGAAATTCCTCGGAAAAATTGCCATATTTATCCATTTTATGTGCGGCTGAAAGTGTTGAAATATAATGAATAGGTTTATCGATAAGATGGGTTGCAAATTTAATAATTTCGATGGTACCTAATACATTATTTTGTCGTAGTGCAGAATAAGACGCCATTAAGTTCACTTCAGCGCCACAGTGACAGATGAGATCAATTTCTTTCGATAAATGTGCGTATTCTGCTATTGTTAATCCTAAATCTTCTTTGGTGAAATCGCCTTCGATAATTTTAATACGATGATATTGGGTCTCGAAATATTCTTGTAATTCATATTTTTCGATGGTTTGTTTCAAACGTAATTCGGAATCATCACCATTTTTATGACGAATTAAGCAATAAATAGTAGCATCAGACAATGCAAGTAAATCTTTTAATAGATGAATACCTAAAAAACCAGAGGCTCCAGTCAATAATATTTTTTTAGGTTTGGTTAAATTGCCATGTAATTTTTTAGTAGGCGTAATGTCTTCATTCAACAAAGCATCATGAATAATAGCGTCTTGAATGGCGGTTCTTTCTGTAAATTTAGTTCCTTTAGAATCGATGTATTCCGCAATGATGTCAATATAAGGTAAATCAAAAAAGATTTTAACTGGAATTGAAGTATGGAATTTTTCAAGTAATTTTATTGATAATTCTGCGACCAAAAGAGAATTTCCACCTAAATCAAAAAAGCTATCGCCAATACTAATTTTTTCAATTTTTAAAATATCTTGCCAGATTTCAGTAATAATTTTTTCTGTTTCATTTCTTGGTGGTACATAATCATGATTCATTAAACGTTCAAAATTTTCAGGCTCTGGGAGCGCTTTCCAATCAATTTTACCATTGAACGTCAGTGGAAATTTTGGTAACACAGTAAATACAGATGGAATCATATATTCAGGAAGTTTCTGTAGCAGTTTTTGGCGAAGATTTCTTTTAGCCACTACATTTTTTAAAGTTTCCATGAGATTGTGTTCGGAGATATAAAACTCTATGCTTTTATCAAGCATTGTCATTTGTTTTTCTGTGTTATCAAATTTGATTCCAAGACGTTTTTTCGCTTGCCATGCGATAGTGCCAGTTAGCCATTGTGCTTCACTAAAACCAGGTAATTGAACGTGTACTCGTATGTGATCACCTGTCGAATGATTTTCATTGTCTGATGAGAGGGCAATTCCTTCTTTGGAAAGATCATCAGTGATCCCTTCTGAAAAATCTTTATTATCAAAAGTAATTAAACATTTTTCTTGAAATGGAATACGTATTTTATCGAGATTTTCTACTAAATAAGCAAGTATCGTTTTTTGTCCATTCGCAATTTCTTTGGTAATAACCACGACTTCACTCACATCAGGATATTGTTCGATGGTGGCTTTAATTTCATTTAATTCAATTCTAAATCCACGAATTTTAACTTGATGATCGCGACGCCCGATGAATTCTATATTTCCATCAGGCAAAAATCTGACAAGGTCACCAGTACGATATAATTTTGAATTACTATTTTGGTTATAATCATTTCGAATGAATTTTTCATGCGTTAATTGCATGCGATTCCAATAACCTGTCGATACACCGAGACCACCAATTAAAAGTTCTCCGGTGCAGCCGATGGGTACAAGCTCTAAATGTTCATCGACGATATAAGTTTCGGCATTTAACATGGGTTTGCCGATAGGAGGAGGTAGGTGTTTTGTTGCATTATTATCAACTGAAGATAATGCTTCGTAAATTTTAACAAATGTTGTTTCAACCGTCGCTTCCGTGGGTCCGTATATATTCCAAATATCGAAAGGCAGTACTTCGGTCGGATAATGAGAAAGACTTTCACCACCAATTTTTAAATGTCTTAAGTGTAAATCTTTAGGCATTGGTTGATGTAACACAATCATCGCATAAGCCGTAGGTAAATCGGCTATAGAAATTTTTTCTGATGCGAGCCATGCTAATAATTCTTCTGGAATTAATTTTTTACTATCTTCAATAATATGAATACTGGCACCGACAGACAAAAATGGAATGGTTTCACAAAAAAAGCTATCGAATCCAGATGATGCAAATTGAGAAGCCCGATCTCCTTCATCAATAGATAATAAAATTTGGTACCAGCGTGTTAAATTCATTAATCCAATATGCTGGATCATCACACCTTTAGGGTATCCTGTTGTGCCTGAGGTATACATGATATATGCAATACTTTCGGCGGAATATTTGCGAGATGTGATTTCTGATTTAGCATATTGTTTTATTTCTTCATAATTATCATCTAACAATAAAACTTTCTCTAAAAGTTCACCCGGTAAATTATCTTTATGATTCGCGATAATTAATGCAGCTTTTGAATCCGATAAAACGTATTTGATACGATCATCAGGATATTTGGGATTGATAGGAACGTAAATGGCATCGATTTTAAAAATCGCAAGCATTGCAACAATAAGACATGGCGTGCGTTCTAAAGAAACCGCAATCACATCTTGTGCTTCAATTCCTTTTGCAATTAAAAGATTAGCGAGTTGATTGGCATATTCATTTAATGCTTTATACGTTAATTCTATGTTTTGAAATTTTACTGCTAACTTGTCGGGATTTTCTTTTGCATATTTTGAGACGACAAGATGTGTCAACGAATTTTCAGAGATTTTTGCGAAACCATAACTATTCCATTCATTTAATAATGTATATCTTTCATTTGGCGTGAGAATAGAAAAATGTGTGACGGATTGATGTAAATTTTCAATTAATTTTTTCAAAATAACCATGTAGTGGATGCTGAGATTATCGATACTTTGTTTTGTAAATTTGGCTGAATGATAACTAAACTTTATGAATTCATTTTTCAAATCAACCGTTAAGATTAATGGGTATTTTTTTTTCTTAATAACTGCTTCTTCAGTCTCTTCTGAAAATAATAATACATAATTAATGATATCTTGCAGTTCTATTTCTTCGGTTATATTTTTTATAATCATATTCGAATTTTTTTTAGTTTTTTTAATTTGAGAATACAAATTTTTAATATAAGTAATAATATCATCCTGCATTTGTAATGTGGATCGTACCGGTAATAGTTCTGTCGTATCTTTAATTTTCATTCCATAAAAAATATCGTCCGTTCCTGAGTAACGATTAATGAGAATACCAAAGGCTGCATGAAATAAAATACGGGTTGGAATATGGCGATGTTCTTGAAATGCATTTGAAGCATTCAATAATTCTTTTTCAATATTTTTTTTAAGGTGTTCGTAATGCTCGGTAGTAATTTGGCGTGTATCATAGTCTTCGAGCGAAATCTTGGCGGTTAAAGGGGAGTTCTGAAATAAAATATCACTATATTTTAGTGAAGATTTTTTAAAATCATTGATCATATTGATAAAATTCCTTCTATGATCTTTAATTCAGAATTTTCCCCCCCCAATACAGTTATATTATACCATTAAAAATTAGCCGTTAAGGTTCCCAAAATCTTACTATTTTTCAGGCCAGTAGGATCTGTTGATTGATGATTGGTGTCAGTCCATTGTATGGCAAAACTGTATTTTCCAATAGTTTTCGTGAGGGCGATATTATAATCATTATAGCTGTGTATTCCTTCATCGTGAAGGCTTGAGTGACCAATACCACCACTGATCGTCATGTTGTTTAAACCAAAAATATATTTTGAAGGAATATCATACGTTGCGCCAAGATTATAATAAAAACCATTACTATGTGTATTATAAATATTATTCGAGTATGCAAATTGAAAGGTGAGATAATATAAAGTTAAATTAGCGATTAATTCATTATAACTTAAGTTACCTGCTTTAAAATAATTATAACGATCAACGTTAATATCAATGCTAACTTTATCCGCGAAATCATGAGTGTATCCACCAATAAGATCCATTTCAACGGTTGCGGTTTCATCTGGTTCAACAGGAAAATAAACGTTCGATCCCCAGATGTTGAAATAAAATCCCGTTTTATTCGAGAAAGTTAAGCCACCTTGAAATGCAGGGGTATTGTTCGATTGACTAATACCGCGGAACATATAATTTGTGGTAATGTCAAAAGTTCCGGTCACCCATGGTTCATCTTTAGGATTGGATGTATCTGCTAACGCTGGGTTATCTTTGTCATCATCAGGCGATGAGTCATCAGCTGAGGCATCAGCCGCATAATTAATTTGACTTATAGTAAGTGCTGTGACAAATAATGCCGTTGTTAATTTCTTCATAACGCTTTTAACTCCATTTGATTTTCAGATTAAGTGGGGATTGTTTCATTAGTGAGATTTTTAATTTTGTTAAATTCTATCGTGATTTTAGCGTTAGAGAGGGGCTTACTGAGGTAATAACCTTGCACAATATCACAATTATGTTCTGCTAAATATTGCAATTGTTCGTTGGTCTCAACACCTTCTGCAACGACGAGTAGTCCTAAACTATGTGCGAGTGCGATCACACCACTTGCAATAGCATTGTCATTATGATTTTGTGGTATTCCTTTTATAAATGATCTATCAATTTTTAAGATATTAATGGGAAATTGTTTTAGATAACTAATGGAGGTATATCCGGTTCCAAAGTCATCGATTGACACTTTAATTCCTTTCTTTTCTAATGCATTTAGTTTGGTAATGGCGGATTCGACATTTTCCATAATTGCCGTTTCAGTAATTTCTAATTCTAAATATTCGGCAGACATTCCAGTTTCTGCGAGCACGTTATCAACTAATTTTACCAAATCTTGATGTTTGAATTGTTTTGCAGATACATTTACTGCAATTGAAACAGGATTAAAGCCTTGTTCTTGCCAAGTGACATTGGTTTTACAAGCTTCGCGCAACACCCATTCACCGATTTGCATAATTAATCCAGTTTCTTCGGCGATTGGTATAAATTTTTCAGGCATTATTAAGCCCTGTTCTGGACTTTCCCATCGTATTAAAACTTCTACACCACAAATTTGGCCGTCTTTAATCGTATATTTTGGTTGATAATGTAAAATAAATTCGTTGTTAAGAATTGCTTTTCGTAATTTCGATTCGATTTCAATATAAGCACTCGCTTCTAAATTCATTTCTTCGGTATAGTATTGATAGACACCACCGCCCGCGCGTTTTGCTTTATACATTGCCATATCAGCATTTTTCAATAAATCTTCGAGAGATGCGCCATCATTAGGATAAATACAAATACCGATACTGGCTGAAATAAAGAATTCGTGTGAACGAATTTTAATAGGTTTAGCACACACTTTAAAAATATTTTCAGCGATGGTTGCAATAATGGAACTATCAGAAATGTCATTTAATAAAATGACGAATTCGTCGCCGCCCAATCGCGATAAAATATCCCCCTTACGTAAAGTGGTTTTGAAAATATCAGCAAATTCTTTTAAAACTAAATCGCCCGTTGGATGGCCGAGTGCATCGTTGATTTTTTTAAATCGATCGAGATCAATAAAAAATAGTGCGAAGCGTTTGTGGTGTTCTTTAGCCTGCACAATAGTTTTATTCAATATTTCGCTGAAAAATACTCGATTTGGTAAACCGGTTAATTCATCATAATGCGCAAGACGTGCGAGATGTTCTTTGTGAACTAGTAAATCTTTTTCGACAGATTTTCTTTCTGCAATTTCTTGTTCTAATTGAATATTGGTTTTTTGTAATTCTTGCGTACGCTCGCGAACCCGATTTTCTAATTGTTCGTGTGAGGTTTCGATGATTCCCAACATAGAATTAATTTGCTGTGCGACCGACGATATTTCATCGGATCCTGCAGAATCAACGCGACGATTTAATTCATTTTTTTCGCTAATTTCTGCTACTTCGGAATCTAAATGTTCGAGTCTTCGGACAATGAGGCTTCGTAATAATCCCACTAATAATGCGGATAAAATCACGCCGACAATGAGAAACAAAATTAAATAATAATGAATCGCGCTGAGACCCGTCGTATATATCGATCGAGGTGATTCAAAACGCAACATACCAATTGGTTTTTTATTAATATCTCGAATGATGGAAAATCCTTGGATATTCACTTCATTTATTGGTTCATCAAAATGACCATTATCATTGGTTTTTACGATTTCAAATGCTTTTTGATAAACCGAATTATTTACGATATCTTTGGGTAAAAGTAAGATGACGTTTAAACGCGTTTCTTCCGCAATTTTACTAATAATTTTATCTGATAGATATCGACCATTCACCATGGCACCAAGGGGTGCTTTTACCTTATCGCCGTCCGTGATGGCAGTTGCTGCGATAAGCATGATACCACTAGGTAATAAGATATACCCGCGTACATCTTTGTTTGCATCATGACGATCTAATAATAAACTTTTCGGATAAAGATAAGTTTCAATGTCTTCCGGATACGCAATGATTTTTCCTGCATCGACATCAATACTGGTACCTATTTTTAATTTACCGTTGGTATCCCAGTAGGTTAATAAATTAATTGTTGAATTTTGAAAGGCGGTCATATTTAAATTATTGGGAACAAAGGCAGGATTTTTTCCTTGCATGTAATCGTAAAGATCATTCCAATGCGACCAGTCAGAAGTGAATGTGTACAGTGAATAGTTTTTCTGATCAAGTGCCTGATCAAGACGATCTAGGTTTTCACTGGCACGATCATGTTCAAGTTTTAAAAAACTTTGTAACAAGAAGGTTTGGGATCCAACATAGGTGACTACTAAAAATACAACCCATGCTAAAGTAATGGCGATGAGAACTTTATTACGTAATTTCATTCCATCTTCCTTGATGAAAAATAAGCACTTAATTATAATGCAAATTATAATTTGAAAATTTATGAAGAACAACAAGTAACGACGATTTTTGAAATTATTTACCAAAAGGAAGGGTTATGCGTTTTATAGTATGTTTTCTCGGTTTGATTTTGTCAGCTTTTGTTTATGCAGATGCTCCTCCGGCAAGTGATACACCACCTCCGGTATTTACTTTAACAACCAATGCGTTTTTAGACGCGGGAGCATTGCCAGTATTATATACTTGTGATGACAAAGACGTTTCGCCAGAACTGTCTTGGACCAATCCTCCTGCCAAAACGCAAGCTTTTGCGCTCATTATCGAAGATCCAGTTGGAAAATTGGATAAAAAATATCAATGGGTCGTTTATGATCTTCCTGCCAATACGGCAGAATTAACGGAGGGTTTAACGAATTTACCCGCAGGAGCTATGACGGGGAAAAATAGCTATGGCAAAACCAACTATATGGGACCCTGTCCGCCTAAGGGTTCTGTCAATACCTATTCACTGACACTTTATGCGTTGAATCAAAAGCTGGCACTCCCTGCCAATACCGATGCAGAAAGTGTTCAGAAGGCAATACAAGCGCATACTGTACAAAAAGCCGCTATTACGATGGTATATAGTCGTTGGCCTTAATAATAGCGATAGCAAACTACATATGAGTCATTACCGCATATTTTGTGGCATTTTTCGGTTTTTGCCATGGCGACGCTACTTCCGAGTATAGAAGCTAGCATAATGATAAATAATAACTTTTTCATAAGTGACACTCCTCGTTTGGGTTATTGATATGTGAATTATAGTGCATTATCTATATTTTTGTATAA
>Ga0206888_1187_pt1 | contig 14199 bp, 8 predicted proteins | sample Alteio_BWOrgHeat_90_FD_153258 | JGI IMG/M metagenome (GOLD analysis project Ga0206888, IMG submission 153258) | Enriched cells from forest soil in Barre Woods Harvard Forest LTER site, Petersham, Massachusetts, United States - Alteio_BWOrgHeat_Nextera4 ... | reverse complement strand
AATGAGGCATCGCGTCTTTGCAGACTAAGTCGGGCAGTTTGAATTTCGCCAAGCAATGCGTTACGTTGTCCGTCGGTCACAGGGGCCGACGCAAGTGCAGCAGTTGCGGCGACAGGGTCAACTGCTCCCCACGCAAGTATTGCCTCGTGAATGGACACATAGCGGGAATTATTGTTACCAACTCCAATGGCCAGGGTATAAGCCGATGTCGGATCACTTTTCGCCAATGTTTGAACAAGAGGCACGACTGCGGCATCGTGTTCCGGGCCTTGTGGCAGAGACGACACCCATTCCACATCAGCCTGTGTATCCAGTTTCGACCAGTTGTCGGAAATGCTTTTTACTGCCGCAGCACGCGAATCACCCTCATGCAATGCAGAGATATTTTGCGCGGCTGTCACCGGATCAGTAATGCTCCACGCCGAAATGATGCTGCCCAAAGTGGCGGCATTATTTGGGCTCGGAGGCAGGCTTTGTGCGTAGTTCCAGGCGCTGGGGGCATCAACGTTCGCCAAACCGGAGATCGCGGTCGCTATAGCGCCGTCACGAGCCTGACCGTTGGGAAGGGATTCAGCCCAAGCCAGAGCAGCTTTGCCATCGTTTTTGGCCCATGTGCCCGCCAGATTGGCGATCGTTTTGCTTGAGGCTGGGTCGTCAGCATAATTCTGCACATAGGCAGCTGCACCCGCCGGATCCACGGCTGCAAGGGTGTTGATGATATTTTCAAAGGCTCCCTGCCGCGTTGAGCTGGGAATACCATCTGGCAGATTTTGCAGCCATGCCAACGCGGATTGCGTGTCCTGTTTTCCCATGGAAGAGGCAAGATTCAAAATGGCCTGATTGCGCGCGTCCCCTTCAGGCATCGTGGCGACATACGGCGCGGCGGCAAGGGGATCCGATTGAATCATCTGGCTCCCCAATTTTGAAACCGTCGAATCGCGTGCATCGCCCGTCAGATTATTTTGCGCCCATGCCATTGCATCTGGGGCATCCAGCTTGGCCCAATTACCCAGCACACTTTGGGTAAGACTGTCGCGTTGAGAACCCTCAGGAAATTGGGCGGCGAAGGCAATAGCGGCGGTAGGATCGTTTTTGCTCATGACATTCAGCACTTGTTTGACGGCTTTGTCATGTGTCGCTCCGTCAGTATTTTTGTCGAGCCAGGCCATTGCGGCATCTGGGTCGGTGTCGGCCCAAGTTGTCGCAAGTGTGCCGACAAGGTTGTTGCGATTCGTGCCAGCAGGAAGATTGGCAATATACTCACCGGCAGCCTTGGGGTCTTGTTGTGCCAAATTGCTTAAACCCACTTGTGTGGTCTTATTACGTTCAGCCGCAGGCAGGGACTCGGCGGCTTGAAGGGCTGCAGTGGGATCAAGCTGCGCCCAGCTTGCAAAAATATTTTGAACGGCGGCGGTGCGAGCTGAACTGACGGGCAGGTTTTTGAGTGCCGCGAATGCCGCAATTGGGTTCTGCGAAGCCCATTTGCCGAAAAGGTCGCTAAAAGCGGCGGGATATTGCTGGCCCGGCGGTAAACCACGGAACACGCTGAATGCCTGCGCCGGGTCAATGAATGCCATGTTGCTGATGATGGTCTTTTCGATATCCATATGCATGGCGGTATTGTCCACCTGATTCAAAGCGGCAAAGGCTGCGGAAGGATCGTTTTTCGACCAACGGTCATAGACGATTTTCAAGGCATCAACGGGCAATTGCGTGCGAGGCAGACTCTTAGCGGCGGCCAAAGCGCCTGTCGGGTCATCACTACGGGCCCATGTGGCCAGCACGGCATCAATGGACGCATCACGGAATATCGCACCATCATTCAATTGAACTGCAGATGCAAATGCGGCTTTGGGATCAATGGATGCCCACGAATTAAACAGATGTCGCAAAAGCGCATTTCCTCCCCGCTGCATTGAATAAGTTTCAGCGTACGCAAGAGCACCTTGCGAATCCGCGCGGACCACTTGCCTAATGCCATGTCGATAGTCCTATCGTAAAGTTCGCTCTGGGGACTGGTTGCATTTGATTAATTAGCCCTGCAAGTTCACTAATGGAGGTTCTATCAATTAAATCAGCAATGGCTAATAAGCGCCTTGATCCGGCATATTTTTTCATGATTCCAGCAAGTGCGCTCTTTGCATCCCATAAAGTATTTCTGGGAACTGCGGCAGTACTTCCAGCCTTGAGTGTTGAAAGACCTTTGTAGGTTTGTGCACTTGAAACGACGGGGATCGCAGGAGGCATATTTTCGGCTGAAGCATGGCGAGCCCCGGACCATCTGCCTAATACAAAAACAGCAGCGATAGCCAACATCCCTATAACACACACGAAAAAATGCCTCCACCACGTCCACGTGTCCGAATTCGAGCGGGGTAAGTTCTGCATCGCTGAGTTCATGGTGCAGGACTCGACGGGGTAGTAAGAGGTGTCGTGCCATTAATCTGTTCGGGAACGCTTGGTGCAGGACCGTTCAAAGGAATCGATATTGGCTGTCGACTGCTTTGAGTGCCAAAAGCGCTTGCCCCTGGAGAAAAACCAGAAATGACAATTGCTGATGAAGATGTCATAAATAATGTACCGTCTGATTGTTTCGCAATGGCAAAGGCTTGCTGCATTTGGTTTAATCTTGCAGAAGCTGCATTTCGCAGCGAACCTGCTGGCAAAGAAGATACCCATTGAGAGGCGGCTTTGGTGTCTCTTGATACCCAGTTCGTGATAAGTAAATTTGCAATATTTGACACTCTACCAGATAATGCTCCTTCCGGAAGAAGTGCAATCGCCTTGGCTGCTGCAGATGGATCCGTTTGGCTCCAATTATTTATGATACTAGAAAACCCAACCGAGGTACCTTCGGCATTTTTGAGATCAAGATGACTGATGGCTCGATCCTAGGCCATTGGCGCATTATCTACCGCCATCTCAGACAATGACTCACCAATTGCGTTCTCCCTGTTCTGGCCTTCAGGCAGTGATTCAGCCCAAGCAAGTGCAGCTTCGCCGTCATTTTTCGCCCAGGCTGAAGCCACATTAACAGCCATCATGTTAAAAGTGGTGCCATCTATCATCGTTTGGGCGTATTCTGCGGCACTAACGGGGTCGCTCGTGGCCCATGCGGCTACCACGCTTTGCAAAGCATTATTGCTGGCGGTACCCGAAAAAGTATCAGGCAAGTTTTGTGCCCATGCTAGTGCTGCCTGGGGATCCCGCTCCGCCAACAAAGTGGCTAGATTCGAAATGGCGCGATTGCGATCCGGTCCATCGGGCATTTCCCCGACGTAATCTTGTGCAGCCGAGGGGTTCGTTAAAAGGAAGGATGGCAAAATGATGGCTAATGCTGCATCATGGATCGGGCCGGTAAGGTTGCTTTCAGTCCAAGCCATGGCCGAAATGGGATCTGTATTGGCCCAATTTTGAATGGAATTCTGCAAATACTTGTCGCGCAGATAGCCTTCGGGTAATTGGGAGGCGTAGGCGATTGCTGTCTCGGGATAATTGATGCTCATCTTTTTCAACACACTATCCACAGCATCATCATGCGCCGGGCCGGAAATGGAACTGTCCAGCCAAGCAAGAACAGCCGTGGGATCAGCGTCAGCCCATGTGATGGCAATTGTTTTGACGAGGGCGTTGCGCTTAATTCCAGGCTGCATGGAGGCCACAAAATCAGCGGCTGCCTGTGAATCTTGCAAAACAAGGTTAGTGAGGCTTACTACCATGGCTTGGTCGCGATCCAATCCGGGCGGCATCGCTTGGGCTGCCTGGAGAGCACCCTTGGGGTCAATTTCAGCCCATCCATTGAAAACCATTGCTGTAGCCATGACTCGAGCCGCTCCTGCCGGTAGTGCCAGAACTGCGGCATATGCCGAGTCATGATCAGAGCGCGCCCAAGTTTGAAATACTTGGGAGTAAAGCTCCGGGTTTTGCTGGCCTGAAGGCAAGTTGCGCAAAAGCTTCGCCGCAGTAGCCGGATTGCTCATGGCCATGTTATTGAGAATGAGGGCCTGGACAACACGTCGCGTATTGACATTTTCAATCTGTGCGACGTTGGCCCATGCCGCCATCGGATCCACCTCCGACCAATGCTGGAACAGTGTCTTAAGCTCATCGGTGGGCAGTCAACCGGTCGGGAGGCTTTTCAAGGCTGCTAATGCGCTTTGCGGGTCGTTTCCTTGAATCCAATTCTCAAGAACTTTCGCTACAGCGTCCTGACGAAATGTGGCGCCGTCCAGTTTCAAAGCCGCCGCAAATGCCGCCTTGGGATCCATCCTTCCCCATACCATGAAAATGTTCGGAATCTGTGTCTGATCCGGCTTTCCTTTGCGCATTGATGGAAGGGCATGAGCAAGCGCACCTTGCGGGTCGGCTTCCGCCCATTTGGCGTAAATCAGGCCCGATAGATTCTTGCGTACATTACTGTCCGGGCAGCTTTCGGCCTCTTCCAGAAGACGGGCCAGTTCTGACACGGGTGTGGCCTCCACAAGCTTAGCGAGTGCGAGAAATTGCTCACCCGCAGAAAATTCTTTGAGGATATTGCCCACAGAACCATTTGGGTCCCATGCCAAAGTCCGGCGGTTGCCAATATTCGCAGCGATCCGTCCCATAGTGGCTCTTTTTGCCACAGAGGCTGTGGCTTCATTGCTGCCATAAGACCAGCCTGCGGCATATGCCGCTGCCATTACTCCGGCTATGCACAAAGGCGCAACCATGCCCCGACTCTGTGGCAATAATGCCCTTTCTGGCTTGAAGCTTGAATCTCCCCGTTTTAAAGTCATAAACAACAAGAAAATTATATTGATGTATTTAATTTTTCTCGAAATTTCGAGAAAACATCATCGCGGCATTCAAGACTGACACGTGAAATAAAACTCAACGTCAAGGTTATGCACGATCGTGCCACCACCAGTACTTGCCGTACCAGAAAGATTGTCCGACTCAGGCAATAGCAAGCTTTCAGTAAACCGGGAAATAATGAAAGTATCAACAGCACCATTTGACCAGGTTTCGCTTGCAAAAACCATGGTGGTTTCATCACCGGCAATGGTATGTTGAACGCATGTATTCCAAAAATCCCGCACAATAATGGCGCCATCAGCACATACATATTTCATGGAGGCTAATCCACCACGATGGCCATCTCCAGTTGAATAAGGAATTGCCCCGGTATAATCCGTATAGTCAAGCACGCCATTATTGCTAACCGAAGGCGTTGCGGCCGACTGGGTAATACTAAACAAATCAACTCCGAAAGCAGGACTTGTGACAGCAAAAAGAACAGTGATTAGGGCAAGTAAGCAAGTATTTTTCATGGGATATTTCGGGGCCAGGGTTCAAGCAAACAACGTTGCGAAATAAAAATTCGCCTTTGTTTTCGTGTATGATTCTCATTTATCATCAATGCATCAACACTAAAAAATACAATTAATATGCAAAGTTTTGCCTCAATCGTCGGGCTTAAATTTAAACGGCAATCTTTGACTGAACATTTACCGCGACACTCAATAATATCCCCAACCCGGCCCCCAGTAGGGTTCAAAAAAGACCCACGGCTCATTGTCAACTTGCTTCGAATCCTTCGCCACATCAATGGGCGTCACGCCTTGAATGAGCCAGTTGCCCTGTACGGGAATCCAATCGGTAGAATACCAGCCTTCGGACACAACAACCTGCGTCATGTAAGTAAGATTCGCTTTCACGAGGATTATGGAGCGTCCGTGCTGGCGGTCCGGTGAAACCTTCGTGTACTTCTTCTTCAATTCGAACTTCGCCAGTTGAATCGGCCCGACAAAATCGCTGATCGCCGCCGAAACTCCCCCTTGTGTCTGCAGCGGATAATTACCCGGCGCGAAAACCACCTGGCACTGCGGCGCAAAAAATTGTCCGAGATTCTGCCCCATGTTGACCGCCGTGCTGCCCAGCGGCTGTTCCAAAACCTGCGAAAGCGAAACAAGACTCTGCATCTGCGATTCGATGCCAGCCACGCCAATCGCCTGTCCTGTCGTCTGCGGTGGCTGCGTCGCTGTAACCGGCACCTGCGCCGAGATCATCTCAACTTTTGAGCCGGTGTAGTTCCCGACGCCCGTGATGCTCGTATTCGCCGCAACTGGCGGCGCACTCTTGTCGGAACCGTCCTGGCAGCCCGCCACCAACAACGCCGCGGGAAGAAAAAATAACGCGCGAATGTTCATTGTTGTCCTATAAACGGAAAAAAACGTGCCACTGCACGCCCAAAAAAATCAGTTGCACCCGCGCCATGCGCCGTAGAGCATCAATCCCCGGAGTGAAATACATCTTTATTACAGGAGGCGTCGTATCCTCCCTCGGCAAGGGCCTCACGGCGGCGGCGCTCGGCGCCCTGCTCGAACATCGGGGGCTCTCCGTCCGCCTCCAGAAATTCGATCCCTACCTCAACGTTGACCCGGGCACGATGAACCCGTACCAGCACGGCGAGGTCTATGTTCTCGACGACGGCGCGGAGACCGACCTCGACCTCGGCCACTACGAACGCTTCACCTCGTCCACGCTTACGCGTCTCAACAATCTCACGTCCGGCCAGGTTTACGAATCCGTCATTCAGAAGGAACGCCGCGGCGACTACCTCGGCATGACCGTCCAGGTCATCCCCCACGTCACGAACGAAATCAAGGAACGCCTCTACTCCGCAGGCAAGGGCGTGGACGTCCTCGTCACCGAAATCGGCGGCACGGTCGGCGACATCGAGGGCCTTCCCTTCATCGAAGCGATGCGCCAGTTCGCCCTCGAAGTCGGTCGTCAGAATATCGTCTTCATCCATGTCACGCTCATCCCTTTTCTCGCCGCCGCTGGGGAATTAAAAACAAAGCCCACGCAGCAATCCGTCGCAAAGCTTCGCGAAATCGGCATCCAGCCCGACGTGCTCGTCTGCCGCTCGGAAAAACCACTCAGCGCAGATATCCGCCAGAAACTTTCCCTGTTCTGCAACGTTCCCGTCCGAGCGGTCATTGAGGAACTCGACGTCGAATCCTCCATCTACGAACTGCCCGTGATGCTCGCGAATGAGAGCCTCGACGACATCGTGCTGGACATGCTCCACGTTGACGCCCCGCGCCGACCCGACAATCCCTGGCGCGAAATCGTCCGCAAACTCAAATCTCCCGCACACCGCGTGGACATCGGCGTCGTCGGCAAATACATCGAACTGCAGGACGCCTACAAAAGCGTTTACGAATCCCTCACCCACGGCGGCATCGCCCACGACTGCGGCGTGAACATCATCCGCCTCGACGCCGAAGCCATCGAAGCCAACCCCGAAGCCGCTCTGCGCGGGCTCGACGGTATTGTCGTTCCCGGCGGATTCGGCAGCCGCGGCATCGAGGGCAAAATCACCGCCGTGCGTTACGCCCGCGAACACGGCCTTCCCTATTTCGGCCTCTGCCTCGGCATGCAAATGGCCGTCATCGAATTCGCGCGCAACGTCGCCGGTCTAGCCAACGCGAACACCACCGAGGTTGACCCCAAGACCCCGCATCCTGTCATAGACATCATGGCGGAGCAAAAGGAGGTCACCGAAAAGGGCGCGACCATGCGCCTCGGCTCCTACGATTGCAAACTTGTCGAAGGTACCCTCTCACGCCAGGCCTATGGAGCGGAACTCGTCCGCGAACGCCACCGCCACCGCTACGAATTCAACAACGACTACCGCGAAAAACTCACCAAGGCCGGCCTCCGCATTTCCGGAATAAATCCCGGCCGCAACCTCGTCGAAATCGTCGAAGTCGCAGGCCACCCCTGGTTCGTCGGCGTGCAATTCCACCCCGAATTTCAGAGCAAGCCCACACGCCCCCACCCCCTCTTTGCCGCCTTCATCGGCGCCGCCGTCCTCCATCGCGAGAAGAAGTAAATCTCTTTTGTAGGGAGCGCGCAAGCGCGATGCCGCTCACCTCACTCCGAAAAGCAGCACCACATTTAGCGCAAGGGCGAAAAGAAGCGCGCCTAGGAACACGCACACAGGGAGCGTCAGCACCCACGCAAGAAGGATATTCCGCAGCGTGCGCGCCTGGAGTCCGGAACGGTTCGCCGCCATCGAGCCCGCAATGCCCGAGGATAATACGTGCGTCGTGCTTACCGGCAGGCCGTAAACCGTCGCCGCTGAAATCGTCACCGCCGTCACAAGTTCCGACACCGCGCCCTGAGCATATGTCAGGTGCGTCTTGCCGATTTTTTCGCCAAGGGTGACGACGATGCGCTTCCAGCCAATCATCGTTCCAAGGCCGAGCGCGATCGCCACCGCCGCCTTCACCCACAGCGCAATGTGTTTCACCAGCAAATTGGACCCGCCTACAAACTGTTTTGCCACGCCCAGTTTTTCTGACGTGTCAAAGGCATCCGGAGTTTTAATCAGTTTTTCGATCGCCGATGACGACAGGAAAAGCTTCGCGCGCAATGAACCGCGGTTGGCGCCGTCAATGTCGCGCGGCGTCGCCGCCGTGCCGAGCAGCGCATTGATCTGGGTCATCTCGGTGGCGAGCACGGCATAGGTGCCGCCATCGGGTTTCGTGCCATCGCGCAAAAAGTCAGCAATGACATCCTCTTTTTTCTTGTCCGGCATCGCCGCGCCGTTGGCCATTGTTGTGAAATCCAGAGCCAGTTGCGAGGTGTCCGCTGAAAGCTGCTTCATCGTCTCCGCGGTAACATCCATATTTAACGCAAACGCCGCGGGGGCGACGCCTATCAGGATGACCACGATCAAGCCCATGCCCTTTTGCCCGTCGTTCGAGCCGTGCGCGTAGCTCACGCTCGTGCAGGTGAGCACCAGAATCAGGCGTATCCACCACGGTGGCGGTTTTTTGCCCTCGGGGGCGCGATAAAGTTCAGGTCTGTGAACGAGCGCCTTTGTCAAAAGCAGCAGCAGCGCCGCCCCGATAAATCCAATCAGCGGCGACACCAGCAGCGATAGCACAACATTGCGCGCCTGGCCCCAGTTCACGCCACTCTCCACATTATGGTTCATCATCACATTGGCTATTCCCACACCCAGAATCGCGCCAATGAGCGTATGCGAACTCGACGCCGGCAGACCCAGATACCACGTCCCGAGATTCCACATGATCGCCGACGCCAGAAGCGCAAACACCATCGCAAAGCCCGCGCTCGTCCCCGTGTGCATCACCAAATCCACCGGCAGCAATTCGACAATCGCATACGCCACCGTCCCCGCCGAAAGCAACACGCCGATAAAATTCCAGATCCCCGACCACACCACCGCCACCGGCGCGGGCAGCGAATGCGTATAAATCACCGTGGCGACCGCGTTCGCCGTGTCGTGGAATCCGTTGACGAACTCGAAGGCCAGCGCCAGCCCCAGCGCAAGCGCCAGCAGGACAACCTGCCACATGCTCAGGGAAAGATCAGCTAAATGCATGGAGTCGTGCGTCCCAAAAGCGGGAAGCCCGGAAACTTGAACCAAAATCCACTCTTCTGACAAGCCTAGTCGGGTTAAAATCATGTCACAGTCCCGTAACTGTGCTAAATTTTTAGCATTTATCGCTTGACGCTCGTGAGAATTGTGCTAGTTTTTTAGCACCTGCCCCCGAATTGCACTCATCTAACATGGAAAAATCCTTCTCCTCCCTCAGTCGCCGCGAGCGCCAAATCATGGACGCCATTTACCAGCGGGGTCGCGCCAATGCCGCCGATGTTCGCGCCGCGCTGCCCGACGCTCCGGGCTACTCCGCCGTTCGCGCACTCCTGGCCATCCTCGTCAACAAGGGTTTCCTGAAAATCGAGCGCGACGGCCCTCGCTACGCCTACATCCCCACCCGCCCGCGCGGCGAAGCCGGTCGCTCCGCCATCCGCCGCATCGTGGACACGTTTTTTGAAGGCTCCCTGGACAACGCCGTCACCGCGCTGCTCGACTCCCGCTCCGGCAAACTCACCGATGCCGAGACTGGGCGCCTCAAAGCCCTCATTGACCAGGCCCGCAAGTCAGGCCGCTGATTCATGGATTTCATTTCCACAAGCCCGCAGCCCGCCGCGCTTCTTGTGTTGGCGGACGCCGCGATAAAATCCGCCGCGCTCCTCGTCGTGGCGGGAATCGCATCGCCCTTGATGCGCAAGTCATCGGCGGCCGCCCGGCACGTGCTCTGGAGCGGCGCCCTGTCCGGCGCGCTGCTGCTACCCGTGCTTTCATTCTTCCTTCCCGCGTGGCGCGTGCCATGGCTGCCGGACTGGACTCCGCCCGCAATCATCGCACCCGTTTCAAATCCCGTCGCTTCGACTACACCGACAATCGAACCGCATTCCGTCGCCGCTCAACCCAGCGAAAATTCTCTTTCGCAAGCCACTCCTATAATAGAAGCATCCGCAGTATCGAAAATCACGCCAACGCAAAATGCTCAACAGCCCGCACGTGTAATTCACTGGCGCGACGTTTTGCTTTTCCTGGTCGGTTATGCAGAAAAAATCTGGCTCATTGCCGCCGCGCTCGCACTCATGCCCATGCTCGCGGGTTGGACACAAGCCGCACTCGTCACGCGCCGTGGTCGTCCGCTCAAAGATGCGTCATGGAATACGCTTCTCGATGATGTCACGCGTGAATTGAAACTGCGCCGTCCGGTGCGACTGCTTGCATGCACCGGCGCGGCGATGCCCTTCACCTGGGGCGCATGGCGGCCCGTGGTGATTTTCCCCGAAACCGTGGCCGCATGGTCGGAATCCCGCCGCCGGATCGTCCTGCTGCACGAACTCGCCCACGTCGAACGCTGGGATTGGCTGACGCAGACCCTCGCGGTCTTCGCCTGCGCGCTGTATTGGTTCAATCCGCTCGCGTGGCTCGCCGCAAAACGTATGCGCATCGAACGCGAACAGGCCTGCGACGACCTCGTGCTCCGCGCAGGCTCGCGCCCCAGCGATTACGCGGACGAACTCCTTCAACTCGCCGCGACCGCGCGTCACAGCGGTTTTCTGAATTTCGCCGCCGTGCCGATGGCCCGCCACTCGACACTCGAAAGCCGCCTTCGCGCCATACTCGACGGCAAACGCAACCGCGCCACCCTCACCCGGGCCGCCGCCCTCGCCGCCCTCGCGCTCACCGCCCTCATCGTCGTCCCCGTCGCCATGCTGAGGGCCGCGCCGTCTGAAGCCCAACAAAACACTCCGATAAAGGCTGGACCTGCCGTTACTTCATCCAACGAAAATACCCCTGCACCTCCCTCAATCACGCCAGATGCCCCATCTCTCACCAAACTTGGTGCCGGGAGCCACGAAAACGAGGCCATGCTGTTCATCACGCTTAAAAATGTTCAGGCAAAGGATCTGGCTGCGACTTTGAACACGCTTAAAAACGGGCCGCTCCTCAGTCATCTTGGCAACTCGACCGCTTTTCAGACCGACGCGCGAACGAACCAGTTGATTGTAATCACCGACAAAAGCAGCGCCGAATCCGTCCAAAACATCATCAAAAGCCTGGATGTCAAAACGCCTGTTGATGCTCCATCACCAACTGAAAATGTAGCATCTCGGCCAGCTCCACCGCCGCCCCAACCTCCCTCACCTCCCTCACTTGCACCGGGCATCACGCCACCCGTCCCAGCCGATTCCACTGCGAATGACAAGGTTCCAGTCCTTGGCGATGTGCCGTTCCTGGGCAATCTCGTCAGCACCAACGGACAAACAAACATCACATCGTCCAGTACAATCACGTCCACCACGGCGCCTGCCACTCTGCCCGCACCATCATCTTCACCAGTCACGCTGACAGGCAAAATCTCGCCCGCGATTCAACAAGCTATCAACCAACTCCTCGTCAAAGGCAAAGCCGAGTATCTTTACGGTGATTTTCAGGCTTCGCTCGACACCTTCAACGAAGTGTCCTCCCTTGACCCCGAAGACATTGTCGCCAAGGCCTACATTTACGACATCAAAAAAATACTCGCTGAAAACGCGACCCTGCAGGCAAAAGGCGCTCAAACGCCCCAATATCTGCTGAAAATGAGGTCCATCACCATTCCGGATGTTAACTATGATCTTGTTCCAATCGACGAATTTTTTCGTTCTCTTTCCGTTTTGTCGCAACACTATGACCCGGATCAAAGCCACAACGGCGTGAACATTGTCGTAGTGCCGCGCTCAGACGGCACCTATCCGAAGGTTTCCGTTCACCTCAAAGGCGTAAATCTCGAGGCTATCCTCAAGACGGTGGCAGAGATGACGGGTTATCGCTACACGATCGGCGACGATGGGAATATCACCCTCCACGAGGGTTCCGGCGCTGGCCCGAGCGGCGGCAGTCAATATCTGTTCCGTCCCTTCTCGCTCAGCCCGGATGCAGAAACATACCTGGCAAATCTTGCAAACGCCACAGCTTCGACGCCACCCAACTCCGGCAACACGACGGACATTAACAATGTCGTCAAAAATGGCCTCATCAAGCTCGGCGTGCCATTCCCGCCGGGCTCCGCGCTTTTATATAATGCCGACCTTCACAAAATCGGCGTCTTCAACACTTCCGCGAATCTGGACAAAATAGCGGCTGACCTCGCAGAATTTGCCCAACCCGCCTCGAACGATGTAGTTCCTGCTACCTCGCGAGCGTCCAAAGACGACACCAACCAGCTCCTGCTCAAAGGCGAAAGCCGGTATTCCCTTGGCGATTACAACGGCGCGAGAGAAACCTTCAATCAAGTCCTCGCGATCGACCCGGACAACGTCGCCGCCAAAGCCTACCTTTCCAATATCCAGCGAGTGACCACAGGTGCACCGCTATCCACCAACACGCCGCCCGCCTTCAATGGGTCCGTCTCCTCGACTGACATCCCACTCGCCATGCAGAAAGGCCAGGTCAAGGCCGTCATTGTCAGCGGCAACGTCACGCTGACCAAAGCCGATGGCATGTTCTCGAAAATCAAGCGCAATGACACCTTCGGCGAAGGCGACACTATCACCACGGATGCCAACGGCACCGCGCTGCTGGTGTTCTCAAACGGCGCGAGTTTGAAAATTGACAACAAAGCCTTGATGAAAGTAACCCAATTCCAGCAGTCGCCTTTTGACGAATCGAAGAACGGTACTTACCTCCGCCTCGAAAAAGACCCCAGCAAATCCACCGTCGTGCTCGATGTTTTTCATGGCACGGTCGCGGGCGAAATCAAACAGCTCAACGTTGAAGCGGGCTCGACATTCACCATCAACTATCATGGCGCTTCGGCCAACGTCACCAGCCCGGGCGTCTGGATGCGCGGCGCGACCATTAACAATTTCGCTGACACCGCCGGGGGTGAGCAGATGGATATTAATGTACCTACAAATCCCCCAACGGAAGTTTTTGCCACCATCACCTCAAACGACGCAGTGCCAAGCCAATCCGCCACTCAAAGCGACGTTGACGCCATCTACCAAACACTGAACGCCGCCCGCGTTCAGGACGGTCTTCCGCCCATTGAAACTCCTAAAGTCGTGGCACCCAGCGCCTACGTGGTTCGCAGCGGTCCGACCGTGTTGCCATCACCACCCCGTGGCACACCTATAATGAGGTTCCATGCCTGGGTCATTACCTATCCTGCGGACACAAAACTGGAAATTCCAGACAATGTCGCAAAAATTGACGGTTATTTGAGCTCGGTTAAAAATCTGTCGACGTCCATGTATGTCGATTCCAATACCACAAGCGGTTATGAAGTCATCCATGGCTTAACGAAGCACGAGTCATACAAAATTAAACCTCAATTGGACAATGGCAACGTCAGCTACACATTGAATTACTATTCAGGCAATAACTTGACGTATGAGGACCTCCGCCAATTGCCCATCGTGAGTGCGCCGCTTTCAAAAAACGGCACCACCGTGCAACTTGGAGACATCACCGTATCCGTCGCGCAAGGCACAACGCCGCTCAACCACGCCACGCTTGCCGACGTTGGGTTCATTTCGGAGGGAAATAATAATCCCCAGAGGAAACGTGCCGTTGTGCTTGTATTTAGCGATGGGGGCAAAACAACGCAGGGGCGTAACCCACCACCTCAAAAAATCAGCCCCAGCATAAGCGGGTCAGTCACCATTTCCGGCGAAGTCAATAAACCCACCCTGCTGCCCGTTCCCACCGAGGGCAACCTTACCGTTTCGCAAGCCATCCTCACGGCTGGCGGCTTCACCGAATGGGCCAAGCATACCGTGAAACTCATACACGTTGACAAGGACGGCAAACGCACCGAGCAAAGTGTGGAC
>Ga0206888_1186_pt1 | contig 14212 bp, 10 predicted proteins | sample Alteio_BWOrgHeat_90_FD_153258 | JGI IMG/M metagenome (GOLD analysis project Ga0206888, IMG submission 153258) | Enriched cells from forest soil in Barre Woods Harvard Forest LTER site, Petersham, Massachusetts, United States - Alteio_BWOrgHeat_Nextera4 ... | reverse complement strand
AAATGTTAGGTCAATTAGAGGCCCGCAAGATAGCCGGGAAAGTTGGAGACTTTTTGAGATTGGCCGGAATTATTCTCCCTTTCTGTGTTGGCGGTAAAATTCTGAGCAGAGTTTGAGTTCGCCGATAAATAAAAATTATTAAACAATTATCAAATTGATATCACACCCAGCAGCGTATCCATCCCGAGTCAATTTGTAGCAATTTGCGTCCTACTAAAATTCGCTGCAATGCCCGCATATCTCACCCAACTCACCCGAACAGTAGCCATCCTATCCTTATTTTTGTTTGGGATACACGCTGTCGCCGATGCGCAATCGGTGAAAGGAAAGGTCAATGACGCTGTTACAGGCGAACCACTGGTGGGCGCCAATGTGCTGATCAGGGAGACTCATCGCCAACTATTTGTGGAGCTGGACGGCTCCTTTCACCTAAAGGATCTTAAGCCCGGCACTTATACGATCGTCGTCACCTACACCGGCTACACGGTGAAGGAACAGACTGTTCACATAACTTCTACCGGCTCACAGACGATATCGTTTCAACTGATGTCCTCCGCAAAGAGCCTGGAGGAAGCGTCGGTGATCACCGATAAGCGGGAGAATGGCGCCAGGCGGCTGGAAAAGAATGCCGCCCAACTGGTGAACGTCGTGTCAGCCAGGGCCATCGAGCTGTCACCGGATGTCTCCGTAGGAAATGTCATCCAGCGGATCTCCGGTGTTTCCGTCCAGCGATCGAGCAGCGGGGATGGCCGCTATGCCATTATAAGAGGCCTGGACAACCGGTACAATTACACTTCCATCGGTGGGGTGATCCTGCCGAGTCCCGACCCCACGCAACGGTCGGTTCCGCTGGATATGTTCCCCGCCGAGATGGTTCAACGGGTAGAAATTGTGAAATCCCTTACCCCCGATATGGAGGCGAATGCCATCGGCGGGGCCACCAACCTCGTCATGAAGGAAGGGTCGGACAAGTTCACCCTTACCACTGATCTTAGCCTTGGCGGGAGCAGCGTATTTACCAAGCGATCTTTTTCCGGGACGAGCAGGGCAGGGATCGACTTCCAATCTCCTACTGAAAAGTATGGTACCGATTACCCGGCAAAGACGAGCGATATTCCTGTCAGCCCTTTGAATTTTCACAAGGTTCAAGACCCGGTGAACCTGCTGGCCGGGGTTACGATCAGCGACCGCGTCCTTAAAGGGAAATTGGGCTATACCCTCGGAACCGGTTATATCCGGGAATACCGGGGAGGCAATACCCTTTACTACCTGCAGTTGGGCGTCAACAACAACCCGCCGAACTCGCCTATTTTCACCCAATCGGAACACCGGCAATATTCTTTTCTGCAAAGCCGCCTCGGGGTACAGGGAAAGGTCAGCTATGATTTTTCCGCCAACCATTCTGTCGATGTTTACGGACTGTTCTTGCAGTTGGATAATAATCAACATAGCCATTATGACGTATCGCCGTTTGCGCCCGGGGAGATCGACTATTATGACCGGTTTGTCTTCGACCGGAAGAATATGACCCATGTTGCGCTGAATGGCCATGATAAGTTCTCCAACCGGTTCTCCACCGAATGGACCCTATCTTATGCCGACGCAAAGTCAACCACTCCCAACCAGTTGGACCTGTTCACCTACAAGGAAGTCACCTACTATCCGACTTATTCCCCACTGTATGTCAATAACCTGCCCAGCGTGTGGCAGCATAGCGACGACCGGGATAAGTCCGCCTATCTCAACCTGAGCTATCTTCCCGCAAAGAATATCACCCTTACCGCCGGCGGCCTATACCGGCAAAAGGACAGGAGCAGCTACTACAACGACTATACGGAAATATCCACCACCGGCGATGCGAATCATCCCCTGCAGGTGTATACGACGATCGACAATGCCAAATTCGTCTTTCTGAATCCTTATGGCGATACGACCAATGAGAACAATTACACGGCCAATGAGAAGGTGAGCGCCGGCTACCTGGAGGCAAAGGTCCTGTTCGCCCAGAAATTGCAGGTGATCGCGGGGGTACGAGTGGAGAATACCAATCAGAATTATACCTCCATGATCTCCACTGCGCTGATCGGCAAGACCGGCAGTTTTACGTATACGGATGTGTTGCCGGGCATGCACCTGCGGTATAGCCTGACCGACAAGCAAAACCTTCGGCTGTCCTATTTTGCGTCGATCAGCCGGCCCAACCTGTATGACCTGATCCCTTCCTCCACCAACACCGATCTTACCTCGCTGTACACGACCTCCGGAAATTACAATCTTAAACATTCAACGGCCGACAATATCGATTTCCGATATGATAATTTCTTTTCGTCAACCGACTATATCATGGTCGGGCTTTTCTACAAACAAATTACCAATCCCATCGAATATGCCACGTTTACCCTGGATGGGAGTAGTGTGACGCAGAACAATAATACCGGGATCCGTTATGGACCGACGAATCCGGGGTCGAATGCCACCAATTATGGGTTTGAGCTGGTGGCGTCCAAATTCGTCGGAAAATTCGGGCTGAGCGGAAACTACAGCTATACCCATTCGACCATCACAACGCTGAAACAGTTGTCGGGAGAGACCAATGGGTATCCCTCGGTGAGTTTCGTCGATCAAACGAGGCCGCTGCAAGGCCAGGCCGACCATATCGGAAATCTTTCGCTGTTGTTCAAGGATACCCGGTCTGGCTGGGACGCGCAACTGAGTTTTGTTTATACCGGCAAGCGGATAGCCATCGTCTCCCCCTTCTATGGTCTGGACATCTGGCAACGGGCGAGCGAACAGTTGGACCTTGCTATCACGAAACGGTTCAACCGTCATTTCTCGGCCTTTGTCAAGGCGACCAATCTCCTCAACAGTAATTTATACCAGGATATCTATCACGCCAACGGGCTGATCAAATACCAGGGGGGGCTGGAAGGGCAGACGAATCCCAATCGCATTCTTATTCAGCGGGACGCGTACGGCCAGACCCTTCTGGCCGGAGTCAAGTACAAATGGTGATCGCACGCATTTTTTCTAACTAACAATATAACTAAAAATGAAACGCAACAATCTCAAAATGGAGGCGCTGTTCCTTTACGCCGGAATAGCCTGTCTTCTTTTCGCAGGCGCTTCCTGCAGCAAATCGGGTAAAAGCAATGTTTCGCAGGCCCAGCGGCAGATAGCCAATGCCGTGAAACCAGGTAATATCAGCGGTACGGTGAAAGGGGTGTTCCTTCAGGATTCCACTTATTATGTTACCGGCGACATTGTCGTCAATACGGGGGATACCATCCAATTCCAGCCCGGGGCGAAGGTGTATATCAACGGCAATTACAATTTCTGGCTCCATGGCAATATCTCTTCGGTAGGCACCAAGGCCGACCCGGTGTGGTTCACGGTGCAAAACCAGGCAAAATTCGACAATCCTTCCGAAGACCCTTTGCAGGACCCTGCGTACAAGGGGCTTTGGGGCGGGTTCCAGGGGGACAGCACCACCAAGTTCATGGTCTTTAAATACACGCATATCGAGTTCACCGGCGGCATCTATGGTACGGCCCAGACGGCAGGGACGGTGAACGGCGGCTATTCGCCCTCGATCGGCGCCTATAATCTCAACGGGTTTTTGGATGTCGAGGATTGCTGGTTCTACGGTTGCATCGATGGCAAGGCCGCCATCAGCGTCCAGGGCGGGAATTACAATATCATGCGGAATACCTTCGAGAAGGTCGGTCTCGTCGGCAGTGAAGGTATTGTAGTCAACAGCGGTACCACGGGGAATATCGCCTATAACCTGATCATGGGCGGCTGTTCCAACGGGGTAAAGGTGTGGAGCAAGGGTACTACTTACCAGGACTCCTGCGTTGTGTATAACAATACGATCCTCAACGGCGGCTATCGCCGTTATTTTTATGGCGGCGCGGGCAATTCGCTGGGCCGCGGTGGCTCCATCGACCTCGAGCAGAACGGTAAGGCGCTGGTCTATAATAACCTGCTGGTAAACGACCGGGTCGGTCTTCGGGTAGTCGGCACCGGCACTTATGAAGGCAATGCGCTGGTGGTCGCGGATACGGCGCATCTGTATTATGGCAACAACTACAATTATGCCGACAGCCTGGTGATAGCCGACCAGATCTATCCTCCCGGGTTACTGACCAAACCGCAACCGACGGATCTCCCCAATCCCGCCAGTTACCTGCCCGTGGGTTATACGCTGGGCGCGAACTATGACGGCACAGCGGTGGTAGGCGTGGGCAACCCCAAATTCGTCAACTATTCTTTGCCCATCAATCTCACCGGTGCGGGCGCGTATGCTACGCTTGACCGGCTGGCCTATGTCACCGGTTTCGACTTCCACCTCCAATCGGGCTCCCCTTGTCTCGGCAAGGGAACTACGTCCTTCGCCATCGCAAAAACGAATATCCCGCTGGATCCGAATTTCGGTGCGACGGCCATCACCCCCCCGGGAGCAGATATCGGCTGCTATCAAAGCAATGGCAGCGGAAACACCCATTAATGATCTCACTAATCCAACGGTTTAACAATGAAATGTATCATTACAACGGCGGGCTTGTTAGCCACGCTCTTCACGGCCCGGGCGCAACTTGCGCCGGGTGCTGAAATACCTGCATGTCTTAATCATCTCTCCTACAATGGCGACAAACGACTGACGGTAACCGCCGGGGGCAAGACCTATACCGATGTGGCCAAAGCGGACGATTACCAACTGCCCGACATCATGGGCACCCTGACCGGCGCGGAAACCGGCATTTTACTGGATCTCAACCGACCGGGATACAACGGGACCGTCGCGTACGGCCCCCTCGACGAGACGGCGGAATACCCCGCTATCGCCTTTTTGCCGCGCGATGTCCGGATCAGGGACGGAAAAGCGTTGCTCGAAATGAAAAAGACGTTTACGAGGGCTACCGACTACTTTCACCTGGCCGATGCGGGAAAGGGGGTCCTCGGGTATCGCATTATCGACAGTACGGGCCGCATCATTTATGAAGGAAGGATCGCCTTTGAAGGGAAGGGGCCTTACCAGGTGGTGCCCACCATTGTCCAGGGCCCGATGGTGAATTGTGTGGAGGCCACCCGTTTCGTGCTGGCTTATGAGACACAGGTGGCGACAAAGACTACCGTCACGATAGACGGGCGCACCTTTTCCGATGACCACGAAGTTACGCGGCATGAACTGGCCATCACCGGGGTGAAGCCTTCGACCGAATATACCTATACGATCGCGTATGGCGCCAGAGCCGAAAGCCATCGGATGACTACCGCTCCATTAGAAGGCAGCCGTCAGGCCTTTACGTTTGCTTTCGCCAGCGCCAACCGGGCCACCACCGGGGGCGGAGAAAGGGATTTCGGCGGGACCAATTACCAGCATGGCCGTGCCGTGATGGCGGCCGCGATGATGCGCAAAGCCGTATTCCTCCAGTGCACGGGAGATTTTACCAATGGGGCGAATACCAGTGTGGGCGGTCACCTGATGGAATATGCCAACTTCAAGCGCGCCCTGGAGCCGTTCTGGTCGAGGATACCCGTATATGTTGGAATGGGCGATCATGAGACCAATAAAACCACCCTGCGGAGCGAAGATCCCGCCAACCGGGGATATTCCGTCGAATTGTTCCCGTATGCCGAGGTTTCCGGTGAGGCGACTTTTGCCAAGGCCTTCGTCAATCCCGTCAATGGCCCCCAAAGCGAGGACGGAGCGGCCTATGATCCCAATCCGAATTTTTGGGATTTCCCGACCTACAAGGAAAACGTATATTATTATACGTATGGCAATATCGCCATGATCGTCCTGAATACCGAGTATTGGGAAAGCAAGGACCCGGCGGTGACCGGCGGTTGCCCGGAGGGGTATATCATGGATCAACAAATGAAATGGCTGAGGGAGACGATGCAGACGATGGAGAACAATCCCAACATCGACCATATTTTTGTGAATATTCACGGGGCGGTCTTCCCCAATGGGGACCATCTCTCCGATGCGATGTACTGGAATGGGGATAATACGTCGAGAGCGGTCGTTGCGGGTACCCCATTGCCCAAGGGAGCGATCGAAAGACGGGATGAGATCCTGGATGTCTGTGTCAACAAGAGCAGGAAGTTTCTCGCATTCCTGTCCGGGGATGAACATAATTTCTCTTTCCTGGAGATTACGCCGGAGACCCCCATTTATAAGGATGGCTATACCGGCCAGAAGCTGAAGATCAGCCGGCCCTTCTATAATATCAACGATGGCGGCGGCGGATCAGCCCCCTATGCGATGTTGAAAAGTCCGTGGATGGGTTCCTTCAAATATCTCACCCCCCCTCCTACCGTGGCGTTGATCACGGTGAAGGGTCAGCATGTCGTGTTGAATGCCCTGCGGGCGGAGACGCTGGAGCCGATCTGCCAGGAGGTCCAATTGCGATAAGGCTTACTTACCGGCCAGGCCTGGCCCATTGGAGCGTGAACGCGTGGATGTTGCCGCTGAACGAATAGGAAGGAGTGATCCCTGAGAGATCGCAGATCTGCTTGAGGATGGCTAAACCCAGTCCGTTGCTTTCATCCTGCGGGGATCCTTTATAGAATCGTTGGAACATCCGGGTTTCATCCAATGGCTCAGGCCTGCCGGTATTTTTTATCTCCAGGGCGGTGCCGGTGAGGTGAAGGATCACTTCGCCGTCGGGGATATTGTGTTTGCTGGCGTTGCTGAACAAGTTGTTCAGCAAAATATCCACCAGGTCAGGATTGGCATTTATCTCGGCATCGCCGAGGTCGTAGCTAACCCGCAATTTATCTTTCCATAATTCCTGGAACTGGATGATCTTGTCGTACAGTTTGTCCTTTATATTGATCCCCGTGCTGTCACTGTATTGGTTATTGCTGATCTTTGCGATGAGGAGGAGGGACCGGTTGAGGCTTGTCAATTTTTTGACGGAGGCATAGGCGGATTGTAAGGTTACGCTTTGTATTTCGGAAAGGCCATGATCCTGAATGGCCAGGTCCAGCTTTGACCGGATAATGGCCAGCGGGGTTTGCATTTCATGGGAGGCATTTTCGGTAAATTCCTTAAGGATGAAGTATTCCTTATTTACGTTGCCGGCCATTTTTCTGAACTGATCGTTCATGAAATTGAATTCTTCGATCTTCGTGTCCGGGAGGTCCATCCCGTTGCCTTTGCCCAACTGGAATTGGCCGATGGCGGAGATGGAAGCATAGAATGGCTGCCAGAGTCTTCGGAATACGAGGCGGTTGACCAGGACCGAAGCGACGATAATGACAAAAAGGGTTACTCCGGCCGTCCTCATGACCATCTGTGCCGTTGCTTTCATCCCTTCCAGGGTCCTGGATACCGTCACTTTATACCACCGCTGGTCAGAGCGCATGAAAAAGGTCAGCTCCCGGATGTTGTCGCTGTTCTTCCCTTTAGTTGGCGGGATCCGCCGGAAGCTGGGCGATCCGCCCTGCGAAACTTCGGTGTAGGACATGCGCAGGTCGTCGAGGGGTTCGACGACGGGAAAAGCATGGTGGACCTGCACGTAGTCCTCTATTCGTCGTTCGATCTTCACCAGGGACTTATCGAGTTCCTGAAAAAGGAGGCTCCGCATCAGAAAATAATAGGCGAGGCTGGAAAGCAAAAAAGTCAGAACCAAGACCCACAGGGTGATCCGGTTATATTGTGTAAATAGTTTCATTGTACTCCTTTTCGTTTCATTGTGCGCCTTTTCGTGCCGCGGTACAAAACTTATAGCCCATGCCATAGACGGTCTTTATCTCGTCCGAGCAGCCGGCATTTTTTAGTTTCCGGCGTAAATTCTTGAGGTGGGTATAAATAAAATCATAATTGTCTGCGAGATCCATGTTATCCCCGCAAAGGTGTTCTCCCAGGGCTTCTTTCGTCACCACTTTATCTTTATTGCTGATGAAATATTCGATCAGCATATATTCCATGCGGGTCAGATCGACCCTGCCGGCGGGTCCATTCAACGTTTTCTCCCGGAGATCCAGGATCACGTTATCGAGGTCGATGCGATTTTTCCCTTCGAATGACCTGCGCCGGATGACCGAGGCGATCCTTGCTTCCAATTCCGACAGGTGAAAGGGTTTGCTGAGAAAGTCATCGGCGCCGATGTTGAGGCCAAGCACTTTGTCCTCGATCGAATTTTTGGCCGAGATGATGACGATGCCGGCGGGGTTGTCATTTTTTTTGAGCTGTTTCAAGATATCGAGGCCATTGCCGTAGGGAAGGGTGAGATCCAGGATCACGCAGGAATATTCATACACGTGGATCTTTTCAAGCGCCGAATAGTAATCGTAGACCGGTTCGCAGGTATAGTTTTCGGTGGAGAGATAGGAAATAATGCTGTTGGACAGTTCTTTCTGGTCTTCCACGATCAATAGCTTCATGGTAAAGGAGATTTACCGGAATATTTATTCCTTGATGCGAAAGACGGTGGAAAAAATCAAAACGCTGGGAAACGACAATTAATTTTATAATATCATTTACTGGATGAATCCTGCATAAATCTTATTCGATTCGCAGGCTATCCACCGGATTGGCCAGTGCGGCCCTGATGGTGTGTACGCTGATGGCCGCCAACGCGATAAAGACGGCCGCGGCGCCGGCCAGGAGGAACACCCACCAGGTCATCGAGATGCGATAGGCAAAATTATTGAGCCAGGCGTGCATCGCCACCGCGGTCACCGGTACAGAAATAAGAAAGGCGAGGCCGACCAGCCAGAGGAATTCCCGGGACAGCAGCACGACCACCTGCTGCACCGAGGCGCCCAGGATCTTTCGGACGCCGATCTCTTTGGTGCGTTGTTGGGTGGAAAAGGCCACCAGGCCGATGAGGCCGAGGCAGGCGATGATCACGGCCACGATGGTCATCAGGGTGAACAATTGTCCCGTCTTTTTTTCTCCCAGATAGAGCGCCGCAAAGCGGTCATCGAGGAAGTACCAGGAAAACGGCGTCTGGAGATCATGGGCGGCCCATTTGCGTTTGGTATCGGCAATAAACCCGTTGATATCGGCGGTCTTTATCTTCACCATCAGGCCACCGTTGTTACGCCCCAGCATCATCATCAGGGGAGCTATCTTCTGTTTGACGGAAGTATAATTAAAATCTTTTACTACCCCGATGACCTTGTATTCTTTTTGCCCCGACTCGACGATGGTCTTGTCGAGGGCCGCCTCGTTGTTCGTCCAGCCCAGATCGTGGACGGCTGCTTCGTTGATCACCACGGCAACGCCGGAGTCCGTGGTAAAAGAAGGGTTAAAATAGCGGCCGGCCGCCATCTGCATATTCAGGGTGGAAAGATAGTCGTAGTCGACGTGAAAGAAGAAGGCATGGATCTCGCCGCCATTCGCGCCCTTATTCCTGTCCTTTGCATAGACTTCCGAGCCGTCCACCTCCGTCCCTACCCTATCGACCGGCACGTCCCGGGAGATGGTTGCGCTGATAACCCGGCTATCGGCCAGGAGTTGCTGTTTGAACGCCAGTTGATCCTTGCGGAGGGCATAGGTATCTTCGATCATCAGCACGCGGGTGGAGTCATAGCCCAGTTTTTTATCCTGCATGTACCGGAGCTGCTGGTAGACGAATACGGTAGAGACGATGAAGGAGGTGGAGATCATGAATTGAAAGACGACCATCCCTTTTCGAAGCGGGACCTGTCTCCCGGTGGACTCCGCGATGCCGCCTTTCAACACGGCGATGGTCTGAAAGGAAGAAAGAAAAAAGGCCGGGTAGAGGCCCGCCAAAACGCCAACGAGCAACACTACCCCCATCATTTTGGCGATAGCTCCGGGGTGTAAAAAAAGGGAAAGGGGCAGCTGTTTGCCCGACAGCTGGTTGAACAGCGGCAACACGAGCGAGATCAGCGCCAGGGCGACCAGCATCGAAACGAAGGTGAGAATGAGCGATTCCGCCAGGAACTGGCCGATGAGCTGCGCCCTGACAGAGCCCAGCACTTTTCGGATGCCTACCTCTTTAGCCCGCCGGGCGGAGCTGACGGTGGAAAGATTGGCGAAATTGACGCAGGCAAGCAACAGGATAAAAAACGCCAGCGCCCCGAAAATATAGACGTACTGGATGTCCCCGTTGGGCTCCAACTCGTATTTTGTCTGTGACCGGAGATGGATGTCCGTCAGCGGCATCAGGTAAAAATGCCAATCCTTTGCTTCCTTCCTTGCCTCTGCGAGGCTTACGCCCATGTCATGGACCGTCTCGGGAACGACATATTTTTCTGTCAGATCGGGGAACTTCGCCATCAATTTCGCGGGATCGGCCCCTTTGGCCAATTTCAGATAAGTATAGAAGCCGATATTGCTCCAGGTGGTCCCATGAAAATTGCCATACAAAAAGGCATCAAAATGAAAATGCGCGTTGTCCGGGATCCTGTCGATGACGCCGGTGATCTTTATGCCGCCGTAGATGGGCAATGTTCTTCCCATTGCGGATGAATCACCGAAATACTTCCTTCCAAATTCCTTTGTCACGACAGCACCCGGTCCCGCCAATGCCGTTGCCGGGTCGCCCTCGAGCAGCGGGATGGAAAAGAACCGGAAGAAATTGGAATCACAGGCAACGATGTGCCGCTCCTTAAACTGCTTGTCGCCGATCTTTATGTACGTCTCGCGCAACGGTACCAGCCTTGTTGCCGCGAGGACTTCGGGATAGGTATTTTTGATCCCGGGGCCGACGGCTGCATCCGGATCCGGATAATCCGCCGTGCCGCCATTTTGATTCAACTTGATCCCCACCCGATAAATCTGGCTGAAATCTGGATAAAATCTGTCGTAGCTGACCTCATCGGCGAGATAAGCGATGATGAGCGTGCAGCAGGCGAGCCCGATGGCCAGGCCGAAAATATTGATAAGGGAAAATGCCCGGTTGTTCTTCAGACTGCGGATGGCAATCCTGAGATAGTTGAATATCATGTGACGCTGGATTATTGTCCTGATCGCCACCAAAAAAGGGCCAGATCACCAAATTTATACGAATCAATCATTTATCGGTTCGCCGGCTTTTGTACTGTCCGGTTTTGATACATCGGGTGTGCATTTGCGCGATCGATCCAGCTTGATGAAATTGCTTATCTCGACAGAAAATTACCAGGTAACCGAAGGCCCTCTTCATTGGCCAGGACTTTGAGCATCACTTTCTGAAGTCCTTTCGGGATCAGGTCTTTTTCTGCCTGACTCAGCGGTTGTAGAAGCTCGAAGAATTCATCAGCGTCGTCATAATAACCGAACTGCAGGATCCAGGTATCGGCCGAGAGTAAGCGGAGCGCGATCTCTTTGTCCTCTTCGTAGATATGCATCTTTATGACTGCCCACTGTTCTTTATCCGCCAATTCAAAGTGGATCTCGACGTAGTCTTTATTTATTACCTCTGTCACCAGCTTCTCGACCAGCGAGCCGGTATGGTCTCTTACCAATTCTTCGTATGTCATAATTATTTTACTAAAAGCAACGCGAAGGTAATTAATTTGGAATTTTACCAAACTAGTGTATATTTACAGTGTACTATTATACTATTACACTATTATACATGTTGCAAATCAATAACTTATACTTTGGCTATCCGCGAAAACCGCTGCTCCTGGAGGATATCACCCTCCAACTGCGGGAGGGGCGAATCTACGGTTTGCTTGGAAAGAATGGGGCCGGAAAATCAACTTTGTTGAAAAACATGACCGGGCTTGCCGACCCGGCACGGGGAAGCTGCCGGTATAATGGCGTCAATGTTACCGGGCGTCCGGTGAGCGTGCTGGAAGATATCTATTTTATCGCCGAAGAATTATTTGTTCCCACGCTTACGCCTGCCCAGTTTGTGGCCAACACGGCCGGCTTCTATCCCAAGTTCAGCCAGGCCGATTTCTATCATTATCTCGATGTGCTGGCGGTGGACCGCAACGGCATCATGGACAGGCAGTCCTTCGGGCAGCAAAAAAAAGCCATGATCGCCTTTGGGCTTGCCACCCATACCCATCTCCTGCTGATGGATGAACCGACCAACGGCCTCGATATTCCGTCGAAGGCGCAGTTCAGAAAACTAATAGCCTCGGTGCAAACAGAAGACCGGTGTATGATCATTTCGACCCACCAGGTACGCGACCTGGACAGCCTGATCGACACGTTGCTGGTTTTGCATGACCGCAAGATAGTGGTCAACCTTACCCTGGACGAAGTGGTGGAGCGGCTGCGTTTCGGGATCTACCCGGACACCCGGGAGATGCCGGTGCTGTACGAAGAGGAGACGATTCGCGGCAAGGCCGCCATCCTGGCCAATACGACGGGAGAGTACAGTAAAGCGGATGTAGAATTACTTTTTAACGCGATCATCAGTGGCAACCCGGCTCTCTTAACCCTTTTAAAAGACACGCGTCATGAGCAAACTATTTAACCCGGCCCGGTTCGGGAAGCTGTTTATAAAACATACGACCGAACATTATAAAAGTTACCTGATGGCCCTTGGCGTGCTCATCGGGGTGATGGTGCTGGGCGGGAGTTTCCTGGTATATATGATCAATGCCCCGTTGGATCGCGTCGCTCAATCCGCCCTCTTTGTAATCATACTCCTACTGGCCGGGACGATCTACACCAGTACTATTTTTTCCGATGTTGGCGACAAGAAAAAAGCGATAGCCTACCTGACCTTACCGGCCTCTCATTTTGAGAAATGGCTGGTGGCCTGGGTCTATTCGTTTCTGGCCTTCCTCGTGATCTACACGACCAGCTTTTATCTTGTCGCGTTGTTCCTGCTGAATATAAAACATGTTCCCGGACAGGCGGAAGGCGTGATCAATCTATTGCAAAAACCACACCTGGAAATGGTTCTGGTCTATGCCTTTTTACATTCCATCGCCTTTTTGGGCGCCGCCTATTTTAACAAGCTGCATTTTATAAAGACCGCCTTTGTGTTCTTTGTCATTATGGGTCTTCTGATCTTATTTAACAAGATCGTATTGACCACGATGATCGGCAGAAATGTGGACGCAGCCCCGCCATTCGGGAATCTCCGGTTTCCCGATAACGGCCGCGAGGTGGATATCACTCTTCCCGACGCGGGTCACAACCCCATTCTTCTCTATCTTATCATGGTGCTGACGCTCCTTATTTGGATAGCCGCCTATTACCGGCTGAAAGAAAAACAGGTGTAACCGACAACTATAAAGAATGGAATTCAGAGATAATGAAGCGATCTACCTGCAAATCGGGGGCTATGTGAGCCAGAATATCCTGTTGGGTAAATGGCCGGCCGAACACCGGCTTCCTTCGGTGCGCGATCTCGCCATGGAACTGCAGGTGAATCTCAACACGGTGATGCGCAGCTACGAGCACCTGCAAAGCCTGGGGGTGATCTATATAAAAAGAGGTCTTGGCTTTTTTGTCGCGCCTGATGGCTATGAGCGGGTGAAGGCCCATCGGAAGGAACGGTTTATCCAGCAGGAGTTGCCGGCCTTCTTCAACAATGTGCATTTACTGGAGATCGACAAGGAAGAATTATTACGCTGGTACGAACAATTCAGGCTCACCCATAACGAATCAAAATCAGACAAAAGCGATGAGAACAAGCAATAAGATCATTTTTGCCGCCCTGGTCCTTACCGTGGGAATGCTGACCTGGTACGATCTGCGGTTAAAGGCCGAATACCTGTCCGGCAGCTACAAGATCCCTTATAGCGACTTTGCCACGCTCAATTATACCGGCTTCGACATCGTCGACCTGAATGCTTCTACGGCGGCCAACGTAAAGTTCGTGCAGGGTCCATTTAGCGTACGGGTGGATAATAATGCACAGGAGTATGTCGTCTTCAAACAGCAAGGAAATCGTCTGGTGATCAATGCGGTTTTCGAAAGAAATTACCGGTGGAATCCGAACCCGTATGTCATCGTGATCTCCTGCCCTACCCTTACAAAATTGACAACCGATGCAAACTACCGGACCGAAACCGGTATGGTCACCGACACGATCGTCCGGGATGACTGGAATATGCGCCAGGTGCTGATCGAGGGATTCAGGCAGGACAGTCTGAGTATCGAACAGGATTATGGCAGTACGGTCGTGCTGGCGGGCAATACGATCCGGTCGTTGAGCGCCGTTATCGGCAAGAGCCCCGGCAGCGGAAGCAAGATTATTGTGCGGAGCGGCAACGAATTCCGGAATGCCAACCTGGAGATCGGCCACCGCAGTAAATTCCTCCTGGAAGATGC
>Ga0206888_1173_pt2 | contig 14395 bp, 12 predicted proteins | sample Alteio_BWOrgHeat_90_FD_153258 | JGI IMG/M metagenome (GOLD analysis project Ga0206888, IMG submission 153258) | Enriched cells from forest soil in Barre Woods Harvard Forest LTER site, Petersham, Massachusetts, United States - Alteio_BWOrgHeat_Nextera4 ... | reverse complement strand
ATAGGTGGCGCTATTGATGTTATAGAACGAGGTGGCATTGCTGGCCGCGCTGGGGGAATTGATGTTCAGCCGGTTGAGGCGGGAAATGCCTGCGCCGCCGGTAAATCCTGCTTCCCAGGGCCTTTTTGGTTTTTCAAGGACGCTGAGACCGGTGATGGTCTTTTTCGCCGACGGGCGGGCCGCGCGGATGGAGGCAAGGCCGCTTTGTCCTGCAAGGTCGGGCTGGTAGAGATAGGCAGCGGGGGCGGGGGTCCTCAGGGTGAAAGTTTGTGCTGCAGGTTCCGTTTCGGTCATGGCCGGCCCATCCCTGAGACCCTGGTTCTCCTCTGCGAAGTGATTGGCCCCACGGTCATTGTGATTGTCATTGTGATGGGTCAATCCCCGGGCATGTGTAGAGCGGTTCCCAAGGGTCGATCCTGCCGGGTGGGTAGCGATAGCCTCTCCCCGGAAAGTCGTTGAAGACGTCGTCGAAGATGTCGTCGGCGTAGATTTCGTTGAAGTTGTTGTCGAAGATCCGGTTGTTGACGTCGTTGCAGTTGTCGGCGTGGATACCGTCGTGACCGGCCGGGAGTTGGCGGCCCCCGGTTGGTCTGCCGTCGCGGGTTTGTTGGCAGCCGCGGCGGGACCTGCGACGGGTTTGTCCGCAACAAAATACAACATCCCTACTACGCCCGCCAGCAGCATCCCCGGAATGGCAAATCGCCAGAACCCAAACAGGCCACGCCGGCGACGGCGTCCGGCAACGGACTTTTCTATGTTTGCCCACACCGACTCCGAAGGGATGAATTGTAATCCCTCCATCTTTTGCCGCACTCCTTTTTCAAACTTAGGGTCGTACATAGGTCGATTCATTTTTGTTAGTGGCTGAATATTTGTTTATCCAGCTTATCAGCAAGGACCTGGCCCGCGCATACTGCGAACGGGAGGTGCCTTCCTTAATGCCTAATATCTTTCCTATCTCGACATGACTATATCCTTCTATAGCATGCAGGTTGAAGATCGCCTGGTAACCCGGCGGGAGTTGCCTGATCAGCTCCGCCAGCTCCTTTGTGCTAAGGGTGACCTCCGGGTCATCGTCGGACACCGGGTGAAGATTCCCTTCCGTGAACAACAGATCGGTCTGGTAACGGCTATGCTTTTTGAGGTAATTGATGGCCGTGTTGACCATGATCCGGCGGATCCATCCACCCAGTTCGCCCGAAAAGCTGAACTGGTGCAAATTCCTGAAAACCATTATAAACCCCTCCTGTAAGACATCCTCCGCGTCGACCATGGATTTTGTATAGCGATAGCAGACCCCGAGCATCCCCCCGGCAAAGTGCTCATAGAGCAGCTTCTGGGCAGCAGCATCGCCTCCAAGACAGTCTTTTACCAACTGATGATAATCCATGTTCCGTTATTGCGCTTGATGACAAGCAAATTAGCTCTTTCGTTGCACCCCTCCTACCGCCTTTTTTCGGGCGTGACGGCAAATCGTATCTTTACGGCCATGACAACTTCATTGAGGCAGCGGGATAGTCGGGTTATCTGGCATCCCTACACCCAGCATAAGGGGTTTCTTCCCCCCATCCCGGTGGTAAGAGGTAAAGATAGCCTGTTATTCGATGACCAGGGAAATGCCTATATCGATGCGATCAGCAGCTGGTGGGTCAATATCCATGGACATTCCCATCCTTATATAGCGGAAAAACTCTATCAGCAGGCCCTCCGCCTGGAGCATGTCATCTTCACGGGGTTTACCCACGAACCGGCGGTGGAACTGGCCGAAAGGCTCCTGCCGCTGCTGCCCGGCCACTTCAGCCGGGTCTTTTACTCCGACAATGGGTCCACTGCCGTGGAGGTGGCCATCAAAATGGCCATCCAATACTGGGGAAACCAGCCAGATGCGGGAGTCGGCCGGCAGCAAAAGGAAAGAAAGAAAGTCCTGGCCTTCCGTCATTCCTATCATGGGGATACCTTCGGGGCGATGAGCGTAAGTGAGCGCAGCGTCTTTACCGATGCCTTCCGCGAGTATCTCTTCGAACCGGTATTTATAGAAACCCCTACCCCGGAGAACCTCGGGGACCTGCTCTCCTTCCTCCGGAGCCGCGGGACGGAGTTTGCCTGTATCATCTATGAGCCGCTGCTGCAGGCGGCAGGAGGAATGCGGATGTACGACGCGGCATTGCTCGACCAATTGCTGGGCGAAGCGGCGCAACAGGGCATTCTTTGCATCGCCGACGAAGTACTCACCGGTTTTGGCCGGACGGGGAAATTGTTTGCGGGCGAATACCTGCGGCATACCGCCGACATCATTTGTCTTAGCAAAGGGCTCACCGGCGGAACGATGGCCCTGGGCGTAACGGCGACGACCGAACGCATTTTCGAGGCCTTTCTCAGCGATGACAGGCGAAAGACGCTATTCCACGGACATTCTTTCACGGCCAACCCGCTGGCCTGTACGGCGGCCCTGGCCAGCCTGGACCTCCTGCTGCAGGAGGATTGCAGGCGGGGCATCGGCTACATCGCTGGCCGGCATCGCGCCTTCCTGCAGGCGATCCGCTCCTACCCCATCGTCCGCAATGCCCGCGCACTGGGCACCGTGCTGGCCTTCGAGATCAATACCGGCAACGACGGTTATATCAACGCCATCGGACCCGCACTGACACAACAGGCGCTGGACGCGGGGATCTATCTGCGCCCGCTGGGAAATACCGTATATATCATGCCGCCTTATTGCATCACCGAAAAAGAAATGGACCAGGTGTATGATTTCCTGGTCCATTGCCTTGTGCGTTATTCGGAACAACCGGTTACATCGTAACGGGAACGCCAATTTCTACGGTGTCCCAGGCGAGCGTAACCTTACCGCCTTTAACAGCCATGGTGAGTTGCTCTACGGGTTTGGAGAGATTCGTAACGGGGACGTCTACTTTCACAACGTCCTGGTCTGCGTGTTTGTCGTGATCGGTGCCCCACATCGTCACGTTCGAATTGAGGATGACCGTCCACTTGTCCTTGTTAGGTACGGCGAAGAAGGAATAGGTTCCGGCCTTCACTGCCTGACCGCCGAACTTCACGTCTTTGGCGAAAGTGACCTTTGTAGGTTCATCGGCCCCGCAACGATAGGTTTTCCCATAGGGGGCTACCGTGCCGCCGAAGATCTCCCTTCCCTTTTTGTAAGGACGACCATAGGTGATGGTGATGTCCTTTGCCTTTACGGTGTCGTGCGGACTGTTGGGATGGCTCGGTTGAGCATAGGAAACCGAAGCCGAAAGCAAAATGGCAAACAAGCCTAGAATAGCATTACGTACTTGCATATGGTGGTTTTTTTAAGTGACGTATGTACAAATAGGACACTAAAGTTAACGGGAATTTTCCACAAATTGCTTCAGGCTGTCCAGGGATTCTTCCATGACGGGGCCCAGCTTCCGATCGTACACAAAGACCCCCAGCTTCTCCCAGGGATACCACCGGAAATCGAGGTTGAACCACCATTGTACGGTAAGACTGTCGGGATTCACCGACAAAAGGTCAAAGCCCCCCAGGTATTTTTTCCCGCCTTTCAGGTCCCATTGCAAGGCGATGCCATCGGTGTCGGCGGCTGTCTCCCGGATCGTCCACTGGTCAGAGGAAAGCGTGGCACCTTTCCCTTTGGATGGAGTGGAAAATCTTTTATTGGTCAGCGGGGTATTATGAATAAACATATTCCATTCGTCCCAGGTGCGCAGATCACCGATGACCGCGGCCACCCTTGCACGGGGCGCCGCTATATTAATGACCCGGGATACCCGCAGATGGGAGGGGAAGAGCAGGGACAGGCCCGTCAGCATCAGGAACAGGGTGAGGATAGCGAGCACAAAGAATTTCACGAATCGCATAAGTTGCTATTTATTCCCATTTAAACACCTTTACCGCCACCGCATAGGTGAGCACGCCCCAGATGAGCAGGATCCCGAGCTGTTTCCCGCAGTCGGTGAGATGCGCGCCTTCGAAGGCAACGTTGCGCATGGCGTCGTTGAGCTGTTTTAGCGGGAGGATCTCGCAAAACTGCTGCAGCCATTTCGGAAAGGCATCCGTCGAGAAGAAGGTCCCGCCGAGCAGCAATTGCGGCAGGGTGAACAGGTTGGCAAACGGCGGGATGGTGCTCTCGCTTTTTGCGGTACTGCTGATAATGAACCCAAGGCCCATGAATACGATGAGGCCGACAAGGCTCAGGAACAACATCTCGGCAAAAGTGACCCAGCCATGGATCAGCGTGAAATGGAAGACGGTCTTGCCGATGGCGATGATGACCACGGCGGTGATGAGTTGGAACACCACCCTCGCCAGCGCTTCACCCAGAATGATATAGGGCTTGCCGATGGGAGTAGCTCCATATCTTTTCAACACCAGCTGCTGCCGGAGATTGAAGAACAGAAAGGCTACGCCAAACACCGCCGCGCCAAGCAGGGAGAAACCCAGCATCCCGGGCAGGATGAAGTCGATATTGGAATATTCGCGGCCGGGCAGCTGCGGCAGCTCGTCGATGACGATGGGCCGGTATTGCAGGGGCATGTTGCGCTCCACCGCCGTTTCGAACACCCGCGCCAGTCCCAGTTGGAGGATGGGATACTTGTCGCCGCTGGCGGAAGAGGTTTGGGTGTGAACGATGGATTGCGGCACGCCTGCTGAAGTAGTTGTCGTATCCACGGTGAGGATGGCGGCTATCCGGCCTCTCTCGAGGTCCTTACGCATCGTGGCGCTGTCCTTGTCATCGGAAAGCCGCACCAGCGGGCTGCTGAGCAGCCCCTTTATCACCCAATTCGAGGTATCGCCCTGCCTGGCCAAAGCGATGGATACTTTCGGGCCGCCACCGCCGATGGAGCCAAAGACCAGGATAAAGACCATCGGAAAACCAAAACTAAACGCCACGGCAGAAGGATTTCTGAGCATTCCCTTAAAACTGCCTTTTGCGATCGCCAGCATCGCGCGGAGCTGGCTGTAATTATTTGCCATAGTTACTCAATAGTCAGGTCAAAGGGAAGCCGGGTCTCGGTGACCCCGATCATGCTCTTTACTTTTTTCAGCGTGGAATAGGTGCGATACCCTTCCTCCCCTATTTCGGCTTTGACGGCCTGGACACTGGCGTTGCGCTTATACGTGCCGAGGATCCTGTCGAGGAAACTCCTGGGTTCGGGATATTCGACAAGACGGTAGTCGCTGGTCTTGGCCATCCTTGCGGCGCAATCCACCGCATCCTGCAGGGTACCGATGCGGTCCACCAGGCCAAGTGAAAGACCCGAAGTGCCGCTCCAAACCCGCCCCTGGGCGATGCTGTCGACAAAACCGAGATCCTTTTTACGGCCGTCCGCGACACGGGTCTTGAAGGTCTGGTAGATGGTGTCGACGACATTTTGCACGAAGCTGCGCTCGCCTGCGGTCAGCGGTCTTGTAGTAGTGAGGATATCCGCCCCGGGCGCCGTCTTCACCCCATCAAAGGTTACACCCAGTTTATTCTTAAAGAAGGATTGCAGGTTAGGGATGATCGTGAATACCCCGATGGAGCCGGTGATAGTGCCGGGCAGCGCAAAAATGCTGTCGGCATTGCAGGAAAGATAGTAGGCGCCGGATGCGGCTACATCACCAAAGCTGATGACCACGGGCTTTTCCTTGCGGGCCAGGCTGATCTCGCGCCAGATATTTTCGCTGGCCAGGGAGCTGCCGCCGCCGGAGTTGACCCGGATGACGATGGCCTTCACATCCTTATCGAACCTTGCCTTGCGGACAAGCCAGCGATAGGTTTCCGAACCGATCTCCTCCCTTTCTCCTTTGCCATCGACGACATCGCCTTCGGCATAGATGAGGCTGATCTTATCCTTGCCGGTAGATTTGAAATTGACGGCCTTTGCATATTTGCCAAGAGAAACGAAATTGAGCCAGGCATGCTTGTCCACCTGCATCCTGCCCCTGATCTCATCCTTTACCTCATCGTCATATTTGAGCCCATCGACCAATTTATACCGGAGGGCATCGTCCGCCCGGCGGATAAGATTTTCATTGACGCATTTGCGCAACACGGTGGTATCGATGCCCCTGGCCTCCGCCGTGGTTTGCAACAGCCGATTGTAAAAGCCGGCAAGCAGTTCGGTCAACTGAAGGCGATTGGCTTCGGTCATATGGTCTTCGCGCAGGGGTTCCGTAGCGCTTTTGAACTTGCCGGCATAGAAGATCTGCGGCTCTATCTCGAGTTTTTGCAGGGCCCCCTTCAGGTAGAGCATCTCCGTGGCAAAGCCCTTCCACTCTACATCCCCCTTGGGATTGCAATAGATCCTGTCGGCTACACTGGCGACATAGTAGGCCTTTTGCGTGATACCATCTCCATAGGCATAAACGAATTTCCCGCTCTTTTTAAAATCGGCGATGGCGATGCGCAGCTCTTCGTTGGTGGCAAAGCCATTGGGATCGTTGTTACTTTTGATATAGATGCCCTTTATCGCAGAGTCCGTTTTTGCATACCGCAACAGGCGAACGGCATCATATACCCCCGGTACATCGTATTCGTCATCCGAACCAAGGTCCGACAAGGGATTGCTCTGTACCTGCTCTTTATAGGTCTGGCCGAGATCCACGACGAGGACGGCTTTTGCTCCCACCTCCGGTCTCCCGGGCGTAAGCAGGCTGCCGGTGATGCCCATCAGCACAATGACTACCACCACGGTAAAGACCAGCAGCGCCAGCAATGCCGCGAAAAATGTTTTAAAAAAGCCTCGCATGCGACTGAATTATTTTATTGACGTGTTGGCTCGCTTCCAATTAATTTAGTTGTTGCCAATCCGCAAAAATAAAGATATTTGGGCCCCCGAAAGTAAAGGAATCTATGAACATCTCCTATTTATTGATAGGTGGCAACGAAGGAGACCGGGTAGCGGCCCTGGCCGCGGCAAGAACCCATATCGAGGCGGCGGCCGGCCCCATCCGCAATGCCTCTTCCCTCTACGAAACAGCGCCCTGGGGCAAGACCGACCAGGCTGATTTTCTCAACCAGGCCCTGCAGATAGAGACCCTGTTGGATGCGCCGGCGCTGATGGATACGCTGCTGGGGATCGAAGCGCAAATGGGCCGGTCGCGGACGGCGAAGTATGGGTCAAGGATCATCGATATAGATATACTCTTTTTTAATGATGCGATCATCCGGCAACCGCGGCTGGTGATCCCGCACCCGGAGATCCCGAACCGGCGTTTTGTCCTGGCGCCGATGGAAGAGATCGCACCCTTTTACATCCATCCGGTGCTGGGAGTATCGGTACGGGAATTGCTGCTCACCTGCAAGGATCCGCTGGTGGTGAAAAAGACGGACGCGGAAAGGGCTAAACAACAGCGCACATGAAGTACCACTTTATAACGATAGAAGGGAACATCGGGGCGGGAAAGACGACCCTCGCGCACCTGCTGGCCAGGCACTACAATGCGCGGCTTATCCTGGAACAATTCGCCGACAACCCCTTTCTTCCGAAGTTCTATGAGAACCCCACGCAATACGCATTTCCGCTGGAACTGTTCTTTATGGCTGAGCGGTTTAAGCAACTAAAAGAGCTGGTCCATACGGGAGATCTCTTCCAGTCGCTGACGATCTCCGACTATCTTTTTACCAAATGCCTGCTTTTTGCCCGCATCAATCTCCCCGAACAGGAATACAAGCTCTACCAGGGGCTTTTCGAGATCATGCAACCCCAGTTGGTACAACCGGACATCCTGATCTATCTCCATGCACCGGTGAATAAACTCCAGGCGAATATCCGCAAGCGTAACCGCAGCTATGAACAGGCCATTCCCGACGAATACCTGTACGACATCCAGGAGACCTATACCCAGTATATCCGGCAGCACAATATCCGGACCCTGTTCGTGGATGTGAGTAATGCCGATTTCCTCAGCAACGAGGCGCATCTGAAAGTGATCCTGGATGCGTTGGAAAAGGATATTGAAGAAGGTCAACAATATTTTGTCTTACCTTAGCAACGTAATGGAAGGACATCGACCCACCGCACTGGATGTATTACGCATTCCTGAATACAGGAATTTTATTACCGGCCGCTTCTTTTATATCATGGCCCTTCGGATGGTGACGACCATCGTCGGCTGGCGGATCTACGAGATCACCCACAACCCCCTGGCCATCGGACTTATCGGGCTCTCCGAATTCCTCCCCGCCTTCTGCCTTGCCCTTTATGCGGGGCATATCATCGACAAAAGCGATAAACGCGCTCTGCTGCTGCGCACGACGGCCGCCTATGCGCTTTGCGTAGTGGGGCTGCTGGCCCTTGCCTTTGGCCCGATCGCGGATTCGCTGAAGAACCACTGGATCCAATGGCTAACCTATACCATCATCTTTTTTACCGGCGTGATCCGCGCCTTTGCCGGACCTACCCTCAATGCCATCATCGCCCAGATCGTCCCGAAGGAAAAACTGCCCAACGCGGTCACGCTGAATACCAGCGCCTTCCTCACCGCGTCGGTGCTGGGTCATGCCACGGCGGGTTTTCTTATCGCCCATACCACTTACCTTTTTTGTTTCAGCGTCGTCGGCGTGTACGTGATCGTCGCGTGGTTCTTTATTTTTTCGCTGGCCCCGAAACAGATCCTGGTGGCCGGGGAGAAGAAGACCTGGGAAAGTATAAAAGAGGGGCTCAGCTTTGTCTTCCATACCAAGGAAGTACTGGGGGCGCTGGCGCTGGATCTTTTTGCGGTATTGTTCGGCGGCGCCGTAGCGATGATCCCCGTCTATGCCCGGGACATCCTGAAAGTCGGGCCCATTGGTTTTGGCTGGCTCAATGCGGCCGATGACATCGGTTCCATCTGTATGATCATGGCCATGACCATCTGGCCCCTGCGCCGCCGCCAGGGCTATATTCTCCTGTATGCCGTATTTGGTTTTGGTATCGGGATCATTGTATTCGGGCTTTCGCAACTCTACCTGCTTTCTTTTTTAGCGCTATTATGTACCGGGATGCTGGACGGGATCAGCGTCGTCATCCGGGGTACCATCGTACAGGTAAAGACCCCCGACCCCATGCGGGGACGCGTCTCTTCGGTGAATTCGATGTTCATCAATTCCAGTAACGAGCTGGGCCAGTTTGAAAGCGGGGTGATGGCCCGCCTGCTGGGGGTCGTCCCCTCCGTCGTCTTTGGCGGATGTATGACCATCCTCGTCGTGATCACCACCTGGTTCAAAGCGCCAAGCCTGCGGAAGATGGAGTATTGACAGGGAGGCTAAGGATGACCGGTCCCTGCCGGGCTCATTTTTCGGCGGCGATCAGTTTTTCCAACACAAAATAAACGATGGGGCAAAAGGTGGAATTCTTTTGCGTCAGCGTGGCCCTGCGGACAAGGACATCCTCATCCGTATAGGGAAAGCGTTCGCAGTCGGAAGGCCGCACGTCATAGATGCTGCAATAGTTGTCGGCGCCGAGAAAAAGACAGGGCGTCGATCGTACGACATAGTCGCCGTCTTCGTCAAGCCGGAGGTATTTTTCGATGAACTCACTTTCTTTTAGCTTCAGGTGTTTGGCAATGCGTTTGATATCCGGTGTTTTGAACCGCGGGGAGTAGGTCTTGCAGCAATTGGCGCACTGCAGACAGTCGACGCGCTGAAAAGCCTCTTCATGCAATGCGGGCAGTTGATCCAGCACCCGGTTGCGCACGGCCGGCTTCCCGGCCTTTTCCAGAAAGTTCTTATAGATCTTCTGCCTTTCCTTCGACTTCTTTTCCCAGTTATTTAATAAATCACTCATATGTAAGGATTTGCACTCAGTTAACAATACCCTGCTGCAAAGGTGCGTTATTTGCTTTATTTTTATATCGTGGAAAACCTTCGGGAACAAATACTCATTCTAATTAGCACGCCCATCTATCTTATCATCATTGGGCTGGAGATCCTCCTTAGCAATTATCGTCGTAAGAAAGCGTACGGTTGGAAAGATACGCTTTCCAATGTTTACCTGATGCTTCTCAATAGCGTCATCGACCTGCTTTTCCGCGGTGTCTACCTGCTGATCCTGCAGGTATGCTACCGGCATCACTGGATCTCCATCACGAATGTCTTTTCCTATTGGTTCGTCCTCCTGCTGGCCGAGGATTTCCTGTATTACTGGCTACACCGCTGGGATCACGAGATCCGGTTCTTTTGGGCGGTGCATGTCACGCACCACTCTTCCGAGCACATGAATTTTACGGTCGGCTTCCGGTCGTCCGTATTCCAGCCCCTGTATCGTTTTATCTATTTTATTCCGCTGGCCCTGTTGGGTTTCCGGCCGGTCGACATCGTATTCATGTATTCGGCCACCCAGATCTGGGGGATCTTTGTCCATACTGAACTCATCGGCAAGATGGGCTGGCTGGAGTATATCCTGGTCACCCCTTCCCATCACCGGGTCCATCACGCTTCCAACCCCCGTTACCTCGATAAGAATATGGGGATGTTCCTGATCATCTGGGACCAGTTGTTCGGCACCTTCCAGCCCGAACTGACGCCGGAGGAATACCAGCCGACCAAATATGGGCTTACCAAGCCGGCCGAAAAGACCGGCCCCGCGGGAATGGTCTTTCATGAATGGCAGGCCATCGGGAAGGACCTGTCCCGACAGGATATCGGCTGGAAGGAAAAATGGCAGTATCTCTTTGGTCCTCCGGGCTGGAGCCACGACGGAAGCCGCCAGACGAGCGAGCAGATGCGGGAATCGGAAGTCGTTGAATCTCTGGATTTTGCGCCAGATCCTCAATTTTAATTTCCTTTTAATATATTCTGTTCTCCTTTTCAGTGATGCTGTGGTATTTTTGTACCAGCAATTCATTCATGCCTACGCACGAATAGTTTAGCATTCAATTTTTAGGGTTTAGGGGTTTTTAAGAAAGAAGGCCAGTCCCAATTTTTCAAAGTCGGGACGGCCTTTTTTCATTTAATGTCCTGGGAAGGGGCTTCACCCCCCTTCCGGAATGGCGAGCCCGGTTATTCACGTCTTCCCCACCGCCTTCCATTTTGCAATGAATTCTCCCCGCATCGTCGTACCTTTGCACATCCAAAACCGCACATGAGTCCGGTTCACGACATTTAAGTAAAAAATGGTCAACCTCTTATATGAATCTATTCGAACAACAGGCGAATGAATTTGCGGGCCGTCACATCGGTCCCACCAAAAAAGAAACCGCAGGAATGCTAAAAACCATTGGGGTAGGCACCCTGGATGAACTCATCGACCGGACCATCCCGGCCTCCATCCGGAGCCGGAAGCCACTCGGCCTCCCCGGCGCCATGAGCGAACACCAATACCTCACCTCCCTGCGGGAGATCGCCAAAGGCAATAAGGTTTTCAAATCCTATATCGGGCAAGGCTATTATGACACGATCGTGCCCAGTGTGATCCTGCGCAACGTCTTCGAGAACCCGGGCTGGTATACCCAATATACGCCTTACCAGGCAGAGATAGCCCAGGGCCGGCTGGAAAGCCTTCTTAACTTCCAGACCATGGTCGCCGACCTTACCGGTCTGCCCCTGGCCAATGCGTCGCTGCTGGACGAAGGGACAGCGGCAGCCGAAGCCATGACGATGTTCTTTAATCTCAAGAACAGGGACCATGATCATATCACCACTCCCCGCTTTTTCGTCGACAGCAATATCTTCGATCAGACAAAAGATCTTCTGCTCACCCGTGCCCAACCCATCGGCATCGAAGTCGTCGTCGGAGATTTCCGTAAGGCAAATATCGATGACTCCTATTTCGGCGCTATCGTCCAATACCCGGCCAGTGACGGGTCCGTCAATGATCATCGCACCTTTATCCAACAGGTTCATGGCGCCGGAGCCTATGTGGTGATGGCTACCGACCTGCTGGCCCTCACCCTGCTTACACCGCCGGGCGAACTGGGCGCGGATGTAGCCGTCGGTTCTTCCCAGCGCTTTGGCGTGCCGATGGGCTTTGGAGGTCCACATGCGGCCTTCTTTACGGCCAAGGATGACTTTAAGCGATCGATACCCGGCCGCATCATCGGGGTAAGCGTCGATGCCCAGGGCAACCGGGCGCTGCGGATGGCCCTGCAAACCCGCGAACAACATATCAAACGCGAAAAGGCCACTTCCAACATCTGTACGGCCCAGGCACTCCTGGCCAATATGTCGGCCATGTATGCCGTCTATCACGGTGCGGAAGGTCTGACGCGGATCGCCAAAAGAGTGAGCCTGCTGACCCGTACGCTGGCCGCCGAACTCGACACCATGGGCTTTCCCAATCTGAATGAATCCTATTTCGATACGATCCGGCTCAAGGTCAAAGACCCCATCGCCCTCCGCGAAACAGCAGAAGCGCATGGCATGAACTTCCATTATACCGCGGCCGGAACCGTCGGCATCACGCTCGACGAAACGACCTCCCAGGAAGATGTCGTCAATATCCTTTCGGTATTTGGTCACCTCTCGGGGACCTCGCTGGTGTCGGCCACCTTCGACGTGGACGACCGGCTTTCCAACATCCCCTCTTCCGTCACCCGGGTATCGGAATTCCTGACCCATCCCGTCTTCAACACCTATCACTCCGAGACGAAGATGATGCGTTACCTGCGGAGCCTGGAGAACAAGGACCTTTCTCTGAACACGTCGATGATCTCTCTCGGATCCTGTACGATGAAGCTCAACGCCGCATCGGAGCTGATCCCTGTCAGCTGGCCGGAGTTTGGCGGCTTGCATCCCTTTGCCCCCGCCCATCAATGGAAGGGATATTTTCAGATCCTGACCGAACTGGAAGAATGGCTCAGCGAGATCACCGGTTTCGCAGCCACCTCCCTGCAGCCGAACAGCGGCGCCAACGGGGAATATGCAGGGCTGCTGACGATCCGCGCCTATCATAACGCCAACAACGGCGCACACCGCGATGTCATGCTGATCCCCATCTCCGCCCACGGTACCAACCCGGCGAGCGCCATCATGGCGGGGATGAAGGTGGTCGTGGTAAAAAGCGATGACGACGGGCATATCGATGTTACCGACCTGAAAGAAAAAGCAGCCCAATACAAGGATAGCCTGGCCGGGTTGATGGTCACCTATCCTTCCACGCACGGCGTGTTCGAAGAAAGCATCAAGGATATCTGCCGTACTATCCACGACAACGGCGGTCTCGTCTATATGGATGGCGCCAACATGAACGCCCAGGTCGGACTCACCAGTCCGGGACTCATCGGTGCGGATGTCTGCCATCTCAACCTGCACAAGACCTTCGCCATCCCCCACGGCGGCGGCGGTCCCGGGATGGGGCCCATCTGCGTCACTGCACGGCTGAAGCCTTATCTGCCGGGTCATGTGCATAGCACGGATCCCGAACGCCGTGCGGCGGGCAACGGCCAGGCCGTAACCCGTGCAACAGGTCATGCCGTATCGGCCGCACCCTTTGGCTCCGCCAGCATCCTGCTGATCAGTTATGCCTATATCAAGATGCTGGGTGCGGAGGGAGTGACCAACGCCACGCGCTATGCCATCCTCAACGCCAACTATATGAAGGCCCGGCTGGAAAAGCATTACAAGATCCTCTATAGCGGCGCCAACGGCACCTGCGCCCACGAATTTATCGTCGACCTGCGTCCCTTCAAGGCCAGCGCGGGCATCGAGGCGGAAGACGTGGCCAAACGCCTGATGGATTACGGCTTCCACGCCCCCACGCTCAGCTTCCCCGTCCCGGGCACGATCATGATCGAACCGACGGAAAGCGAAGACAAGGCAGAGCTCGATCGTTTCTGCGATGCGCTGATCAGCATCCACGAAGAGATCCGCGCCATCGAAGAAGGAAAGGCGGATAAGACGGACAACGCGCTTAAGAATGCCCCTCATACGCAGCAGGTCATCATTGCCGAAGAATGGAAACATGCCTACAGCCGCAACCAGGCAGCCTTCCCGCTGCCTTATGTCCGGGAGAACAAGTTCTGGCCCAGCGTCGCACGCGTCAACAATACGCATGGCGATCGCAACCTGATCTGCACCTGCGAGCCGGTGAGTTCCTACGCGGAAGAGGCGATTGCAAATTAACACTAGATCCAGCCCTTCGCTTCATAGGCGTCAACGCCGATGCGAAGGGCTTTTTCTATCTGTTGGTAGATAACAGGATCGTCCTTTTTTATGTGAAAGCAAGCCTTGCCTTTCAGACATTTCATCAGTTGCGCGCCGATCTGTGGGCCAATGGTGCTATGCGTGTAGACGGGCATATAATAAAATCCAACATAGCCTTTTTGGATCAGCGCGGAGGCCAACCACATCTCCCCTTTTTCCCTTCCGTCGATGACGACGGGTTTGTCGCTCGTGAGGGCCACCTGGCCACCCGTCCCGCCCTTTATTTTCAGGTTTCCGGCAGCATGAGCTTTAAGCAATCGTACCAACTGATCAAAGATGGGGACCAGT
>Ga0206888_1150_pt2 | contig 14539 bp, 10 predicted proteins | sample Alteio_BWOrgHeat_90_FD_153258 | JGI IMG/M metagenome (GOLD analysis project Ga0206888, IMG submission 153258) | Enriched cells from forest soil in Barre Woods Harvard Forest LTER site, Petersham, Massachusetts, United States - Alteio_BWOrgHeat_Nextera4 ... | reverse complement strand
CTGCCGCAAAATCGCCCTTTTCTTCAAATCGGTAATTGATATTCATCGGCTCCAGGATCTCCGCGGCGAATTCCTTCATCCGCGCCAGCAACTCCTCCATCGTATCGTTCTGTGGGTTGATCGCCCATACGATATCATCCATCTTCTCCATTATCGCCTGGCTGCGGTTTTTTATCTTCTGCATGCTGTCATGCATAAATCCATTCGACTGCGGCTCCAGCGCCACCGTGCTCAGCACATTGATGCTCGTCAGTGTCGAGCCGATATCATCATGCAGGTCCCGCGCGATCGTATTGCGCATCTTCTCCATCTCCACCACCCGCCGCGCATTGCTCACCACGCGATTCCGGTTGATGGTGATTGCGCCTATCGCCACCAGCAATACCATCACCAACCCCGCACTCACCTGGAAGACCTTATGCCGCTGGAACAGCAGTTTCGACAACTGTTGATCCTCCTTCAGCAACTCGATCTCCTTTTCTTTCTTCTCCACACTGTACTGCGACTCCAGCCGCTTCAGCTGCAACTGCACGTCGCGGCTTTGAAAGCTGTCGTTCATCTCGTAATACCGCCGCGCATAGTACAGCGCCTTATCGTATTGTTTGATCCCTGCATAGTGATCCGAAAGGTATTGGTAGTTCGCCAGTTCGCTCTGCCGGTCTCCCGATTCCACCGAGGCCTGGAGGCTGCTCATCAGCTTCACCTCGTCTCTGTGCTCCCTGTCCAGCCTTCCCTGCAGCGAAAGCAGCGCCGCATCCGCCCGCTTGAAACGGCTGCTGTCTCCCATGTCCCTCGCCACCGTCTTGCTGTTGTTCAGGAAGATCCGCGCATTCGGCAGGTCCGCCTTGTCGCCATAGACGTTCCCGATGTCAAATTCCATATCCGCCTCGTCCACTTTAAGGCTCATCGCCTGGATGATCTTCAGCGACTGGAAATAATAGGAAAGACAGGAATCAAGTTGTTTCTCACCCCGGAAGATCGACCCCTGTTGTTTCAGCGCCGTCTCGATCCCCCGTTGGTCCTTTGCCTCCGTCTTCAGCGCGATAGCCTTTTGGGTATAGAAGGAAGCCTGGGCAAACTGCCCCATCTCCAGGAAATCGCTTCCGATGCCCTGATAACAAAAGGAGATCCCGCGGTTGTTCTTCACTTCCTCGAAGAGGTGCAGCCCTTTTAGATGATAAGCCAACGCACTCCGGTAATCCGCCATAAAGCCATAGGTATTGCCGATATTCAGGTATTGGCCGGCGAGGTAGGTGGTCGCATTGATGGTTTTGTCCTTCTTCGCGATCGCGATCGCATCTTCCAGCGACGCCAACAGATAGGGTAGGGCTGCTTTGTAGTTGCCCTGGATCTTGTAAAAAAGCCCCGCGCCCGAATGCAGGTCTGTCAGGATATCCGGGGAGGTGGACCCCTCCGCCGCTTTCTTGAGCAGCGTAAGAAAATATTGCGCACTGTCCGTCTTGCCTGTATTCAGCTGGCAGGTCACCAACTGGTTGTAGGCATGCGTAAGGGAAAGTGTATCCTTGGTGTGGATGGAAATTGTCACGGCCCGGTGGAGAAGGGCGATAGCCTGGGCCAGGTCAGTACGCGTATACTCACCCGCCAGCCGGTTCAGCGCGCGGGCCTCCGCCGTATCCCCCTTATTTGCGCGAATGATGGCCATCAGGCTGTCATGCGGCGACGGCGGCGACTGGGCCGTAGCAACCAGCCCGAAGAGCAATAGCAACGGGAGCATCCAATACCGGGCGTACTTCATAGCGGGGGTTTGAGCAATAATCTCGGAACACCGGCCTTGGCTCATTGCTTCCAAAGCCGGACAGGTAAAATACGAAATAAATGGTAACCCCTAGCGCTTCTTTTCGCGCGTCAGCTCCGGGCCGCCCGCCCCGGACAAAAAACACCGCCATCAACGTCCCCAGCCACGCCAGCCCCGCCGCGATCCGCAGGATATCAGCGTACACCGTGATAAATCCCGCCCGGTAGATCTCCGTCACGTGCACCCTCTCCGCCGCCGGAACCCCCGCCGGCGGCCGGGCATTCCCAAGGGCCGCCGCCTGCGCCATCACCGCCTGGCGAATCTCCGGCGACAACCCGGATCCTTCCAGCCGGCTCCGCAGCGCCCCTGCGAACAGCAGCACCGCCAGCGCCCCAAAGATCGCATTGGCAAATACATTCGCTATCCGCGTCATCGCATTATTGATCCCCGACGCGGTCCCTGAATACGTGTCCGGGACCGAGGTCATTACCGTGGTCGTCAGGGGCGCCACCGTAAAGGCCATCCCACCGCCAAAGACCAGCACCCCCGGCAAAAAGTTTGTCCAGTAGTCCGCCGGTCCCCGCGTCGCCCCCACAAAGGAAAGCAGGAGCAGCCCAAGCCCCGCCGTCGCCGGCCCGAAGATCAAAAATGGTCGCGCCCCATGTTTGTCCGCAAGTGTCCCCGCCCACCGTGCCAGCCCGATCATGAGTACTGTGAACGGTAGGAACGTTAGTCCCGACTCCAGTTGACTATACCCCTGCGCCTGCACCAGGTTCAGCGAAAGAAAGAGCATCCCCGCCCCGAGTCCCGCATAGAGGAAAAAGGTCAGGGCATTCACCGCACTGAAAGTGCGGTTCGCAAACAGGAACAGCGGCATCATCGGCTGCGTGCTCCGGGCTTCGATCCACAAAAACAAGCCCAGCAACCCAAGCCCCCCCGCCAGTGAACCCCAGATCGCCGGCGACGCGATCCCCAGCGCCGGCATCCGCAGGAACCCAAAGGTCAGCGCCGCCAACCCCACCGCGATCGCAAAGACCCCAGGCAGGTCCAGCCCCCGGGCGCCTTCCGCGTCCTTGCTCTCCGCCACCTTCCGTGACAGGATCAACAGCGCCCCAAGGCCGATCGGTACATTGATAAAGAAAATATAACGCCAAAGCCCCGCATCCGCCAGCGCCCCCCCGAGTATCGGGCCGCCCATCGTCACCACCGTCGTAACCGCTGACCAGGTCCCAATCGCCTTACCCCGTTCCTTTTCGTCGATGGACGAAGACAAAAGCGACAAACTCCCCGGGATCATCAACGCCCCCCCAATGCCCTGCAGGACGCGGAAGGCCACCAGCCAGTTGACGTCAGGCGCAAAGCCGCAGGCCGCGCTGCCCAGGATAAAGATGGTAATGCCGGTCATGAATATACGCTTTCGCCCCAGCCGGTCTCCCAGCGAACCCCCCACCAGGATCAGCGCCGCAAGCACCAGCAGATAGGCGTTGAGGATCCAGAACAGGTCCGCGCCCGTCGCGTTCAGGCCTTTTTGAAGGGCCGGCAGTACGACATTCAGGGCGGTGCTATCGATAAAGGCCATGGCCGAGGCGAGGATGGTCGAGACCAGCACCCACCGCCCCGCCGCACTCCGGAGTGGAAATGTTGACATGAGCTAAAGGTACGGCTCTTTGGGCTCCCCCATATTTCATATCTTTACCCCAACTCCCAGGAACCCGGCACGCCGTTGGCAGATCCAGCACAACCAAAACACCATGCAAAAAACCATCCTCATAGTAGAAGACGAACTCGTCGTGGCCAACGACATCAGAATTACTGTGGAGCGGGCAGGCTACACCGTTTGCGGCATCGCCCGCAGCTTCCATTCCGCGATGGAAACCCTCGCCGCCACAAAGCCCGGCCTCGTCATCCTCGATATCTTCCTCAAGGGTGAACTCACGGGTATCGATCTGGCCGCGGAGCTCAATAAAAAAGACATCCCCTTCGTCTACCTCTCCGCCAACTGCAACACCGGCGTCCTCGAAATGGCCAAGGTCACACAGCCTTCCGGCTTTATCGTAAAACCCTTCCGCGAAAAGGATCTTTTGGTCACACTCGATATCGCCCGTTATCGGCACGAATACAAACAACAGATCAGTACCGCCGTCGCCAACTCCACCTTCGCGGGATCCGCCGGCCCGAATCGCCGCGCACACCCCGCGCCCACCGGGCAAACCCCCGCCGAATTATCTCCCGGGATGGGCCTCCCCGGTATCATCGGGCAGAGCCCTGGGATGCTGCGCATCTTCCAGCAGGTAAAAGAGGTCGGCCCGCTGGATACTTCCGTGCTCATCCTTGGGGAAAGCGGTACCGGCAAGGAAGGCATCGCTAATAATATTCACCAACTCTCCCCGCGATATAATAAACCTTTTGTAAAGCTCAACTGCGCAGCCCTTCCCCCCAATCTTGTCGAGTCCGAATTGTTCGGTCACGAGAAGGGTGCTTTTACAGGGGCGTTCGAACGGCGCATCGGCAAATTCGAACAGGCCAATACCGGCACCCTCTTCCTCGATGAGATCCGCGAAATGCCCCCTTCCCTCCAGGTAAAGCTGCTACGCGTGTTGCAGGAGCGCGAGATCGAACGGCTCGGAGGTCGCGAGACCATCAAGGTCAATGTCCGGATCATCGCAGCTACCAATTCCGATCTTGAAAAGGGGATTGCCGAAGGCCGGTTTCGGCTGGATCTGTATTATCGGTTGAATGTTTTCCCCGTTATTCTTCCCCCCCTTCGCCAGCGGAAGGAGGATATTCCCCTTCTTGTCGACTATTTTATCCGGATGTATGCCCAAAAGACCGGCCGGCGGACCGAAACCATCTCCCCGGCGGCCCTCGCGCAGTTGATGGATTATTCCTGGCCCGGCAATGTGCGCGAGCTGCAAAATGTCATCGAGCGTAGTATCCTCATGAGCAACGAGGCCATCCTCCGCGAGGTGTCGTTTATCAATTCCACGCCCCGCGAGCCCCGGCGCGAAGACTCCTCTCACGTAAAGACCATTGCCGAGATGGAGCGGGAGCATATCCTTTCCGTCCTCCGGCAGTGCAAGGGCCGCGTCTCCGGCTCCGGCGGTGCCGCCGAACTCCTCAATCTCCCCGCCAGCACCCTGAAAAGCAAAATGAAAAAGCTCGGCATTGAGCGTACGTATAAGATCTAGCCCCCCAAAAAAAATCTCCCCAAAACCATAAATAAACGAACATTCATTTATATCTTTGCGATTACATGCGCACCCGCGACGAAAATAAAATAGATGCCTTATTCGACCACGCGCTGACCACCATCGTTAAAGAAGGCTTCGATGGTCTCAGCATGCAAAAACTGGCAAAGGCCGCCGGCGTCTCGCCGGCGACCATCTATATCTATTTCAAAGATCGCGACGATCTGCTCCAGCAGCTCTACCAACGCGAAACCGACAAATTCTTCGCCCGGGTCATGATCGGCTTCGACCCCGAAATGGACTTCGCCACCGGCCTCACCGTCCAATGGAAGAACCGCGCGAAATATATGACTGAACATTCCAACGAGGCGGCTTTCATGGAACATTTCACTTTCACCCCCCTCCATCTGCACGCGTCACGCAAAAAACACAAGGTCTTCGGCGAGATCATGCACCGCTTCGTACACAAGGCCATCGACAACCGCCAACTCGCTCCCATGCCCCTCGAGGTCTACTGGTGCGTCGCCTTCGCGCCGCTGTATAACCTGGTACGTTTTCACAAGGCGGGGATAAATATGGCCGGCCAACCCTTCACGCTCACAGACGAGATGCTCCTCCAAACGCTGTCGCTCGTCCTCAAAGCCCTAAAACCCGGATAACCTTTTTTTTGCCCTCATAATTAAATGAACATTCATTTAAAGGCCAAACATCAAAAACAACAAACACAAAAACAAACGCTCATGCCACAATCAAACCAACAACCGGTCTTCACCCGCTACCAAACCTTCCTTATCGCCATCGTCGCATTTCTGCAATTCACCATCGTCCTGGACTTTATGGTCATGGCGCCACTGGGCGCACAACTGATCCGCGTCCTCCACATCAGCCCGGGCCGATTCGGCTGGGTCGTCTCGGCCTACGCCTTCAGCGCAGGCCTCTCAGGCATCCTCGCCGCGGGCTTCGCCGACAAATTCGATCGCAAAAAGATGCTCCTCGTCTGTTACACGGGCTTCATCCTGGGCACCTTCCTCTGCGGCATCGCCCCCGACTATACGTTTCTCCTTTTTGCCCGCATGGTCACGGGTCTCTTCGGCGGGGTTCTCTTCTCGGTCAACATGGCCATCATCGCGGATATCTTCCCGCTGGAAAAACGGGGCCGGGTCATGGGTTATGTCCAGATGGCCTTTGCCGTTAGCCAGGTCGCGGGCATCCCGCTGGGTCTGTTTCTCGCCAACCGCTATGGCTGGCACATGCCCTTCCGGATGATCGTAGCTTTCTGCATCCCCATCGGCATCGTTATCCTCCGCTGGATGCAACCCGTCGCCGATCACCTGCAACAACGTGCAAAACAACGCCCGCTTACCCACCTGCTTCGCACCATCTCACAGAAACGCTACCTGCGCGCCTTCATGGCCACCGTCTTCCTCTCCACCGGCGGCTTTCTCATGATGCCCTACTCCAGCGCCTTCCTCGTCCACAACGTAGGCGTCAGCGAACCGGTCCTGCCTGTGGTATTCATCGTCGCAGGAGCCGCAGGACTTGTCACCGGACCACTCATCGGGAAATGGAGCGATCGCATTGGTAAATACCGCATGTTCATTGATGGTAGCATCCTCGCGACGATCATGGTCTGGATCATCACCCGGCTTACGTTCGTCCCGCTATGGGAAGTACTCGTCATCAACACGCTGATGTACACCGCCGTCTTTTCACGGTTGATCCCCAGCCAGGCGCTGATCTCGGGCGTACCGGACGGTCCGGACCGCGGCGCCTTTATGAGTATCAACTCCTCCGTCCAGCAACTGGGCGGCGGCGTCGCCTCGGCCATCGGCGGCTTTATCATCGCGCAGGACGCCGGCGGAAAACTGCTCCATTACGACACGCTGGGCTCCGTGACCATCGGCGCCTTTATGATCTGCGCCGTGCTGATGTATGGCGTCAACAAACACCTCGCATCAAAAACGACTGTTAAATTGGAGCCCCAATAAAACTTTTATTACTATCTTAGTTGCCGGATATGAACCTGGTAAACCAGCCACATCAAAAGACATTTCGAAAATGTAGCGCGCGGCTTTTGTTGCTGACGGGCTACATTTTTCTTTTTGCCACCCAGTTCAACTACCGATATTACAACGTCGCCAACTTCTTCGTCTACCATCCCGGCGGAACTCACCTCACTACCCAGAAAGCGACCCATTCGCCCACCTATCGCGACAATGCGCAACGACCCGCTCACCTCAGCGTGGACAAACGTTTCCGGTTCCGGGTCATCATAAAGCCCGTTTTTGTCTGCACCCCCGCGCCGGTTCCCTCTTATGTCATTATCACCCGGAAGGCCCTGCCTCCCCCGGTTGTCTACTCCTCTCCGCAACTCCCCATCAACGCCCTCCGCGGGCCTCCCACTGCCTGATCATTTGCTTGCCCAAAAAAGCAAAGCCAAACATGCACCGTTCGTCAGGCACCGCCTTCCATCGGCCGCCTCCCGAATGCCCCGCATCTTTTAGGCATTTCTCATCTTAAATAAGCATATTCTATGGCTGTTTCGTGCCAACGGACAGCCGGCTTGCTGTTGGGACTAACCCTCCTGCTCGCGCCGGCATGCTCCATATTCGCACAAAAGATCTATTCATTGGCCAACCTCGTCGATTCGGCCAACCGTCACCTGCCCCTGCTCCTCGAAAAACAAGCCCTTGTGCTTGGCGCTCAGGCAGGTATCACCGAAGCAAGACACGCCTTCTTACCAAAGGTCAACATCGTCGAAGAAGTCTCGGTCGGGTCGGCCAACGACCTCACGGGTCCCTTCCTGCCGGTGCCGGGCCTCGTTCACTCCATCGCGGGCAGCATTACCGGAGCCAGCAACTACCAGGCGGTCACCGGCAACATGGCCTCGCTCTATGGGGAATATGAGCTGGTCAACTTCGGCCTCCGCGGTGCAAAGGTCGAGAGCGCAAAAGCCTACGCAGGTTCCACACAGGCAGACCTCGAAAAAGAACGCTATCTCGTCAAATGGCAGATCGGAAAAGTCTATTTCGGCATCCTTCGCCAGCGCAACCAACTGGCCGTGGACGAAGAGAACATCCGCCGCTACCAGTCGATGTACGATATCGCCCTCGCCCTCACGGGCTCGGGCGTCAATCCCGGCGTGGATTCCTCACTTGCAAAAGCCGGCCTCTCTCGCACAAGGGTAGATTACAATGAAGTCACAGGCGCCCTGCACCGGCTAGAACAACAGTTGTCCTACCTCACCGGTATAGACCACCCGGAGATCGCCGCGGACACGACCCGTTCACCCCAACTCCCTACCCTCACCCCCGATACCTCCGCCGCCACCAATCCGCTCGCCGACTACTACGAAAAACAAAAACAACAGTTCGGCGCCGAACAGCAGCTGGCGCGCAAAAGCTACCTGCCAAAGATCATGCTCGGCGCAGGTGGCTGGGCTCGCGGCTCCTCCATCCAGTACAACAACCAGTACGAATCGGCGGGTGAAGGCCTCGGCTACCAACGCCTCAACTACCTCGCCGGCGTCGGCATTACCTACGATCTGTTCAACGGCATCCATCGCCGCGACAGACTCGCGGTCATCGGCAACCAGGTCACCGCCGCGGACTACGCGCTGCAACAACAGCGACTGGCGCTGCACAACGAAGAAGTACAGGCCGACGAGTCGATCAGTACGGCCAGGAAGAACCTGCTCGAACTACCGGGTCAGCTCCAGGCGGCTACAGATGCCTACAAACAAAAAGAAGCCCAGTACAAGGAGGGGATCATTAACCTCGTCGACCTGGCAAATGCTTCTTTCGAGCTGTTCGAGGCGCAGTCGGCCTATATCCGGACGGTCAACGACTGGTACACGGCCAACCTCGACAAGGCGGCCGCCACAGGCAAACTGGATCTATTTATTCAAACACTAAAGTAAAATCACTATGGTAAGAACAGCGCTCAAAAGGCCCATTACGATCATGGTGCTCTTTACGGGTTTGTTGCTTTTCTCGGTCATGGCGATCCGTACTATCTCCATCGACATCTTTCCCAATCTCAATCTCCCGGTGATCTACGTCATCCAGCAGTACGGCGGGATGACGGCAAAACAAATGGAAGGCTTCTTCTCGACAAAGATGCAGGACAACTTCCTCTACATCGACGGGGTCAGCAGCATCGAAAGCAAGAACATCCAGGGGCTGACCATGATCAAGCTCAGCTTCTACGAAGGGACAGACATGGCCGAGGCGGCGGCGGAAGTCGCGATCCAGGTTAACCGCTGCCAGGCCTTCTTCCCGCCGGGCTCCCTTCCACCGGAAGTAGTGCGCTTCGATGCCTCGAGCCTTCCTGTAGGGGAATTGGTCTTTAGCACAAAGACGCGCTCCCTCAACGAAACCTTCGACATGGCGGCGGTCCTCGTCCGACCGCTCTTCGGAAAGGTCCCGGGACTTTCCGCTCCACCACCCTTCGGCTCGAATGCGAGGTCGGTGATCATCAAGGTCGACCCGATAAAACTGCGGGAGCTGAACCTCTCGCCGGAAGCCGTGGTCGAGGCCCTGGGCCGCAACAACTCGATGACGCCCTCGGGCAACGTCCGCATCGACAGCACGATGTACGTCGCGTCGACAAATTCCCAGGAAGAAAAGGTGAAGGACTTCGGCGACATCCCCATCGCAACCAGCGGGGTGAACATGATCACGGCCAAGGACATCGCAAAGATCGAGGACGCCGCGGACATCGTCGTGGACTACGCCCTCGTCGATGGGAAACGCTCGGTCTATTTCCCCATCGTAAAAACGGCCAGCGCCTCCACCTGGGACGTCGTACAGGGCCTGCGCAAGGAGATCCCGGAAATGCAAAGCCTCTTGCCGGAGGACGTGCACCTCAGCTATGAGTTCGACCAGTCGGTCTTTGTCATCAACGCGGCAAAAAGCCTCATGACGGAAGGCATCCTCGGGGCCCTGCTCACGGGACTGATGGTTCTCCTTTTTCTTCGCGACTGGCGCAGCAGCCTCGTGGTCATCATCACGATCCCGGTGTCGGTATTGGGTACGGTCCTCTGTCTGAAACTCGCGGGCCAGACCATCAATATCATGACGCTCAGCGGCCTCGCCCTCGCCATCGGCATCCTGGTGGACCAGGCGACAGTGACCATCGAGAATATCCACCAGCACCTCGAGATGCACAAGCCAAAACGCAACGCCATCCTCGACGCCTGCCTGGAGATCTCCTTCCCGCTGCTGCTCATCCTGCTCTGCATTCTCGCGGTCTTCGCCCCGTCATTTGTCATGAAGGGCGTGCCAAAAGCGATGTTCCTGCCGCTCGCGCTGTCCATCGCCTTCGCGATGATCATCTCCTACATCGCGGCCCAGACCCTCGTTCCGATCCTCTCCAACTGGCTGCTGAAGGCGGAGATGTTCCAGCACTATCACCATACGGGCATCCACGCCCACGCCGGCCTGGCCCTCGACCACAAAGAGGTCCAGGAAGTGTCGGCACACACCCGCCAGGACCAGCTACACAAAGAGGACAACGGCATCTTCCAGCGCATGAAGATGGGGCTGCTCCACCGCCTGAACCGCTGGATGCCACGACGCAAGCTCATCGTCATCGCCTACCTCGCCGGCTCCCTCGGCCTCGCGGCCTTCTGCCTTAGCGTCATCGGCAAGGACATGCTCCCGCATTCCAACGCGGGCCAGCTCCAGCTTCGCGTCCGTGAACCGGACGGCACCCGCCTCGAGATCACGGAGCGGACGATCAAGGGAATCCTCAACACCATCGACTCGACGGTTGGCGGTCACATCGCCATCACCTCGGCCTTCGTCGGCACGGTCTCGCCCAACTACGGCCATAGCAACCTCTACGTCTTCAACAGCGGTTCGCACGAAGCGGTCCTCCAGGTAGAGTTGAACGAAGATTACAAGGTCAACATGGACGAACTAAAAGACAAGATCAGGGCGAACGTCGGGGCGCGCTACCCGGCGGTAAAGCTCTCCTTCGAGCCGATCGAGCTAACAGAAAAGCTCATGGCCCAGGGCGCGGCGACACCGATCGAAGTACGCGTGGCCTCGAAGAACATCGGGGATATCGAAGCCTACTCGGATCGGCTGGTCACGAGCCTGAAGAACATCCCCTTTCTACGGGATGTCCAGATCGCCCAGCCGCTGAAATTCCCGACACTGGTCATCCGGATGGACAGACAAAAACTCGCGCAGATGGGGCTGGGCATCGATGTGGTCTCCCGCAGCATCTCGGACGCCACGGCCTCGAGCCGCTTCACGCTGAAGAACTTCTGGCTGGACGACACCAAACAGTACACCTATAACACCCAGGTGCAGATCCCGGAATACATGATGAACTCGCTTGCCCAGCTAAAGGAAGTGCCCATCGTGCCGGGGAAGATGCGCCCGGTCCTGGCAGACGTCGCGGACATCTCCATCGACTCGCTCCCCGGGGAATACGACCGCTCGGGGCCGCGTCGCTTCATCACCATAAACGCCAATATCTATAAAAAGGACCTTGGTGCGGCGACGACGGCGGCGCAAAAAGCCATCGATGACCTCGGGACGCCGCCGCGCGGCCTCGTCGCGGAGATTCGGGGACTGTCCTCGCTGCTCACCGAGACGCTGTCTTCATTACAGGGCGGACTCCTGGCGGCCATCGTCGTCATCCTCCTTCTATTGGCTGCCAACTACCAGTCCTTCGGACTGTCGATAGCGGTCCTCGCGACCATCCCGGCGGTCTTGACGGGATCGCTCCTGCTGCTGCTGGCCACGGGCGCCACGCTGAACCTCCAAAGCTATATGGGCCTCATCATGTCGGTGGGAGTGTCGGTGGCCAACGCCATCCTCATCGTCACCAACGCGGAGACGCTCCGGCTGGAATACCGGGATCCGTTCAAGGCGGCTTCCGTGGCGGCCAGCGTCCGGCTCCGGCCCATCCTCATGACCACCTTCGCGATGATCGCGGGGATGATCCCCATGGCCAGTGGCCTCGGCGAAGCGGGTGACCAGTCGGCGCCGCTCGGCCGCGCCGTCATCGGTGGACTGGCCGCATCGACCCTGGCCGCGCTCTTCATCGTCCCGCTGGTTTATGGCTGGATCCAAGAGAAACAATCCTATACATCGGTGTCCCTCTTACCGGAGGAACCCACAAATGCCACAGCATGAAAAAATATCGTAAAACCATCCTCACCCGCTTCGCCATCGCGATGGTCGTAGCCGCCGTGACCATCCTCCTGGCCATGACAAACACAGGTTGCAGCAATGGCAATGGTGCACCCGTCAAGGCGGCGACCAACAACACAACGCCCGGTGCCGCCGCCCCCGAAAAGTTCACGCTCCGGAAAGGCGCTCTTCCGCAACAGGTAAAACTCCCGGCCCAACTGGCCTCCTTCGAAGAGGTCAGCATCTTCCCCAAGGTCAATGGCTATGTAAAGGAGGTCTTCGTCGACGTCGGCTCGGTTGTAAAAAAAGGCCAGCTGCTGATGACCCTCGAAGCGCCTGAACTGGAACAGGCAACGACCCAGGCAAAAGAACGCTACGCCCGCGCAAAACTGGACTACACCCTCAGCGAAGAGAACTACCGGCGGATGGCAAAGGCGGCGGAGACCCCTGGAGCGGTATCGCCGATGAACCTCGCCGGGCTGAAAGCAAGGGCGGACGCGGACAGCGCCCTCTGCAACGCGGAAAAAGCCAACTGGCAGATGCAGGAGGCGATCCTCGGCTACCTCCACGTGACGGCGCCCTTCGCAGGCACCATCACGGAAAGGAATGTTCATCCCGGCGCCCTCGTCAGCGGGGAAGGCAAGGACGGTAAACCGATGCTCCACCTGGGGCAGATGGACCACCTGCGACTCCAGGTAGACATCCCCGAAGGCATCGCGGCGGCCTTGCAGAACAAAGACACGGTCAGCTTCTATCTCAGCGCCTACCCGGGAAAAAAAATGACCGGCCACCTGACTCGAAAGTCGGGCCTCGTCAACAGCACCTACCGGGCCGAACGAATGGAAATGGACGTCTACAACAAGGACGGCCGCCTCTCGCCGGGGATGTATGCCGACGTTCTCTTCTATTCCAATGGTAACCCCGAAGCCTTTACCGTACCGCGTACAGCTGTGGTCACCTCCACCGAACGGAAATATGTCATCGCCATCCGGGACGGCAAAACCACCCGCGTCGACGTAGCCACCGGCAACGAATCCGCCGACAAAGTAGAGATCACCGGCGACCTCCGGCCGGGTGAACAAATCGTCGCCCACGCCAGCGACGACCTCCCCGACGGACTCGCAATCAAATAACCAATCACAAAAAAAATCAAACAAAATGAAAAAACTTATCACTCTCATCGCCATCGCGCTCTTCTCCCAATCCATGATCGCCCAGGCCGGCAACCCGCAAACCTCCGCGCGAACCGCGGGCTCCGTCACCGTGCCCCAACCCGTCCTCGCGGCTTTCACTACCCGCTTCCCCAACGCCAAACTAAACGATTGGCAGCAGCGGCCCGAAGGCTTTATCGCGGATTTTAAACTCGACGGGAAAAAACTCTTCGCCTACTTCGCTGCCGACGGCAGTTGGAAAGGCACAGAATCGCCCATCAAATGGACAAAGAACCTCCCCGCAGCGGTCCGCGAAGGCTGGCGCAACAGCGACTACAGCGCCTGGTACGTCCGTGACATGAAAAAGATCGACCAACCCGACGGCCCCCTCTACGCCTTGCACGTAGACAACGGGGTAACCCTCGACTCGGATCACCACGACGCCTTCCTCGAAGAATATGTCCTCTTCTTCAACGCGGCTGGCCAACTGGTCAGAAAGGATAAAAAATAACCGCTGGGCCCACTGATTTTCGGACGGGCTCCACCGGGAGCCCGTTCTCTTTTACCTTTTTCTTAAGGAATGATTGTTTAGTTTTACCCCGTCATGTTGGCACCACGCAATCTATATCGATTCCTTTTCATACTCCTGCTCACCGCAGGCGGCCAACTCCTGTCCTTAGCCTCGCCCCTCCGAACCTTTGGCACTCCCGGCAAAATAGCGGCAGCACCGACATCCGCACTACCCTCTTCCCTGGTCCGCCCCGTCCAGGAATTCCACTGGCACGATGTGGTCGTCACCGTCCACGGACATCGCATCCACCCGAAACGGCAGCGGTTCAGCCTCGACGGCCTGCTCCCCGTTCAGTCCCTTGCGGTCATCCACGTCATCACCGGTACACTTCCCGTTCCATCGGGCCGGCATATCTCCTATTCCTTCCTCTCTACACCCGCTCCCCGCGGACCGCCCACCGTATAAACTCTCCACCCCGTATTTTTCCCGCATTTTATCTCCAAATTCAAAAAAAAGCAGCAATGAAAAAATTCCTGGCAGCTATAGCCACAGTTATGCTCATCCAGCAAGCATCCGCCCAAACGTCAACCCGGACCAACGCGCAAACCGGTATCAACGACAAAATACCCGCATCGGTCCAGACCGCCTTCTATACGCAATTTCCCCCCGCTTCCTTACAGAAATGGCTCGTCCGGAAGGAAGGCTATATCGCCGTGCTTAAAAAGGATAATAAGAAACAATATGCCTATTATACGCACGAAGGCAAATGGGTAGCCACCGAGACC
>Ga0206888_1185_pt1 | contig 14544 bp, 12 predicted proteins | sample Alteio_BWOrgHeat_90_FD_153258 | JGI IMG/M metagenome (GOLD analysis project Ga0206888, IMG submission 153258) | Enriched cells from forest soil in Barre Woods Harvard Forest LTER site, Petersham, Massachusetts, United States - Alteio_BWOrgHeat_Nextera4 ... | reverse complement strand
AGAAAGCAAAACCCCCATTGGGAACATTCTTTATCTGCATCCCATATTTCAGGTAGCCCAGCAGTTTTGGCGACGAAAATGGATTTCGGGTGGTAAACATCGTCGTATTCAGGTTTGCTTCTTTATAATACGTGTTGACGACCTTACCGCTGAGATTGATAAATTGCAACAAGATATGACTGGATGCCGCGGCATCCTGCGCTTTTCGATATGCCTTTTGACTTCTGACCGATTCCACCCCCGTCAGGGATCTTAGCGCCGAGAACAATTTCGATCTCCGGGATGGCTATGACAACTGGCTGAAGGTCCTGTCTTTTGACAATGACCCTGCCACCGGTGAAGCATTCATCGCCGGCTGTATCATCAACCCGAAGCGGGAGAGACAGTTCGTTACGGCTAATGATTATTCCTACGCGCCTTACCTGGGTTTGTTCACGCTCGACCTGGGAAACCCGCACAAAGAGATGCATGCCAACTGCAGCTATTGGTCGAATGAGAATGTTCCCGGGATTGCCGCGGATGGCCTGTTCACCGACAAGGACTTTTACGTTAAATATGCCACGGCATTCAAAGACTATAACGGTAACACCATTTTTGCCGGCACGGCGCTGGTAGGGAAGGGGTTTGTGGGTTCTGCCAAATACAAACTGACGGACGGGGTCTTTGTCCGGCAGGAAGCCTCCGGCAATATCGCCCTTGACAATACTATTCCCTGCGACGAAACGAAGTATTTCGGCTCCACGGGTATCCTGTACGAGCTGGACAAGAAAGATTTTTATAAGGTGGTCAACCAGGACACCAAAAGCAACTACATGATCATCGACGATGAAGAGAATATCTACATCTACAATGTCAACGCCAAAAAGGTGATGCGGACCATCCCGCACAAAGACGGAAATGTAAAGGTCAATGTCTACCCCGCCAAAGAGGGCCACATGATGGTGTCGGAATACAACCGGAAAGAAAAATTTACCCGTCTTTCGATCGAGGCGCTTTAGGGGTTTTCTAGTAAATTTGTAGTAAATTTACTACACACCTTTTCCAGCCTGTTTATGAGGGGAGTATTTTTCATTCTATTCTGTTTTTTCGGAATAGGGGTTGAATGGGCGCAAGCTCAGAACAGCGGGAGCGATCTCTCCCTTGCTGACATGAACAATTATGAAATCAAACAATATAATAGTGAGAACGGATTGCCCCAAAACAGTGCTACCGGCCTGCTATTGGATAAAAATGATTTTCTGTGGATAACCACGCAGAACGGTCTGGTGAGATTTGACGGCCGGCGATTCAGAATATATGACAAGTCCAACACACCAGCTATAAGATCCAACCGGTTTTCGGTCATTGCCGAATCATCGCAACGAGAAGTTCTTCTGGGTTCCTCCTTTGATCCGGCTGAGATTTACAAGGTGGGGCCGGATTATAAGGTAGTTGCCGATACCACAAGGACGCGTATTCCGCACAAGTTTCTTCATCTTAATTCAAAAGGGATCTTTGATTGCACTCCCCTGTTCAACTATTATGCAGGCGCCGGGAAGGCTATAGATACCGTGTTTCTGAATGGTTTGTGTTCATCGGAGACATTCGTGATCCTGAACGACAGTGAAATAGTTGTTCGTGATAGGCTGAGCCAATGGTATTACCTGAACAATGTCTCGGGCGCGGTGAATAAATTGCTGGATAGTTTTAAAGATGGGGGCACCCATTTTTTCGCCCTGTACGGGATCTTTTGTGTTTTCTCTGACAGCGGGGAATGGCGTTTTTTTCGACAGGGTAGGGAGACAACGGTACGGGTGGACAAGACATTATCCGACTTGATAAAGAGGGCTTCTTCTTTGTCCGGGCTCAACCTTAGGATCGGTCCCGGGGGGGACCAGGTGATAATAAGGCATCAGAATGATATCTATGAACTAAGCCTCCACGAGGATGTGTTGAAGGCCGAACTTATTTTTCAAGACCTGAAGATCCTGGATAAAGTAATCGCTACTTCTTTTTTGTACGATAAAAAGAACCAGCGACTTTTTATTGCAACCGTCACCTCCGGGTTTATTGTCGTTACCAAAAGATTATTCAAGGCACTGACCTTTAACTCCCCGGATCGTCTTGATAATGCTTTTAAAACCCTCCTTTTGTTTTCCCACAAAAAGATCCTTACGCAGAATGGGATTTTGGATAAAAGCAATGGGAACGATCATCTTTTATTTAAGAAGGATTTCCGGCCGGATGGAAATTGTTTTTATCAGGCAAGTAATAAATCTATCTGGGTAAGCAAGGAAAAGCGGTTGCATATCTATGATAGTAATTTTTCTAAGGTATTAGGCGTGGATAGCCTTCCGCTGGACTCCTATATCAGTTGTATCATTGAAGATAGCAGGCATACGGTCTGGATCAGCACGCTTACTTCCCTGTTAAAAATAGCGGGCGGGAAACTGCAATATGTCTTTAAGCGTCTACCCCCGTTTGTCAATCACAATATTGAAGCGATTGTGGAAGTATCGTCAAAGGAATTTTGGATAGCCTCCCGGGATGGAATTTACGTGTATGATATAGCTAAGAATAGCGTCGGGGAAAAGCCCATCCTGCCTGATATCTATGCCCGAAATTTTTATCGGGCAAAGGACAATAGCATCTGGGTGGCTACCTACGGGAATGGATATTATAAGTATCAAATGGGGAAGTTTATCGCGCTCCCCGCTGATCCACAGAATTACCTGTCTACCGCCCATACTTTTTTGGAAGATGACGTTGGTTTTTTTTGGATCAGCACTAACCATGGTTTGTTCAGGGTCAGGAAAAAGGATCTGGATGACTTTACGCCCGGCAGGAATAATAGCTTGTATTATTATCATCTCGATAAATCATCCGGGTTTAATACCAACGAGTTCAATGGAGGGGGTAATCCTGCATCACAGACGGACGATGAAGGCAATTTTTACTTCCCGTCCCTCGATGGGATCGTATATTTTAATCCCGGTAGCGTGCATCCCGAGATGCCCGATAGGGCAATTTTTGTGGATGGTTTCTTCGTTGATTCGCTGCGGCTCGATTACCGGGAGGCCCATCCCATAAAGCCAGATTTCAACCGGCTGATTGTAGACATTACTACTCCGTTCTATGGGCTGGAAGAAAATTTGAAGCTGGAATATACTCTTGACTCCAACGGGGGGAAATGGTATCCTGTAAACAGGGATGGCAGGATTACGATCAACAGGCTGCCTCACGGAAAGTATGCGCTTTTGGTCAGAAAGCACAACGGCAGCGATGGAAACCGGTTCACCCACCTGGCCATTGCTTTCGAGGTACTGCCTCATTGGTATAATACCTGGCTTTTTTTCGCATTGGTGGCGTTGACGGCTGGCAGTCTGCTATTCCTCCTGTTTAGACTAAGGACCAGGATACTCCTGCGGCAGAATGTACGGCTGCAGATGAAGGTAGATGAAAGGACGTCCGAATTGGAGCAAAGCACTATAATAAAAGAAAGGCTGCTTTCTGTGATCATGCATGATATCCGGTCTCCGATGTTCTCACAGGCGCTTCTCATCGACCATTTGCATGAGAATTTTCATAAGCTCAGCGAGCCGCAATTCAACGAACTGTTTTTTTTGTTAAAGGATTCCAGCAACAAGATTTGCCAGTTTACCACTGATTTTCTCGTCTGGTATGATAGTCAAAAGGAAGGGTTTTCGGTAAAGAGGGAGAGCATTGAATTGATCAAGTTTATAACAGAGACTATTGGTCTGTACAAAAATATCGCCCTCAGAAAGGGATTAAACTTTAATTGGGATATTCCATCTGGACTGGTGCTGGTTTCAGACAGAAATATCCTTGCCATCGTTGTCCGGAACCTGGTTGATAATGCCGTCAAATATACCGGCTCCGGAAGTATTGGCATCAGCGCCGGTCAAAAGGATGGGCATATCCAAATACAGGTGAAGGATACCGGGCAGGGGATGACTGCTGTAAAGGTAGCGCAGATAAAATCGTTCAACGAAAAAGATACCAACGAGATGGCTTCTACTTTTGGATACCGGTTTGTTATGGAACTAGCACGAAAATTGAATGGCGAAGTGGATATTGATTCAGCACCTGCGAGAGGAACGACGGTTGTGGTCAGCTTCAAAGTTTAGAGATTTCCAGTTGGTACATCCTGGCCAGTTCGCCAAGGTCACGAACCGTCTTTACTTTCAATTTTTCGAATATTCTTGTCTTATATGTTCCGACTGTGGAAGAATGGACGTTCAGTATTTTCCTGATTTCACGAAGTGAATAGCCATGCAGTAAATATTTGACTGTCTGGATCTCCCTGTCCGAAAGCTTTTCAAAAGGGTTGTCCCCGCCTTTTTTTGACTGCCCATCCGCGCTGAGGTCCTTTTTCAACTTCTTGCTGATATACCTGTCTCCTCTTAGTACGCAGGTAATTGCCTTCTTTATCTCTTCGGACCCGGATTCTTTATTGAGGTATCCGAGGACTCCTAGTTTAATAAACCGTTTCGCATACAGGTCTTCCGAGTTCATGCTGTAAATGAGGATCTTGCATTGCTCCCGGTAGGCAAACAGGTTAGTGACGAGGGTGATGGAATCCGTATCGGGCATATTGATATCCAAAACGATCATTTCATAATCGTGCTTTTTTACACAAGAGATCACCTGGTCCCCATTGGAGGCTTCATCGAAAACCGTCGTTGGCTGAAGGTCCTGAATAATTAGTTTTATGCCGGCCCTGACTATTGTATGATCGTCGGCTATCAGCACCCTGTATTTTCCCATCCTTAAAATTACTTATTTTCTTTATACATTATTCAATATTATGATAATCAATTACTTGAATCGGTTTAAATAATTAATTGTGTAGATATATCACGACAAAAAAAGACAAAATTCCTTAGTTGCTTTACAGTACCAAATCGGTCGCTGAATCATTACTCCATGACTCTTTTAACATAATTCTGAAAAGCCAAGCCGATCCGCACTCATAAAAACTGCTACGCCGATCCGTACCCTATAGAACTTGCTTCAATATTTTTTACTTTATAAAATCCTTTTTATGAACACCACCTGTTTTGCCGCTTCGTCAGCGGCGCCTCTTCAATGCCCCCTGGTGGCGGAGGTTGTGCCGGCGCAAGCGGTTCCATGCGAAAAAATATCCTTGCATGAGCTTGTCTCGGGGTTAGTGCAAAGCTTGTTGCCACTGACGATAAGCCGTCATAGTCTTATCCTGAACGAGATCCCCCGGAACCTTCGCGTTGCAGCCGATGAGAATATGCTGGCGTATGTACTCTGGAACCTGATCAATGGAGCGATCCAAAGTACCCGGCATGAATGTATTCACATAGAGGCCATAACTGTGGGTGACCGCCTGATGATCCGGATAAAGGATGCGGGCACCTGTTTTCATCAAACTCTTTCCCGGGAATACAGGCAGGTGCAGCATGTGGCCGAGAAGTTGGGAGGGAGCATCGGCATCGAAAATGGGAAGGGATATGGAACGAATGCGGCTTTCTGTATTTCGAAGAGTATGGTGGCTGCTTAAGGAGCACACATAGGTACACATGAGCAAACGCAAAGACCCCCGGAAAACCGGGGGTTTTTTGTGCCCGGGACAGGGCGCCTAAGGGGATGAAAATTACGGTAGTCCACCATGAATTTAAGGTCGGTGGCCATTGGAAGTACACCATAACTGGGCCGGCGATGGTTTTGTTGATACGGCTCATGTTTTGTTTGCTGTTTAGTGTTGAACAAAGATAAAACTATACTATTTTTGCGACGCACTGCAACAAATGGCCATCTATTCCAATCTGGACGACAATGATCTGCTACTCCTGGTAAGACAGGGACAGGAAGCTGCCTTCACGGAGATCTATCATCGCTACTGGGAACGCCTTGTCGCTACCGGCTACTATTATACCCGTACCAGGCAGGCTGCTGAAGAGATCGTCAATGACGTGCTCATGGGCCTGTGGCTGAGACGGGAAGGCCTGGTCATCCGTTCGCTCTCCGCCTACCTGGGCACGGCTGTTAAATTTGCCGTATTCAAGGCCATGGCCCGGAAAAAGAGACGGGAAGCAATCCTGGCAGGCAATGCCACCTACGGTGAATCTCATAACGAAACGGAACAGCAGCTGGACGCGCGTTTTCTGGAAGAATATGTCCAGGGTATCGTAGAACAATTGCCGGAAAAGGCGAGGCTGGTATTTACTTATAGCCGGGAAAAAGACTTGTCTGTCAGGGAAATTGCCGGTAAGATGAACCTGTCGCCCAAATCCGTAGAATACCATATGACAAAGGCCCTGAAAGCGATCAGGGATTCCATTCGCAAGATCAATTTCTTCCTTCTGACCGCCCTGATAACCGTCTTCCGCGAAGCCCTGCTCCTGCTTTCGCAACTCTGATCACCGTCCAGCCACGTCCTTCGCCCCAATTAAAAAAAACTTTGCCCCGTTTTAGGGGTCTTCCTCCGACATGGGTACTATTATATACAAAACCGATCATCAATGGATCAGACAAGATTGGATGAGTTAATCGAAAAATATGCCACCGGGGAGATCACGCCGGAGGAGTTGAAGGAGCTGATGGATTGGTACCGCTCAGAAGAGATCGGGACCGTCGAATGGCCCGCAGAACATCCCGAAGAAAGAGACCACCTTCAGCAACGTATGTTGCAACGTCTCCAGACCCAGATAAGGACAGGCATGGAAATGCCCGGCGCCTCCGATGGACCGCACACCCCCGTCATTCCTGTAGCGCCCCCATCGCATCCTGCCGGAGGGCGTATACGGCCATTCCGTTTGCGTGGATGGCATGTAGCGGCGAGCCTGTTGGTCATTGTCTCCGCGTTCTGGGTAGCCCGCCAGTATCCCGATCCTGCCGGTCACCCTGTCTACATTACGGTCAGGAATCCTTCCGGTAAGATCCGGGCTATCCGCCTGCCCGACAGCAGCCAGGTGTGGCTGAATGCAGCCAGCGCCATTCGCTATGCACAGGATCTCGGCGTCGGACATGATACCCGTCGCGAAATATTCCTGGAAGGAGAAGGCTATTTCGACGTTGCGACGGATCAGGCACATCCCTTTGTCGTCCATGCAGGTGTGTTGACTACGACGGTCCTGGGCACCAGTTTCGATGTCAAATCCTTCGCGGGAGAACAGCAGGCTTCCGTAGCGGTCATCAGGGGTAAAGTGCAGGTAAGCGACAGTACCCGCGTCCTCGATGTACTCACTCCCGCAAGGCAATTACAGGTGAACACCCGGACAGGCAAGATCCGGAACGTCGTCATCGATACCAATAGCATCGCGGGATGGCAGCAAGGGAAATTGGAGTTTGGCGGACAGCCCATGGAAGAGGTCGCCGCCAGCCTCGGCAGATGGTACAATATAGCCTTCACCTTCGCCGATCCGTCGCTGAGTCGTTGCAGATACTACCTGAATTTCGAAAACACCATTTCTCTCGAGAAACTCCTGGCCGTATTGAAAGAGGCGACTGATATGAACTTCCAATTGGACGAAGCCCGGCATACGGTTACGATCTCCGGGAAGGCATGCCAATGATCAATCTTATGGGAATTTATTATCAACTTAACACCCTTTAAACAAATCCTCATGTCCATCAACATTCGCTGCCCCTGAACGTGCCGCTACGAAAAGTACGCCTTCCTTACGACGGCTGTTTCAGGCCGTATCGTATGAACATATAAAAACAAAAAGCCGCAACCGGAGGCACCCGGTCACGGCAAAATCTAAGTTTTACTAAATAAAACCAACACAAACTTATGCAATTTGGCATATGGAGGCAAATTATTTGCCCGCCACCGCACCCGGCAGTCAGGCTTTACTCCGGCCGGACTGCGATCAAAATATTGTTTATCATGCGCGTGTCTATTATTATGATGGGTCTATGCACAATGGCGGCTTCCTTATACGCCAAAGTTGGATATGCCCAGAATCCAGATGACGTCAGGATCTCATTGCAATTGAATCATGCCTCCCTTAAAGAAACACTGCACCGGATCGAACAACTGACCCCTTTTAAATTCCTGGCCAGGGCCGAAGATGTAGAAAAGGAACAGGATATTACCCTTGAGGTGAAAGATCAATCCGTCGCCAGTATATTGCAACTTGTTTTCCGGGGCCGGGATATCCAATATAAACAGGTTGGGACCAATATCATATTGAAGAAGGGCGCTGCCCGGAAGGCCGGCAACCGCGGCCCAGCTGGCTATCCCATAAGGCCTCCGGCAAAATTCACCGTCAGCGGCACCGTCAAATCAGCCAAAACAGGTGAGACCATCCTCGGCGCTACGATACGCATCGTCGAACCTCCGGTGAACATGGTGACCAATGAATATGGCTTCTATTCCATAACGCTTCCGGCTAACGGTTCCTACCAGCTGGAGATCAGCGCCGTTGGGTATAAAACCCAAAAACTCAATTTCACCCTCACAGAAGACCGCGTTGAGGCTATAAAGATGGATGAAGAAGTGAAGGACCTGGCCAGCGTCACCATCACCGCGTCCCCCAGCTCACGCAGCCTTAGAAGTCCACAGATGGGACTGGAAAAGCTCAGCATCCAGGAAACGAAAAATATCCCGGTTATCTTCGGTGAGCGGGACATCCTCAAAACTATTCAGTTACTGCCCGGCATCAAGCCGGTCAGCGATGGCAACAGCGGTTTCTATGTCCGGGGCGGCGCCGCCGATCAGAACCTGGTCCTGCTGGACGAAGCGATCGTCTACAATCCGTCCCACGTGCTCGGCTTTTTTTCGACCTTTAATTCAGATGCCATTAAGAACGTTTCAGTCTACAAAGGAGGCATGCCTGCCCAATATGGCGGAAGGCTTTCTTCCGTTGTCGATGTCAGGATGAATGATGGGAACGACAAAGAGTATAATGTCAGCGGCGGTGTGGGGTTGATCTCGGCACGACTCAATGTAGAAGGCCCCATTCAGCAGGATAGATCATCCTTTCTTATCTCAGGCAGAAGGACCTATGCGGACGAATTCCTGAAACTCTCATCCGATACCAACGTCAACAGGAGCCGCCTTTACTTCTATGACTTCAATGCCAAAGTAAACTATACCCTGGACGACAAGGATCATCTGTACTTGTCCGGATACTTTGGCCGGGACGTACTCGGCGCGTCGAACGTGGCCGGGCTCAACTGGGGCAATAGCACCGCCACGCTCCGGTGGAACCATCTTTTCAACAGGCGCCTGTTTTCCAACACCTCCCTCATCTACAGCGACTATGACTACAAGATCAATAGCAACCAGGATGGGAGCGATTACAATATCTTTTCCCAGATCCGGGATTGGCACCTCAAGGAAGAGTTACAATGGTATGCCGGATCAAAAAACACCTTCAACATGGGGATCGATGGCATCTTCCATACCATAAGGCCCGGAGAGGTTACAGCGGTCGGCCCGGATGCAGGAGTCAATTCTATCGCCCTTCAGCGTCGTTATTCCCTGGAAAGTGCAGTATACGCCACCGATACCTGGAAGCCTTCGGATAAGTTTGGCCTCACTTACGGAATCAGGTTGTCGGCTTTTTCCGTGCTTGGCAAAGGAGACTATTATAACTTCGGCGCCAATGGCAACATCACAGATACCCTGCACTACAGCTCAGGTCAGGTGGTCAAGACCTATGTCAACCCCGAACCCCGCATTGCCGCCAGTTACCAGCTCAACGGCGTTTCCTCCGTTAAAGCCTCCTATGTCAGGAATACCCAGAACCTTCACCTCATTTCCAATTCCACCACCAATTCGCCGACCGATAAATGGGTGGCAAATACCAATGTCATCAAACCGGAGATCTCTGACCAATGGTCCGTCGGGTACTACAGGAACCTGGCCGACAACCGGTATGAACTGACGGTAGAGACTTACTACAAGGACATGCAAAACCAGATCGACTACCGAAACGGCGCGAAGATATTTACCAACCTGCCCATCGAGACCCAACTGCTGTTCGGCAAAGGACGCGCCTACGGGATGGAATGGTTATTGAAAAAGAAAGCAGGCCGGTTCACCGGGTGGCTGAGCTATACCCTTTCGAAGTCGGAATTGAAGATCGATGGTATCAACAACGGCGGGTGGTATAATGCCCGCCAGGACAGGACCCACGATATAACCATTGTCGGAATCTATGAGCTGAATAAAAAATGGACCCTTTCGGCCAACTGGGTCTTCTATACCGGGGATGCAGTCACCTTTCCCAATGGAAAATATACGCTAAATGGGAACGTATATTTCTATTATACCAACAGGAATGGGTACCGTATGCCCGACTATCATCGCCTTGACCTGGGCGCCACCTGCCAGTTGAAGAAGAATCGAAAATTCTCTTCCGAGCTGGCGTTTAGCCTGTACAACGCTTACGGAAGGAAGAATGCATTCCAGATCGACTTCAGACAAAGCAAGGACAATCCCAATATGACCGAAGCCGTGAATACCTACTTATTCACTTTCGTCCCGTCGATTTCTTACAATTTTAAATTTTAGACACCATGAGCCGAACATCGAATATAATCAACCGGAATTCGGGCCGCATCCTGATAGCATGTATAGCCGTTCTGTTCAGCGCCTGTCAAAAAGTGATCAGTGTAAAGCTGAGCCCCGGCGCTTCAAAATACGTCATTGAGGGAGTAATTACCGACCAGCCCGGCACTTGCAGCGTTTCCATTACTGCAACAAAAGATTTCAGTGCAGACAATACTTTCCCCGGTGTCAGCGGTGCTACCGTAAAAGTGGAAAGCGACGGGACCGTCTATACCCTTACCGAGACCACCCCCGGGACCTATGCCACCAGTGCCATAACAGGTACACCGGGTAAAACCTATACCATGACGGCCATTGTAGACGGTAATACCTACACGGCATCTTCAACAATGCCGCAGCCAGTCGGCCTGGATAGCATGTATGTCAGTAATGGGTCTCTCAGTAATAAACTATATGTCACGATAGTATATACAGACCCTGCCGGCGTACCCAATTATTACCGGTGGGTGCAATATATCAACGGGTTGAAGGAGAAGTCGGTTTTTATTGCCGACGATGAGTTCTCGGATGGGCTTACTGTAAAGGGCCAGTTGAATTATAATAATGATACAAACGATCCGAACCGGGATATTACCATCGGCGATACCGTCCGCATAGACATGATCTGCCTGGATTCCGCAGTCTACAAATACTGGTACGAACTGAATACCGAGGCCAGTGGAAATGGAAGCGCCAACTCTCCTGCTAACCCCATCAGCAATATTAATGGCGGCTGCCTGGGTTATTTCAGCGCCCAGACCGTCAGGACCAAAACGCTCGTCGTGCATAAATAGCGAACCTTACTCTCAAACGATTTCCAGCTTCATCGTCAACTTACGCATAACTAAAGATTTGTTTTGGTGAGGGTGCGTAGATATTCGTCCAGGTTGTTGAATCCCATGGCAGTGCCTTCCTTGAAGCCATTCGTGGCGAACATTTCAACGGTGGAAAGATCATTGAATACTTTTTCAACGTGCAACGTGGTTATCCCTGTCCCCTCCTTGAAGGTATTTTTGACCAGGGAAAAGGCATCACCCTTGGACTTTCCATTTTCATCGGCAAAGGTATTCTTCGTAGAGAAGCTGGTCTTGGGTTGGATTTTTATGAACTCGACCAGACTCCAGTGTTCCACATTCTCGGGGGAAACCATGGCGTATAACCAACGGCCGCCTTCCCGGAAGTCCATTTCCTTCGTACGGGAACGAAATGGTTTGGGTGCATACCACTGGTCCAGCATTTCCGCTTTTGTAAAGGCGTCCCAGACGAGATCGAGGTCGGCGGCAAATTCACGGGTAACGTAAATGGTTTTCGTGGCTTTGTCTACGGTGAAATCAAACAGCAAGTTCATTTTTTCTTATTTTTTATGGTGAACAATAATTGATCGAGTTGTTGAAACCTTTCTTCCGTGATCTTCCGGAACTGGTCGAGCCAGATATCGATCTCTTTCATTTTATCGATTTTTAGTTCATAGTAGATCTCCCTGCCTTCTTGCTTTTGGGCCAGGAGGTCGCATTCGGACAGGATGCGTAAATGTTTGGATATGGACTGGCGGGTGATGTCGAAGTGCTCCGCAATGGCGTTGGGGGTCATTGCCTGTACGGCGATCAGGACGAGGATCGCCCGTCGGGTGGGGTCCGCAATGGCTTGAAAAATGTCGCGTCTCATAAATGTTAAATAAGAAGCCGATCGGTTTCAAATATACGCGCAACCAATTGACTTCGCAAATTTTTTTTAACGCGGAATTTGTCCGGAAATTTCGAAAACAACCAGGGTAAGAGAGTTCGCAGTCCGCAACAAGACTGCTTAGTGTGCCTTGATATACTGAATGGCGGCATCCAGTACCATGTCATGGCTATTATCGAAGGCAGCCTGTGTCTCCCGGGCGTAGATATCCGGCGGCACTCCGACCCCTTCGTAGATATCCCCGTTGAGATATTTGAACATGGCCGCAGACGTATAGGTGAATAAGTAACCATTATTCCCCCAATAAGGCGTCCCGATGGTAAACTCGCCCCCGTTGTAATAGACATTCGGTGCAAGTGGCCCGGTGGCTCCCCAGGTGCGGGTGCCGATAACTTTCCCGTTGGGCAGGGCCTTCACCGCCAGGGTAGTTATCTCTGCCATGCTCGTGGACAAATGATCGGTAAGCACTACGATCGGCGCCGTCACTTTTGTTCCACCATTCCATGGTTTTATTATGGCAGGTGTCCAGGGGGTATAGTCGAGCCTGTTGGGTCCGCCTTTCGAGCGGGTGTAGCCAAAGGCAAATTGCGTATTCACGAGTTGCCCTACGACATAATCCAGGTCGATCACCTCGCCACCCGGGTTTCCCCGCAGATCGATGACGACCCCGGTAATGCCGGGCATCGACTGCAGTGCGGAAAAAAAGTAGTTGAATACGGGCGTAGTATGCGCCGCCGCCTGGGAGATGGAAAAGTTGCTAAAGTAAAGATAGAGGATGGAATGGTGGACAGTGCCTGCAATAGCAGTAAGGGAGGTATTGCTGTTGCCCAGCGTTACCGGGTCAGACCCCATCACAAGACTGCCGGAGTCGATATAAGAAGTGCTGATAAGATTGTTCAGCAACCTGGCAGGAAAAATACTGTCTGCGAGGTAGTTCGTATCGGTGGTCAGCCGCCTGCTCAGCGATGGATCGAACGTATTGCCCGTCGATTCGAACGTAAGAGTGTAGTGACTGTCTATCAACCCGGCCGTCATCTCTCTGAAATACTGCTCGGCCTTTGTTTCGTTATTGCTGTCAAAGGTGGTTAGTTGCGCGAAAAGCGGTTTATAATGCGTGTAGACGGCGTCCCAGTCGGTGGTGTCGATGCTCCAGAAAACATAATTCGTGTTCATGCCGTTCCAGAATGCTTCGAAGAGATCGGGGTAGCTGTTTCCCGGATAATCCTGCACGTTGGCAGCATCCGGCAGGTTCTTATGACAGGAGACGAGAAAGAGGGAAAACAACGATAGGGCCAGGAGAGAGGACTTCTTCATAGGAGATGTTTTAGATGGAATAAAGTACCGATACTGATGCCATAAGTGGAATTATACCGTGGTGTCTGGTTGAGCTGATATTTCTTTTGTTGGCCGGTAATGGCGCTTGTATAGCTGCCTTCGAGAAATAGGCACGTTAGCCTGTTCAACTGATAGCTGATGCCGACACCGGTGAGCCAGCCGAATTCTACGCGGTTATCCTTTGTGCTAAAGGAATAGCGCTGGTTATAATTATACCCGTTGTTTGCCTCGAGCAGGGCGGTGGGGTTCAGGGTCGTGGTGTCGGTGGGGCTCAGGATATTCGGACTGGTGCCTTTGATCCGGGCTGTCAGCCAATACGCGCCATACACCCCCGTTTTTACAAACCCTTTGATCTTCTTTCCGCCGAAACTGCAATTGCCCTGCAGCGGTAATTGCAGGTATCCATTGCTGTTTTGTTGCCATACACCCTGGAAGAACCCGCTCCTGACCATCCGGTAGTTCTTTTGTTCGAATCCGGCGCCCGATTCGATGGCGAGCCAGTCATTGACCCGGAAGAGTACCGGGATGTCGAATGCGATGCCGGTAGCTCCCTGGTAGCTGGTAAATGATCCTCCGCCGGTAGTAGTGATGAGGAAGTTCCGGGTGCCGCCTGCCTCGAATCCAGCGTACCATTGTCCATTGCCATGGATGGAGTAAAAGAACAACAGGAATATTGCACACTTTTTCATGGTTCGTACACGGTTAACAGTTATCAGGTCAAAAATATGGGAATATTTCTACCTTCCTCATACCATAACAACCTTAAATTTCATCAAATGAAAAGAATGTACACCTTCCTGTCGGGAGTAGTAGCCCTTTGCTTTTTCCTGTCCGCATGTTCGAAGAGCAAGGAACCTTCTTCCTCCTCCTCTCAATCCACGCTGAATCGAAATTCCAATCTCTCGAATGCGCATGCCGGCATCGGCGACGTGGACGGTCATAACTACGATTTGACATCTCAGGGAGACCGGATGGTTGCCGTTGACTTTTACAAC
>Ga0206888_1163_pt1 | contig 14594 bp, 20 predicted proteins | sample Alteio_BWOrgHeat_90_FD_153258 | JGI IMG/M metagenome (GOLD analysis project Ga0206888, IMG submission 153258) | Enriched cells from forest soil in Barre Woods Harvard Forest LTER site, Petersham, Massachusetts, United States - Alteio_BWOrgHeat_Nextera4 ... | reverse complement strand
TATTTTTTCAAGAGATATGAAATAATCATTAAAGTCAGGAACCTCGATGGGGTCAAATTGCATCTGGCGCCTACTTGAACGAGGATTTGCGATACTACCAATTAGGTTTTCAAGTACGTTAAGAAGTTCATCAAGTGTAACAGGATAGGTAGATTCATGTCTGTAAGGCATATTTATCAGATCTATATCGATGTCTTCTCTATGACTAAGTGGTTTTTTTTCCATGGCTGCCCTTTGTAAGGCAAATATGCTTTCCACTTTCATCCGATGAATCATTGCAGAAGAAAGTGCTGCAATTCCTGCCACACGATAGTCTTTTTTACCAGTTTGATTTAGGATTTTGATCAAAATTTCTAATATCCGTATTATGTTAATGGTCCAAACGTCTTTTTTTGAAACATCAATAGGATTGAAGAGTACATTGATTGGAGGCTGTGAAATGCCTTCGCTAGGGTTTTCCTGATTCACTACAAAAAATTGATTTTTTGTTTATAATATCTAAACTATCTATTTTTTTCTCGGGCATAGTCAATAATGAATGATTTAAAATCATCTTGTAATTATAGGGTAGAATATGCACTGTTTACACATGTTTGTTAACAAACCTGCTTTAAAATAATATAAGTAGATTGTCTCTATTCTTCCCGTTGGCAAAAGAAGCTGCAAAGTTAGATCTTGCATGTACCTATTTGAAAAATAATCAAACAATTTCAGCTTATAATCTTTTTATGGCTCTTGCAGAAAATGAAATAAAAAAGGAAAACTTGAGAGCTGGGATACTTTTGTTACTTGCATCAGAATGTAAAGTCAAGCAGGGAAAAGAAAGGAACAATGAATTACTGCAAGCGGCAAAATTTTACTTAAAGGTCGCAAAGCAAGAAAAATTAACAACTGCAAAGTATGCCTATCTCTGTGCAGCAAAATGCTTTCTACGAATTGGACAATATGACGACGCAATGAATGCTTTTGAAAAAGCAAAAAAATATCTTCCTACTATTGTTGAAGAAAAAAAACCTATAATTATTGTTGACGACAGTCCATCTATTACACTAAAACTTAATAGCTACTTACAAAAAACTTGGTTACAAAGACATTCACACCTTTGAAGATGGAAAAAGTGCATTAGAATCTATTAAAAAATTAATTCAATCCTCACAAAACCCAATCATACTTCTTGATATGGACCTTCCTGACATTTCAGGCGATGTTATCGCAAAAACACTACTAGAACTAAAACCAGAGCTTTCAATTATCTTGATTACGGCAGATGAAAAAACTACCCCCAGAGTGAGAAAGACCATAGGGCGTGGCTCAACAGCATTTGTTCAAAAACCTTTTACTATTAATGAGTTAAAAACCGCACTTGACGTAACAGAATCTGGCAGTATCACGTAAGCAATAAAAGAGACATGTTAAGAAGATTGATGTCCTTCATTTGAATTCCACTTGTTCTATAATCTAAAATCTGATCCGAGAATTTTTCAATGATTTTAGAGGTGGGATTTTTCTGCAGGTTTTCTATCTTCATAACTACAATCATGTTCCACTCTCCATCTATAGTTGCAACAAAAAGGTAGTTTGGAAAGGTTTTGACAAAATCTTTGACTGCATCTATAATGCTGTCAATAGACCTTGTTACTTTGAATTTAAGAAAAAGTACCTCAAACTCATCTGAGCTAGAGACCCCACTTAAAACTGCCTTGTATCCTTTTATTATGCCATTTTTTTCTAAGCGTTCGATTCTCTTTCTAATTGTTCTATCAGAAACATCTACTCCAGAATTTCGTAACTCGCTTGCAATTTCCTTAGAAGGGGTCCTCGCATTCTTGTTTAGAATCGCTATGATTTTTTGATCTACTTCATCTAAATTTGACCAGCCTTCATCAGACATCGATATTATACAGTTCGATGTGCTTTTGAATTTTATGTTATGGTCCCACGCGCAGGATTTGAACCTGCGACAACCCGGTTTCTGTACGCCTGATAGGCTGACATCAGTTAGCCAAGAGCCAACCACTACAGCCGGAAGCTCTACCAGGCTGAGCTAGCGTGGGACTAATTTCACGCTGTATTTTGGTATTAAATAACTATCTATGATTTTATCCTTGAATTTTACTGCATAAAAAAATTATTAATTTTGGATAAAGATTGAAAATTTTTAGTCAACCAAATAATATATATGCGATGGAGAAAATCACGATCTCGTGTCTGGGAGGTCAGCCTCAGTTGAGGGTTATGTTTGTGCACCTTATTTGCATAATGAAAATTCGGTTCAATTAAGGGAAACCTTGCAAAAATCGCCATACATTGACGACATATATTTTGTTACTGCTACATTTTCTGAAGACGGGCGTGCTTATTTTCCATCATACGCAAACACCTATCTTCTTGCTAGATTTAAGAACCAAAAAACTATGATACAGGAAGTTGAAAAATACAAACAAGACAAGGCAACTTTTGTTTTTACAAAAGACGATGAATTTTTTCAACGAGAAACAAACGGTAACCTAAATTTGATATCGGTTTACTATTTGGAACATGGACAATCACTTGATGATATGACTGATGTTGCCACAATTATTGGAAAACGTAATAAGGTAAGAAGAGCAGAGACAGGACGTTTAGATCTTTCATCAACTAATGATCCAAAGTTTACATTCCCATATGGACAAAATTTGGTTGTACTAGAGATATCTAGCGGTGATTCACATCAAAGCGATAACAAGTATTGTGAAAAAACAAGACGTGAAGTTGCAAGAAAGGGCATAAATCTAACAAACCTTGTTTCCCTTTCCGTCATTGATAAAATAAAATAGAAAAGTTATATACTCTACCAAATTCTGTTTTGGTGATGAGTAAACCTTCTGAACTTGGTGCATTAAAAATTGGTTCTTACATTTTACTTCCTGTTGACAGTACAAATCCAGAACCATGTAAGATAGTTGAATATGATACCAGTAAACCAGGTAAACATGGTGCTGCAAAAGCAAGAATTGTAGCAGTTGGTATATTTGACAAGAAGAAATATCCACACGTATCTCCAGTCAGCGCTCAGGTTCAGGTACCGCTTATTGACAAACGAGTGGGGTCGATTATCTCAAAGACTGATTCAATAACACAGGTAATGGATTCTGAAACATTTGAGGTGTTTGATGTAAGCCAAATTGAAGATGAAATAAAAGACAAGGTTGTCCAGGGTTTGGATGTAGAATACTGGAAGGTAATGGACAGAACTATTATAGTCCGAATCAAAAGTAGTTGAGGATGCTGATGATGAGGAGAAAAGCCTTCTGAATGATGATGAAGATTATGAGTATTGAAGCATCCAGGCTTTTCTAGGCATGATTTCCTAGAATAAGGTTATACTGTACAATGAATAAAAGAAGACATGAAGGGTCTCTGCCACGTATGCCTGACATCAAATGTAGAGACAACAGTAAGGGACCATCTTTCCTTGTGTGAAAAATGCCTCAAACACGTTCAGCAACTGGAAAAAAATTAAATTGATATACCATCACAAAAAAAGGAATTGAAACTAGCAGCCCTTTATTCTGGCGGCAAAGACAGCACGTTTGCAATTTACCAAGCAAAACAGGAACACGATGTTGTTTGTCTTGTTACAATTTTTCCTTTGTCTGATGAAAGCCAGTTTCTTCATTACCACAATGTTACTATGACAAAACTTCAAGCCCAGTCCATGAAACTTGCTCACCTTTATGGTCTTACCAGTTCCAATGACACCCAAATCGAAGTCTCTGGACTGGAATCACTTTTAGCACAGGCAAAAAAAGATTTTGGAATTGAAGGAATCGTACACGGTGGAATACTATCAGAGTTTCAAAAAAATCATTTTGAAGATATCTGCAAAAAATTAAACTTGAAAATAATTTCACCGTTGTGGCGAGTAGATCAAAAAAAATATATGAAAAAATTAATTGAATCTGATTTTAAATATATCATTACAAGTGTTTCTTCGGAGGGACTAGATGATTCATGGCTTGGCAGAGAAATCACAAAGGAAGATGTTGAAAATCTTGAAAAACTTTCCATAAAACACGGATTTAATCTATCCTTTGAAGGCGGGGAAGCAGAAAGTCTAGTTTTGAACTGTCCTCTCTTTTCAGTACCGCTTAAAATCATAAAATCAAACAAAATTTGGGATGGATATAGAGGAAGATTTGAAATAACCGAGGCTATCTTGGAATTATATCATGCTTGATAATTTAAAAAATGGCCTGAGGGCAGCACTAAAGAAAATAGTAAATTCTTCAGGAATAGATGAGGCACTAATTAAAGAACTGGCACATGATATTCAAAGAGCACTCTTACAATCTGATGTTAATGTTAAACTTGTCTTTGAGATAACAAAAAATCTTGAGGAACGTTCTCTAAAAGAAACTCCGCCCCCAGGACTTTCAAGAAAAGATCACATTGTAAAAATACTATACGATGAACTTGCAAAGCTGCTTGGTACAGAAGAACAATATTCATTCCAGCCAGGAAAGCTAAACAAAGTCCTTATGCTTGGAATCCAAGGCAGCGGCAAGACAACAATTACTGCCAAGCTTGCCAAATTTTTGACAAAAAGTGGATATAGGGTTGCAGTAATTGGTGCAGACACTTTTCGCCCGGGGGCTTTGACACAGCTAAAGACAATGTGTGAAAAGGCAAATGTCGAAGTTTATGGAGAAGAAGGAAATTCTGACTCGCCGCAAATTGTTAAAAATGGTTTAAAACATTTTGAGGGTTCTAATTTTGATGTCATACTGATTGACACTGCAGGGCGACACAAGGAAGAAAAAGAGTTGCTTGAAGAGATGAAGCAGATAAGTAAAGTTGCAAACCAGGACCTCACATTACTTGTCATAGATGGAACAATTGGACAGCAATGCTATAATCAAGCAGAGGCGTTTCACAAGACTGCACCTGTTGGTGGTATAGTAATAACAAAGCTTGACAGTTCAGCAAAGGGGGGAGGGGCACTTGCTGCAGCATCCGCAACTGGAGCTCAGATAATGTATATTGGTACTGGTGAAAGATTTGATGATCTAGAGAAATTTTCACCTACTAGGTTTGTTGGACGACTATTGGGTATGGGAGATATACAAGCACTCTTGGATATGGCAAAAAGACTAGAGACTGAAGGTGATGATGAACGAATGAAACGCATTTCACATGGAAAGATGAACATGGAAGATTTTTACTTTCAAATTGAGCAGGCAACAAAGGCTGGGGGACTGCGTGGCATTTTGGATAGCATGCCTGGCTTTTCTGGAATGGTAAAAGAAGACCAACTTGATCAACAAGAGGAGAAGATGGAAAAATGGCGATTCATCATACAATCCATGACAAAACTTGAAAAAGAGGATCCTGATTTGTTGAATGCATCAAGGATTAAGAGAATCGCCCGTGGTTCTGGATGGTCAGAGCACGAGGTAAAAGATCTTTTGAAAGCGTACAAAAACTCTAAAACTATGATGAAGGCATCAAAAGGAAGACAGATGCAAGGTATGTTAAGAAAAATGGGCTTGGGATAAATCCTAGCATAACACAAAATAATCTAACTGTTTTTAAAATAGCTCTACTAATAATACCTGTGAATAGTTACCAGTGCTATCAGGTATTAGGTATCAAAAATGATGCCTCGTTTAAAGAAATAAAATCTACCTATAGACAATTGGTACTGCAATTTCATCCTGACAAAAACATGTCAGAAACTGACGGCAAAAAATTCAAGATGGTCACAGAGGCATATCAATTTTTAAAAAAAGAGCATAAAAGAACACATCAAACATCTAATTCAAAAAACACTTGGAAATACGCTAGCAAGAATTCCAATAAAGAATATGATTTTGATTCACACAAACAATCCTGGGGTGCAAGGACAAATGACCGTTCCCCAGAGGAAGACTGGAGTAGATATACTAGGCAAACAGAAAATGCATACCAGGATTTTTGGAAATACTATGAAAAGACCTTTTGGGAATATTACGAAAAAGTAAGATCAGATTCCAAAGTAGAACCAGAACCAATAGAGCAGGAAAAGGAAACACTAGTTTCAGTAAACGTAGACCCCAGCCGCTGCATAGCCTGCTGCAGCTGTGAAACTATAGCACCATCCGTATTTGCAGTGGATAAAAACGTTAATGTAAATCCCAAATCACACGTGATAAATGAGCAGGGAGCAAAATGTGAAAAGATACTTGATGCAGCCCAGACATGTCCTACTAAAGCAATCAGTGTTAAAGATAAAGAATCTGAAAAATCACTATATCCGTGGTAAATAATTTCATATTGTACGTGTAAATGGATTTTAAAATATAATTACGAATAAAGCCTGCTTTTTTACACGATTATATGGAAAACAAATGATGAAAAATATTGATGGTATAATACAAGAAACAAGGGCAATTTTAAAAGAACACCATCTTTGTGATAATTGTCTTGGAAGAATATTTGCCCCAAAACTTGGCTTGATTTCTTATGGAAGATTGGGAAATAAAATCAGAGGTATCTTAAAACAAAAGAATCCAAAATCATGTTATATTTGTAAAAATCTAATGTCAAAGCTTGACTTGCAACTAGACAAGATGCTTGAGATGTCAAAAGAATACGAATTTTCATCATTTTTAATTGGGGCAATACTCCAGCCATCTATACTGGATAGAGATGATCTGGTCCGTTCCAAATTCAAGCTAAAAGGAATACACAGCATAAAAAATGACATTACAAGAGAGATGGGAAAAAAATTTGGCAGAAGGACAAAGACAATAGTAAACTATCAAAATCCGGATATTGTTTTTACACTTGATTTTAAAAATGAAGAATGCGAGATAAAACCAAAACCTGTTTTTCTTTCTGGCAGATATACAAAAACAATCAGAGGCATTCCGCAAAAACAATGGCCGTGTGAAAACTGTGGAGGAAAGGGATGTTACGTATGTGAATTTCACGGTATCTCAGAATTTGAAAGTGTAGAAGGAAAGATTGCGAAATTTTTGTACAAAAAATTTGGAGCACAGCAGGTAAAAATAACATGGATTGGAAGCGAAGATGAGACAAGCTTGGTTTTAGGCAAAGGCAGACCATTTTTTGCAAAGCTTTTCAATCCACACAAAAGAGAAACCACATCTGAGAAAAAGATTCCACTAGACGGCATTACTCTACACAATCTAAAAACAATTGAAAAAATTCCATCTGATATAATACGATTCAAATCAGAAATAGAAATTGAAGTGGAAACAGAAAACGAGATCACACAATCCAAACTTAAAGCACTTTACAAGTTAGAAAAACAGACCATCTCAGTTTATGAAAACTCTGGAAAGAAAAACCAGAAAAAAATCTATCATATAAAGTATAAAAAAATGTCTGACAACTCTTTTTCTATATTCATGGAGGCAGATGGGGGAGTTCCACTAAAGAGATTTGTAAATGGCTCTGAAGTCGAGCCAAGCTTGACTAGCATGCTAGAAAACCAATGCAAATGCAAGGTGTTTGATTTTCACCAAATCTCGCTTACACATTAGATAATCTAAAAACCTTAGTATAGCAAATTTGGAATTTCAATGAGCTTGTTTTCTAGTGGTTTACCGTTGTACACACCTTCTGATATTGCATGACAATCTATAGTTCCATCTTCCTTTCGTCCAGTATTTTCCCAATGCATGGGACGCAGATTTGAAATATCATTTGTGCCACCCTCTGCTAGTGGTTTTATGTGGTCAATCACCCATCCGTATTCAGAATCCTTTCTTTCATAATAACCACGAAAGATCCATGCACCACAGACATCCCTTCGCCATAAAATTGGGTCATTGCCTCCAAAAATTCCTCCCTTTGACCAAACCCCCCAAATGATATCTTCTGAATATTGCATGTTTGTTCATTACTTTTATTGCAATTGATCTACTTAAATTCCGTGCTACAATCTTCTAGATTTTGGATCTGATTAAATTTCTGATCAGCTCTCATTTTGAGATTGTTGATACATATTGAGGCGTCAACGTTTTTTTATAGTCTGGTGCTAGTCTGTTCAATTGGATCCACTGCTCAAAGTTCACGAGTCGCACAAAAACGGTCTTTTGCCTGACAAGATATACCATACCATAACAGAAAGGTTTCCTGTAGTACTAGCAGGAATAGACAGGATAGAAAAGGCATCAGGAATTAACTTTCCAATTGCATATGTGGAACCATCTATTGTACTATCACAGTCTCATAGCTCAACAGATCTTGGAATTTTATTTGCCAGGACAACTCCTGTTATCACTGCAGAAAAACTTGAAATAATAATTCAAATAACTGCCCCACTTGTAGCCTTTGGTCTAAAGGGAACAATACATGCCATTTTAGCTCACGAGTTCTTGCACTATCTGGAACTGAGCCGTAGAATATCAAAGATGGAAATTCTTTCAGATGAGATTTCAGGGAACCTATTTGAGAGTGCCTATTCTGATGCAACAAGACTCTTTGATCCAAGGGCTGTCTTTAGTGACAAAACCCTACTATTACATATTACAAAAAAATTCCCTGAAGGGTTTAGAGATTACAAGCTAGAAGACAAGGTAGTCAAATTCTGGATTGAAAAAAACCTGCCAACCATAAAGATAGCACTTGATACAAATATAATCAAGATTCCAACAGACATTCTTGCCAAAACAAGGATAGAACAAAAACTAGAATCAAAGCTTGGCGAGCTAGAACAAAAAATGTCAAAACTTCGCAAGAAAAAGTACTATTAATTATTGTATAAATTCAGTAAGACTGCACTTGCCGCATGTGCGTCTGTTTTTATGTTCTGACATGAAAACTCCCTTGCCACATCTGGAACATTCTTTTCTTAGTTTTTCTGCCTTTTCCCCTTTAACTTTGTAATATTTGTAGACGTTGGGGCTCGAACCTTTCTTGCCTCCAGCTGCTTTTTTTCCTCCAGCCATTACTTGCTATCTTCCTTTGGCTCTGCTTTTTTCTCTGCTTTTGGTTTTTCTTCTGCTTTCTTTTCTTCTTTCTTTGGCTTGTCTTCTGCCTTTTTCTCATCAGCTTTTTCGGCAGGTGCATCCTTTGACTCTTCTGCCTTTTCACCGCCAGCTTTTGCCTTGTCTTGTCTTTCAAAAATTGCCAGCTTGACATGCTGTCTTGCTAATTTTTCATCGTCATAAATGTAAAAAGTGCCTGATACCATCGGCCTTCCGGTTTCATTTTTTAATATAATTGGAACAATGACTTTGCCATCAAGCTTGAAGTGTTTTGATACAACATCAACTGCTTCTAGCTTTTTGAGCTTGCCAGCTAGTCCCTTAAACGTGCATGTAATCTCCCTTCTTGCAAGTAGGATGTTTTTTACATCACGTGTTATTTCTATCATTGACATGTATTCCAAGTCCTCTTAATAGTTCATATAAATCTTAACGGAGAATTGCTAACAAATTTAAGAAATTAAACCATTGTTTGCATGTGGAACGTTTCATGATTCACCTGAAAAACTCAGGTCATGTTCCAAAGGATGCAAAAAAGCTCCTAGTACAAGCTGACAAGCTTGTTGCTGGAATGCACGCTATAGTAAGGGATATGAGAGTTTCAAGCAGATACTTGGAGTTTGACATTTCAATATCAAAAGAATATCTGGATATATTGGTAAAAAAACTTGGGACAATAGGTCCACTTGACAATGCTAGGCATATAGTTGAGGAGGAAATGCAAAAAGAAGAGGCAGTAGAAAAAGGAAGGGAGTACTTTAATGACGAAAGATTTTGGGAGTGTCACGAAACACTAGAGGGAGTATGGAAGAAATCACACAACGAAGAAAAGGATTTGGTTCAAGGGATAATTCTTGTGGCTGCAGCCTTTGTTCATTATCAGAAAAATGAAGATGAGATATGTCTTTCAATTTTAAGGCGTGCAATTGAAAAGATTGGCAATGCTTCAGGAAAATACCATAAAATAGATGTTGACGTTCTACGAAACAAAGTACTAGAAATAATCCATTCAGGTACGATAAAGACCTTTACGATTTAATTAATTTTAGAGCGGTTTTTATTACATCTGCGCCTGCAAGTAAACCAATAGAGCCTTTCTTTGCATCTTCTTCAGTAAATCTTGTAGTTCCGTCTTTTTTAACTGAATCTCCTGAAACTAAAACAGGAACTGGATCGTCACTGTGTCCTCGATTTATGCATGGTGTAGAATGATCTCCTGAAATAACAATTGAAACTTTTCTAGTGTCAATATTGCCAAGCAATGTTCCAAAAAACCTCTTGTCTATTTCTTCTATGTTTTTCATTTTTCCTATTGCATCACCATCATGGCCAAATTCGTCAGGGCCTTTGATGTGAACATATATTGCATTCTGAGTTTCCATTGCTTTTGCAGCGACTCTTGCCTTTTCTTCATAGTCTGTCAGGCCCCCAGCACTAAACGTCTTCATCTTTAGCACGTTTGAAATTCCAATCTCTACTGGCATGTCAACAATGCATGAAAACTTCATTAAATGCAGATCATTTATTGGAATGACATCAGGAAATTTGTTGCCAGCATCACGAAGTAAGATACTGTTTAAAAGTTTCTTGCCTTTTTCCTTTCTAGCTTTGTTTGTCTCGCTTTTTTTCATAATATCCAGTGACTGTTCAGTAAACTCGTTGACAAGGGTTGCAGAAAGTTTTGCACTGGGTGACTCGTTGAGAGGCAAGGACTTTTCAATCTCAAGATAGTCTCCAGGGGCTCTTGCCACCCCCATACCTGCTATTCTCGCATAGGCAGGGTCGGTGTTGCTTATTTCTGAGGAAAGGTGTTCGCCATCGCATCTTATCCTGACAACTAGCCTGTGACCTATTGTTGGAGCTACCACAACCGAGGCTCTTGGGTCTGAAAATTTTATCTTGCGCTCTATATCAAGTGCAACTGCAAGCGCATCATCTTTTTCTATTTTTCTTCCAGCTCTTCTATCCACTATGATGTTGTCCTCATTTACTGTAGCAAAATTACCTCGCAAAGCCAAGTCGCCATCTCTGAAATCAATTCCTATCCCAATTGCCTCTATTACGCCTCTTCCAACATAGTCTACATGCTGAAATCTGTATCCAAGCATATTGAAAACTGCAATATCTGATTGCGGGGCAATTCCTTTTCCTACTGATATGACCTGTCCTATGGTCCCATTTCTTGCAATTTTATCAAGATTGGGAGTTTTTGCATAACTAAGAGGTGTGGCACCTTTTAGATCTGGATGTGGAAGATCACCCACACCATCAAGCAGAACATATACCATGTGTACATCAGAATTATCAGTAATTTTTTATCAACTCACTTTCGAGGTTTGTCGTGTCACACATAAACTTTACAATAATTTTTTTTAATCGATCTTTGAAAAGGTTTTAAATTACTAGATCCCGATTGTAGTGATATGGGGGATCTTCGTAAAGATTATGTCATTGACAAGTTTGTAATTGTTTGTCCAGACAATCACGTGACTACCGATTCTAAAAAATGTCCATTTTGCCCCGGAAATGAAGCTATGACAAACCCATCATCACTTTCTCTTGTTGCAAAAGATGGAATGTTACAAAGACTTCAAGACAGTGAAGACTATTATGTCGAAGGCTGGTCGGTCAGAGTTTTTGAAAGTAAAAACCCAGTAGTTGCTACAACCTCCGAAAATTCGTACAGCGATAGGCCGTTATATAGTGAACCTGCTTACGGATATCACTATATCGTAGTTGCGTCAGAAAAACACAAAGACTCTCTTGCATCAATACCTGTAGAACAATGGTCAAATGTTCTGGTAGTTATTCAAGATAGGCTTCGTTGGCTTTACACTCAAAGGGGAGTAACATACGTATCAATTTATGTCAATCATGGAAAAGAGGCTGGTGGTTTTACCACTCATCCTAACATAAATGTCGTCACCTTTTCCACAATTCCTCCAACAATAGAGCAGGAAGCAGAGGCTTCACACAGAATTTTAAATGAAAAGGGTATATGCCCCATGTGCCAAGCTGTAGCTACCGAAACAGGAGGGCCAAGACAAATACTACAGACAGACGGATTTCTTGCCTTTTGCCCCTGGGCACCATCTCACCCATATGAATTCTGGATTTATCCTAAAAAACACATAACAAGTTTTTCAAAAATTACACAAAAAGAGATAAACGATCTATCAATAATTCTGCGTGCAACTCTAGGCGGACTAGCAAATACAATGAAAAACCCTTCTTATAACATGGTCTTCCATCTTTCACCAGAAAAGAAAAACAACAGGCAGATCCACTGGCACATTGAGGTATATCCACAATCTGATTCTTGGTCAGGACTTGAGCGAGGATTTGGGGTATTTCTAAATAAGATTACTCCAGAAAAAGCTGCGGAAGAATTGGGTTCTTCATGTAGAAAAGAACTTGCTGGTCTTGTTGGCATCGTTTAACAAAACGGCATTATTTTTCCTAGCTTGAATTAAAAAACAACATTTAACATTACAATCACTTGGTTTATTTATTGAATTGAAAAAACAATCTCTGTGGCAATTGAAAAATGGGTGGGAGCTGCAAGCCTTGGTTTGTTTATAATGTTTGTTGCTGAAATTTTATCGGTTTTTAATTTTCTAGCACATCCGGCTCAGGAAATCGACCCCGGACCTAAAATTATAGAATTTATTTCGATTGGTATAGTACCAGCATTAATTCTTGCTGGTTCATCATACATGTTATCGCGAAGATACGGTTCGAGACTGATTGGTTCAATGATTATTGCCGGCGGTGCTGTAACGTTAGTTGATATGTATTATGCTTACACTTTGCTATCCCATATTGGGTCATCATATCTTGTTACTGAAGTAACAATTACTCCACCGTTATTTATGGCAACAGCAATACCAATTATGATAGTTGGCGGATTGTTGTTTAGGATAAAACCAAAACCTAAAAAGGATTATTTTTTTGATGGATGATCAAATCTCATAGAATTCGAATAGCGCCTAAAGCCAAGTTTTTCATAAAACCGCATTACCTCATCAGTACAATCTAAAACTGTTTTGTAACAGCCTTTTTTTTCTGCGTATGTACAGAGTGCCACAACTAGTTTTTGCCCTATGCCCTTGCCCTGCTGATCCTCTCTTACAACTACGTCCTCAATATGACCTACCTTGCCTCCGTCATGAATAAATTTTTGTTCAATGAATATGGTAGCAGAACCTATGATCTTTGAATTCTGTTCAGCAACATAGATCACGTAATCTGCACTTGATTTTATTTTTCTGAATATGTCTTTGGCTTTTTTGTGGTCTAAATCACTTGCTTTTCTTAGGGAATCTAGGGATTCTAAAAAACCGTCGAAGAGATCTTTTTCCTGTAATTCACGAATTTTTACAGTCATGATTTAGATCAGATTTGACCAAGTCTTTCTATGTAATGCTGATACGCCCTTCTATAGGAAACCTTGTCTCCAATATCCAGGAATCCTTTTTTGATTAAAAATCCACTAACTTTGTTTTTACGTATAATTGCACTTCTGATAACATCATCCATACCATAAGGTCTGTTTGAGGGAATCAGCTTAAGGATTCCTGGCTCCATTACATAACATCCAATGTTGATATTTCCCTTTATCTCTGGTTTTTCTTTCCATGCTGTAACTTTGTTGTTTTTGTCTGTTTCTATGAAACCATATTGAAGTTTTGTTTTGTATTCAAATAATGCCATGGTAACAGATGATTTTTTTCTTTTATGATATTGCATCATACTTTTCAAATTAAAATTGAAAATAGAATCTCCATATACGCAAACAAAAGTATCATCAATAAACTCCTCGGCTGTTTTTAGTTGTCCAGCTGTAGCAAAAGGTCTGTTTGCTACTGCATACTCTATATTCACTCCAAACCTGCTACCGTCTTCAAAATAATCCGCAATTGTCTTTCTCAAATAACTAACGCAAAGAACAATTGAATCTATGTTGTTCTTTTTTATCCAATCAATCAAATGTTCAAGCAGAGGTTTTTCCCCCAGAGGAAGCATTGCTTTAGGTAGAAAGGTTGTATATGGTTGAAGTCTAGTGCCAAGTCCACCTGCTAAAATTACAGCTTTCACGAAACTAGGTTTAAAATTCTGGTATTTATATTGAAGGATGAAATGTTTCTATGTAACAATTTTGGTAAGCTTACCAAGAACTTCCTTAGGATTAGTCCCAAAAATCAAGATCATGGGTTCTTTTCCGATATCTCCTTTATGAAATATCAAGTCTGCAGGCTTTGTTGTATCTTTGATTGAATTTTTAATTCCCCATAATATTGTGTGACCTTCTTTTATCTTTGTTTTTACTGGTTCTGAGGATCTTTCATAGTGTAAGACAGAAAAATTTTTTGAAATTGCTTTTTTGATGAATTCTTTATCATATTTTATGTTGATGGCAGACCGTATAGATGGAAACTTTTTTGTCATTGCCAAAACTGCAGATCCGACATGTTTTGAGCTGCCATACTTTAGGCTTCCTGCTACAATTATATTTTTATCAGCTTTTACAATTCTTCCAGAAATACCTAAAATATAGTTTAATGATTTGGGATTTGGCTTTGAAAAAACAAAATTTGTCTGAACTTCTGGTATGTA
>Ga0206888_1184_pt1 | contig 14604 bp, 10 predicted proteins | sample Alteio_BWOrgHeat_90_FD_153258 | JGI IMG/M metagenome (GOLD analysis project Ga0206888, IMG submission 153258) | Enriched cells from forest soil in Barre Woods Harvard Forest LTER site, Petersham, Massachusetts, United States - Alteio_BWOrgHeat_Nextera4 ... | reverse complement strand
CATGACGGCAGAAGCGCCTGCGGCGATCGCTTTACAGACATCTCCGGAATAACGAATCCCGCCATCCGCAATAATACCGATATCGGTATTTTTTAAAACCTGAATTTGTGCTTGTGACAAGCTCGGGAGTGCGAGAAAGCCATGTACATGATGTTCAAATTACGAAGGAAGCGCCCAACTATCAATTAGGTGAAAATTAAAAAATGTCTATCGATATACATGCAGAACGAATTTTAATTCTAGATTTTGGTTCCCAATATACACAACTTATTGCAAGACGTGTACGTGAGCTTGGCGTTTATTGTGAAATTTATCCGTTTAATACGAGTGAACAAAGTATTTTAGATTTTAAACCAAAGGGGATTATTTTATCGGGCGGTCCTGAAAGTGTGACTGCAGAAAATGCATGGACTGCACCACCACTTGTTTTTACCTTAAAAATTCCCGTGCTCGGTATTTGCTATGGTATGCAAACCATGGCAGCGCAATTGGGAGGAAAAGTTTCTGAAGGAAATAATAGAGAATTTGGTTCGGCGGTTGTGAGTATCGTTGAAGTTTCACGTTTGTTACAAAATATCGAAGATAAAAGTAATAAATTGGATGTCTGGATGAGTCATGGTGATCACGTCTCGATATTGCCACATGGATTTAAAATCCTCGCGAGCACAGAATCGTGCGAAATTGTAGGGATGTTTGATGATGAGCGACAATTTTATGGTTTGCAATTTCATCCTGAAGTTTCACATACCAAAAAAGGGAAAGAAATTTTATCGCGTTTTATTTTGGAAATATGTCATTGCAAACCTTCGTGGACGACGCAAAATATTTTGAATGACGCCATACAGAATATTAAAAAAATGGTCGGTGAAGAACATGTCATTCTAGGTTTATCCGGGGGTGTAGATTCATCGGTAGTAGCAAGACTTTTGCAACGTGCCATCGGTTCGCAACTTACCGCGGTTTTTGTAGATACAGGATTATTACGTTTAAATGAATCGGAAGAAGTGCAGGAATTATTTCAAAAACATTTCGGCATGCACTTGATCGTGATTGATGCGAAAGAAAGATATTTAAAAGCACTTCAAAATATCGAAGATCCTGAAGATAAACGTAAAATTATCGGTAAATTATTTATTGAAATTTTTGAAGACGAAGCCAAAAAAATCAAAGATGCGAAATGGTTAGCGCAAGGTACGATTTATGCGGATGTTATTGAATCGGCTGCCGCATCTCAAAAATCGCATGTGATTAAATCGCATCACAATGTCGGTGGTTTACCCGAAAAAATGCATTTAAAGTTAATCGAACCATTACGTGAATTATTTAAAGATGAAGTGCGTAAAATGGGCCTTGAATTGGGATTGCCTTACGATTTAATTTATCGCCATCCATTTCCGGGACCGGGATTGGCTGTCCGAATTTTAGGTGAAATAAAAGAAGAATATATTCGAAAATTACAATTGGCTGATGCTATTTTGATTGAAGAATTACATAAAAATGATTGGTACTATAAAGTGAGTCAGGCGTTTGTCGTATTTTTACCAGTAAAATCGGTAGGTGTGCTTGGCGATGCAAGACACTATGATCATGTGGTTGCGATTCGCGTCGTTGAAACCATTGATTTTATGACTGCGCATGTGGCACATTTACCGCATGATTTTCTCGAGAAAATTTCTAATCGTATTATTAATGAAGTACCGGGAATTTCTCGCGTGGTGTACGATATTTCAAGTAAACCGCCTGCGACGATTGAGTGGGAGTGATTGGTTACTACGTCGTCCCGCGGCTTGTCCGCGGGATCCAGAATGGCTTAGCTGTTGCTCTGGATCCCGCGGACGAGCCGCGGGACGACGTAGACGCTATAACAGAGAACGTCTATATGTTTTCAAAATCCGATGAATTATTTATGCAACGCGCACTTTCTCTCGCAGAGGGGGCCGCGTTCAATCAGGAAGTTCCTGTCGGTGCGGTTTTAGTGCATGAGGATAAAATCATCGCGGAAGCCTATAACCGCCCCATTTCACTTTGCGATCCGTCAGCGCATGCAGAAATGCTTGCTTTAAGAAAAGGCGCATTGCATGCTAACAATTACAGGTTAATTAATACTACATTATATGTCACATTAGAACCGTGTTTAATGTGCGTAGGAGCGATTCATCATGCTCGAGTTAAACGCGTAGTTTTTGGGGCGTATGATAAGAGAGCCGGAGCAGTAGAAAGCGTTTTTCCAATTGGACACAATGAAAATTTACATCATCGTGTAATCTATGAAGGAGGATTATTCGAGACACAATCGGTTGCGTTGTTGCAAAATTTTTTTAAAACTCGAAGATAAAAACTAATAATTAGATCGGGAGTCCATTTTTCATGATATCATCCAAAGAACATTTTAAAATAGTTCCAAGATCCGAATATAAAGCGATAGAAAAAAATAATTTTGTCATTTTCACCTCTGATGAAGAAAAGCTTGCTTCGACTATCAAAGATCAAAAATTAAAAGATTATCTTTTAGATATTATGAAAAGAATGAATAATGGTTCTCATAGTCCAAATGGTGGTTGGTACGGACATATTAAAAGTACAGCAAATGAAGATAAGAGAATAATAACCGGTCTCGAACGTTATATCCAAGCGGCTCATAAATTACAATCCGAAAAAAATGGTGAAAGAGTCTCAAAAATTATTGGTCAACATGGATACGAAAGTTTCGTCAATGTTTATTCTGCTTTTTGGGATCAGTGCTATCGAAATATTTTTATTGCTTTTGCCGATAAAATCATGCAATTACAGCGAGATGAATTCGCGGAGGGGCGAGATAAGTCTTTTGTTTATGTACTTTTGCAATTAAAACAAGATAAGTTACTCACCAAATGGTTTGATGAAAAACAACGCCATGAATTGCATGTTAAAATTGACAAGGCTATTTCTCATATACGAACCCAAACGCATTTAACATCTTTTCAATTGGAAGCCATGGACGAAAGTCGCAGTGTTGAATTATATAAGGGATTAATTCGTAAAACTTATCAACTCGATGCATTACGATCTTTACTGGAAACGCATACGAATGCAACTTTATTAAAAACAAAAACCAAGGCAGGTTTATTGGCTATGCATACTTCGCATGCGCGTTATACGCATGTCCGTCCAGCGATCATGATTCAATATCTACAAAAATTAGATTTTTTTATGAGACGATACGATGAAATTCATAAAAAATCGCCGCTTTCTTTTCAAAAAGAACAAAAAGATCCTGTGCGTGAAATGTTATTATTAAAACAAGAAGAAATGCGTCAAGTCATTATCTTTCAACAAAAACTTTATGAAACTTATGGAAAAGATGATTTCATTGAAATATTACATCATGTTATTGAAAATGTAGATCAAAAAGATTTACCTTTGCAGGATTTATTTGAATATGATAAGAGCATTGATTTTTCATTATTTGCGTATGATCCAGAATATAAAGATATTCCTCCGAAAGTTTCAATGGCAGAACATAGTCAGTGGAGAAAAGAATATTTAAAAAATGCAAATCTTCTTAAAGATATCAAACCTTTAGAAGAAAAAAAGATAATGTTCCCTGATATTAAAAAAGAAACTCCAGGATTTGTTCCCTTGCAAAATCTATTTTTTGCTGTTGAAGATAAATTAATTAAAGTAAGAATTCCTGAAAAATTAAAGCATAATTTTTTAGAATTATTTAAAAAAGACATTGTGCAGTTTAAGGAGTTGGCAAAATATTTTAGTCCAGATAATGGTGAACGTAAGGATTTTTATAAAGTTAATCACTACCATAAAGATTTTGAATTTTTAATTCGACAAGTTAATGATGGTGGAGTCATAAATTTTTTAAGTTTATCCAAGACGTTTACAGAAGAAAAAATCAACTCATTAACAAGCCAGATATTCTTTTTCTTACCAAATAAATCTAATGAAAATGCTATCAATTATCTCAGAAAATTATCAAATGCATTAGCAGTTTTTAATGGCTCTTATGAGCAGGAAATAAAGTTATCTTTAAAAGTGATGCCAAATCCAAAACCAACTGCAACCCCTAAAGTTGAGGATGAAAAAAAACTTGTCTGGCAAAAGATATTTAATCCGCAATTAAAAACATTGCCAATGTTTAATAATTCTAAAGAAAAAGAAAAAAAATTATTTCTTCAAAGTGAGGTGAAATTGTCTGCGATAGAAATGATAGGTAAAAAATATCGTGATGTACTAAAAGAATCAAAAGCCAATTTTATTGATCAAGTGAAGAAAATTTTAGATTATTGGTTAGATTCTATTGTCCAAAGAAAACATGAGTTTGTTGGCGCAGAAGAGTCGATTAAAGAATTTATGGAAATTATTAATCAGATTATTTTGAAACTTAAAGATAAAAATCCGTATTTAATTATTAAATACCACTCGGTTGAGAAATATTTGGAAAAAACGGTAGAGAGAAGAATGTTTATAAAAGGAATGGGGTAAACCTTTCGCGTCGTCCCTAAAATTTAAACCCTCTTTTTTTAAAGGGCGTTGTTGCATAATTATCCCCTCACCCGCCGCACGAAAAGCACGTGCGTCGACCTCTCCCACAAGTGGAGAGGTGATATGATTAACCTCTCCACTTGTGGGAGAGGTCGGCGCGCTTTTTGCGCCGGGTGAGGGGGCGAGTATGCAACAATGCCGGTTGAAAGTGAGGATAGCTTTTTGTGTCTAAAGGACCCTTAGTCTTTTTGTTAAGGAAATCATATTTGATCGATGGTAAATCCAAAGGGCGCCCACCGTTTGCAAGTAGATTTTTGTGAGCATTCAATATTTGAATAGGACTTGCATCTATTAAACTATTTGCAATGGTGTAGGTAGAATCAATCTCATGCGTTGTATTTATCTTTTTTAGTTCAAGCATATCATCCTTGGCATATTCTAATTTAATTTTTTTATCAGGTGAATATTTCTCGTCTTGATCGTTGGATGAGGTTTCTCTCGACTTTAATTTATTTATTAAAAATTGTATGGCTGATTCGCCATATTGTTTTGATCTAATTCCTAGATAAATTAGCGGTCGACCAATGCAGAAGTAAGTGAGTCCAAGCGCAATCCCTGTGATAAGAAGAGGTGATAATATGGTTAGTATTGAGTAAGCTAAAGCTTTTTCGATAAAGCCATTGAGAATTGGAAGTGGCGGATTATTATTTTTGAGTTCACAAGAATCAATATTATATTCACTAAATAATTTATTATAATTTGATATTGTAAAATAAAATGTAAACCACTTCTGAAAATCTTCTGGCCCATCAAAACGAACCCACATATAGTTAGAATCAAAAAAATGATACTTATTATTTTTTTTGCAAAAACCAACGGCATGTCCTCTAAAACCCAAAGAAGTACCAAATAACTTAAGGAGATATACTGAATTTGGCTTTTCTTCGACTTTTTTTAATAGATCAGTGGCAATATTTGATATTTTTAAATAAAAGTGACAAATTGAGAGAGGTTCTCTTTCTAAGTCAACGGAATTTTTTATATTTTGATAATTATTAATATTGTTGGTAAGTACTGCTAAATGATTCCAATAAAAATATTGCTTTCCCATCGCTGAATCTAATGGGATAGGCTTAAAGGGAGGAGCAAGTTCTGAAGAAATGCCGAAAGGATTTTTGTTTTTCAACATACTCGTTGTCCATTGAAGAAAATAACCTAAGCATTCTCCTCCAGAGGTACCTAGTCGCGGGTCAACTCCTTGATTAACCGGCAACATAATGGTTCCCTTAAATTCAGTTTCCGTTTTTTCATACAACGAATCTCTTTTTTGAATTGCTTTTTTAAATTGATGAGGATTATTATTTTGAAAATATTTGAAAATTTCTGTGTGCCAGCTCATTTTTTCACAAATGGTTAAGCATTTTTTTAATAATAATTGATAACTGACATGAGTAATAGGTGCTTTATGTTTTTCAGCGTTAATAGATTGAATTAATTTGTCGATGTCTGGTTTTTTGGGTAAAACAGCAATCTTTTCGAATGCGTTTAATAATTCATGGAGATAGGTTTGTTCAGCTAAAGAGAATTTACGCGAGTTTTTTTTATTTTTTAATGTGTCAATCAGTTCAAATACATTTGGCATATAATATTCCATTTTTAATTATTGTAAATTTATTTCAAAAATATAATGGATTAAATGGGATAAAGCAATTATTTCTGGATAAGTCGCTGGTTGGTTTTACGGTGTTGAACCATGAAACTTAAACTTACCGTTAGGTTAGTTGGAGTAATTCATAACGTAAATATGAAGCCATGGATGTTGGTCCATACCACAAATTATGACGGTAGTCGTCAAGAATGTAGAATGATGTAATTGTCCGTCATCGCTAGCCGCAAGGCCGTGGCGATCCAGAGTGCCTTCTGGATTGCCACGTCACATAAAAATCATGTGACTCGCAATGACGACTTCTTATTTACAACAATTACTTGTCATGCCAGCGTGCTTAAACAGAGGGCTCTACATAAGTCAAAGAACCCGTCGTCCCGCGGCAAGTCCTAAGGGATCCAGAGCAGCATCGTAGGGCTTTCTGGATCCCGCGAATAAATCGCGGGACGACGGTTATGTGGAGACCTCTGTTTTTCAAAGAGGGTTTAGCTTTACCGGACATCAGTGAAAAATGCTTGCATGACATAACTTTAATTATGAATTTTTTTGAATTCATGACTCGGGGTTTGTTGATGTTGCCATTTTGATTCGTACTCATCCAATAAAGGAAGGATACGGTTATCGGTGGGTACACATCCAATACCGTTACCAAATTCGTGTCTTGGAAAACCTTTATTAAACGCTATTAATAAAGGATTCGCACCATTCTCTAACAAAATTTTTGCTGACTCAAAACAATTATTGCGAATTGCAAAATCGAGTGGGGTGCCTTTTATATCATCCACTAAGTGAATATTTGCCTTTACATGAAGTAAGTGTTGTATTGCATAGGGTCTATTATTTACAATTTCTTCGAATAAGAGATCATCTATTTTTTTTTGTTGATAGGATTCAAGCTTTTTAATTTCTTTCGTATCAATTTCAATTTGGTATTTGTTAAAAATCAATTTACGTTCGTGATCCTCCAGTAACTTAAGAATTCGAAAATCTTTATTAAAGTTAAGCCAAACAATTTTTCCAAATTCATCTCTTGGAATTTTACCAGATTTATTTTTTTCGAGTGTTTTAGCACCATTTTTTAATAAAATCTCTGCTGCCTCAAAGTGATTTCTATAGATAGCGACGTGCAGCGGCGTATCGCCATTATAAGGTGAATCATGCGCATGAATATTTGCATTTGCAAGAAGGAGTTTTTGTATTCTATATGGTTTATTTGCTCTTACCGCTGTAAATAACCAATCGTCCAGACTTTTTTGTGAAAAAGGACTAAAACCATGAATGTCTCTATCATCAAATTTCATTTCATATTCTTTGGTATTAAGAAACATTTTATTTTTAATATTATTTTTGGAATTTTTTGTCTCCGCAAATACACTTAATGTTTTAAGCAAGCGTTGTTCGTTTTGTTCACTCTCTGTTTTTATATTCCGAATTTGAATTTTAATAAGGTCAGATATTTCTTTATTTTTTAGTATCTTTTTTTGATTTAACATCAACCATTTTTTATATGGTATCAAAATCAGTGGATTAAATTTTTGATCGATTTTTTTTAATTTTAATTGTAGTTTTTTCTGATTTTTTTTAAATTCATTTTCACTATTTTTCCAATGTTTAAGGGTAACTTGAAAATCCTCGCTATGTTTTGCTTCTGTTATTATCTTGCCATCTTTGATAGCGGCAATACAGGAATCTTGATATTTCTTACTTTCTTCAGTATGCAATTTATTTTCTAAAGATTTTTTATGGTAAAGCGGTTGAATTTCTTTTTGATATTGATCAATAAGATGAATTATTTTTTTCCTATAAAAATTACGTTGAATGGTAATCGCGACATGATGTTGTTGTTGATCGTGAATAGCAAAAGCCGTTTGTTGGATAATGTCAGGAATTTTAAGAATAATTTCTTCTTTTTTATCTTCGGGTAAATATGACTTGATTAAAGTTTCTTCCTGGTTTTTTGTCACTAATTTCTCATATTTATCTTTTAATTCAGAAAAACAGGTTTCTAATTCTTTGGTATAGGTAACTAATTCTTGTAAAGCATATTTGCCAGTGCATTTGTATTGATTTTGTTTAATCTCTTGATTGAATATGGGACTATAAGCAATTCCTTTCACCGCATGGGCTGCGTCCAGTGCTTTTTCAGAATAGATACGACCATCTGGAAACATCACAGGATCGGTTATTTCAGTCACTTTTTCTTTGGTAATAGGACATTCAGGCACTTCAGTATTGGGAGAGCGAATAACAGTTGCGGTGTTGCTAAGCATGTAATTATTTCCTTATATTATTATTTATGTTGAACTTCCATTGGCGTAAATTAAATTAAAACAATAACATTGTCTACAGTTCATTGAGCATTTAAAAAATATAATGTAGTAAATGAAATAAACCAAAAATTCCAATGGACGCGCAATAAAGAAAAATAAACCACAACCATTTTTTTATCATTAGTAACCTATTTTTTCTGTGATTTTGCCGCGAAAGAGTTTATAGCTGTAATAAGTATAATATAATAACGGTGGCAGCATAATGCAGGCGCCGATTAGCATAAATAAAAGGGAAGAAGGAGGGGCTGCGGCTTCGAGATAGGTAATTTCTCGAGGAACGATATAAGGATAACAACTAATAATAAAGCCGAAATAACACATCAAAAACATGCCGATGGCGCACCAAAATGGGACATATTCATATTTCTTTTGTAATGCTTTCACATGCATGAAAAAACACCCGAGTGTGATCAGCGGTAAAATGGCGAGAAAAATCATGTGATGTGGATCAAACCATCGTGCTTTAATACTTTCATCCAGCATGGGGGACCAGATGCTTACCATCACAAAACCGAGAAAAATAACGTATTGAACTTTGCTGCTGATTTTAAAACTGGTTTGTTGTAGCTGCCCCGTCGTTTTAATAATCAGATAATTTGCACCTAGCAGCACATAACCAAAAATAAGCGCAATCGCGCACGCAATGCCGAAAGGATTAAACCATTGCTCGATTTGTGGGGATGCAATTTGAAACCCTTTGACAAAAGTACCAAGAATAAAACCTTGTGAAATGGTTGCAAAAATTGATCCGAGGAAAAAACAGATTTCCCATAAACGTTTTGTTTTCACGGCTTTTAAACGAAATTCGAAAGCAACACCTCGAAATAAAAGTGCGAGCACCATCATTAAAAGTGGAATATACATGACAGGTAAAATCGCGCTAAATGCAGCAGGAAAAGCGCCATAAAGTGCCGCTCCGCCGAATACGAGCCAAGTCTGATTACCATCCCACACTGGCAGAATGCTACTAATCATCAAATCGCGTTCATATTCATCACGAAAAAATATCGATAAAATCCCAATGCCTAAATCAAATCCACCTAAAATGACGTACATAATGACGCCGAAAGCAATTATTCCACACCAAACTAAAGGTAGTAGTTCCATTATTTGGACTCCGAGAGTGGGGTAGGCATGTATTGAAAGGGTTGGTGAGGCTCTTTGTCTTCGGTGCCTGTTGGACCTTTGCTAATGGTTTTATGTAGAAAATAAAAATAGAACACACCAAAAATAATTCCATACACAATGAAAATTAGGATAAAAGAAATCATTACGTTCGCGAAGGTCACATGAGAAACCGCATCAATCGTGCGAATTAATTGATAAACTACCCAAGGCTGACGACCCATTTCTGTTGTGATCCAGCCACACCAGAGGGCGATAAAACCAAGTGGTGCAGATAAAACAGCGGCTTTCAAAAACCATCGTGTTTCATAAAGACGATTGTTGAAACGAAGATATAGCGCAATCATGGCAAATAACAAAATGAGTAAACCAATGCCCACCATCAGGCGGAAGCTAAAAAACACAGGAAAAACAGGCGGTTGATCAGCGGGTGCCACCGTTTTTAATCCGGTTAATACACCATCCCACTCGTGAGTATTCAGTAATGCTGCAAAATGAGGAATGCTTAATTCCCAGTGATTCATTTGCGCTTTTTGATCCGGTATCGCAAATAAAATGAGAGGCGCACCTTTTTCTGTTTCCCACAGTCCTTCCATTGCCGCGGTTTTTAAGGGTTGTGTTTCGTGCACTTTAATGCCCGCGACATCTCCCACAAAAATTTGTATCGGTAAAATAATGAGAAGTGCAATCCATGCAAATCCAAAACAGATTTTCGAAAAATTAATAAATCTTTTTTGTAAAAGGTAGTATGCAGAAACACTGCTAATCACTAACGCGGCAGAAATATAGGATGCTAGCATCATATGTAAAAAACGCGGAAAGGTAATCGGATTAAAAACCACGTCGTACCAATTATTGACGATAAATTTGGTCCCATCGTTCATAAAACCGATAGGATGCTGCATCCACGAATTTGCAGACATAATCCAATAAGCAGAAAGTGTCGTACCGATGAGTACTAATAGCGTAGAAAAATAATGTAATTTTTTCCCGACACGATCCCATCCAAAAAGCATCACACCTAAAAATCCTGCTTCAATAAAAAAAGCCGTCATGACTTCATAAGTGAATAAAGGTCCGAGAACGCCGCCGACTTCTTTGGTAAAACCCGCCCAATTTGTCCCTAATTGAAATTCCATTACCACGCCAGAAACGACTCCCATCCCAAAAGTGAGCGCAAATATTTTGGTCCAGAATTTACAGATATTTTGGTACATTTTATTTTGGGTTTTTAACCACAACCCTTCCATAACCGCGAGAAACATGACAAGTCCAATACTAAACGCGGGAAATAAAATATGAAAACTAATGGTGAAACCAAATTGCATGCGAGAAAGTAAGGCAGTATCGATTATCATGATGGATCCATTACTTTTAAGATGAGAAGATTATACATGAAAAATGTGCTTTAATAAAAGTAGGAATGCCAGTATTCTCGATTGATGGAAATAATAATTGCATAATCTGTTATGCCAGCATGTTTTTCACTACTGTGCGATAAAAACATCTGTCATTCCCGCGGAGGCGGGAATCCATTTATAAAATTATATAGAACCCGAAATTAGTTACTTAATTTATCGGGAAAATTACCAATGGATTCCCGCCTACGCGGGAATGACAAGATTGCAGTAGTGGAAAACATGCTGGCATGACAACCGAGCACGGAGACGCTTATGCCCAAAAAAGGATATTTGTACGAAGAAATTGAAGTGCCCATATTCGTGACGCAGGCAACTATTCCATTTGAAGCAAAAAAACAGGAACAAGGATTTCGGCAATTATGTCTCGATTTACCGCGCATGCAGATGACTTTTGGGCGGCATGTTATTTATCCTACGAAAGATTTTAAAACGCATTCAGAGTTAATTGCATGTCTCGATCAAAAACTTACAAAACCTGGCAGGAAATTATTATGTAAAGTACATGACCAAACTGAAGTCGGGGTACAACGATTTTATTTACACCAATTATCTTGCCTTGATAATTTTGGATTGGTGACACCAGATTTTTTTGTCAATTACAGTTATTCAACATTGAATCACACACTTAAATTAGAAGTCATTTCTAAAAAGTTAAAAGGGGTATCTTTCGAAAATCCAGATGGCGAAAGATATCTTGCTGAAAAAAAAGCGTATGTTCGAACTATTACAAAATACAAAATACAACAAAACCAAATTAAAACGTCAAGAAAATTTTTTACTAATTCAGGTGTCATTGCTGGTGGATTAATTCGTACTTTTTTTCAAAATATTCTATGGGGAAATATCAAAATAGCAGATTTAAATAATCGTTATTTCATTACCTTTTGTTGTTTGCATTATATTCATTTATTAAGGCTTGAAAATCAGCGAATAAAAAATAATTCTTTTTGTCTTTTTTGGCAAGATCGAAATAAAATTTCACAAAATATAAAAAAAATTGAAAACTATGAAAAAATGATTAATCAATTAAAAAAGGAGGATATCTCCTCCCTCATGGAAAATATTTTTAACGATAGACATTATCTTAAAAAACTAAATCATCGTTTCTGACGAGGAATCTCAGGGGTATTTTTTAAATTATCATTATTTTTCGAATAATAAAACAAGTGAAATGGATTAACCTCTCGTTTTTTAAAGCTTGGGGAAAAATCAAGGATTGGCTGAATGTAAGGTGCTTGAATGCAATATTTTAGTATCAATTTACCCATATCAGAAGGTAATAAGCTTTGAAGTACAAAGAATTTGGAAAGATAAATCTGTTGGATAGTAAGAATGATATTATCAAAAGTATCTGGAAATCGTTGTTTTAATTTTTCGACCGTGTCCAACAAATTGTCTTCTAGAAATGGGATAAACAATTCTGGATCTTCTAAAAAATTTTGCTGAAAATCGTTTGAAATTTTTTTATCGTCCGTCACCATTGCTGCATGATAAAATATATCATTCTGGAAATTCAATAATTGAGGTTTCATAGCTATAGAATAAAACATCTTTTTAAACCAGATGATTGCATCCTTAAACTGAAGATCCGCAGCTTTTCGATAATAATGAATGGCTTTAGCAAAATCTTTTTCTGAATAATAAATCTTTGCAAGCTTTAATAATGATTCAGGAAGAAGAGATTGATGGTAATAATGTAATGCTATTTTAAGGTCTTTAGAAACATCTCTTCCAGTTTCATATCGCTCTGCAAGTGCGAATTGGGCGGTGGGTTCTCCTCTATCCGCCGCTTTTTGGTAATATTCTAGCGCTTTTTTGGAGTTTGCTGACACACCTTTTCCTGACGCATACAAATAACCAACAAAATATAATGACAGTCGGTCATTTAATTTTGCCGATTCTTGAAAATAATAAAAAGCGGTTTGATAGTTTCTTGGCACTTCAGAATTTCCCAACGAATAAATCGCTGCCATTTGCCGAAAAGCCTCACTAGTGTATCCATTTTTTGCAGCAGCATTGTAATATGAAAGTGCTTTTGGGAAATCGATTGGAATAGTTGATCCACCATATTGATAGATATATCCCAAATTTTTTAAAACAAATCCTTCATTCGGTGATTTTTTAAGGGCTTTTAGGTAGTATTCCAAAGCTTTGTCGATGTTTTTCGGGACCCCTTTACCATTAAGGTATAGGGTGCCCAAATTATTCATCGCAAAAACGTTTCCTTCTTCAGCCGATTTTTGATAATAATATTTTGCTTTTTTATAATTTGGCGGAGACATTGTGTGATACATAAATCCAAGATTAAATGAAACATTCCCTCCTAATTGGATATAACAGTTTTCAGCTTTATCGTATTGTTTATTTTCAGCATACTTTCTTGCTTTTTTTTCTAATGTTTTAGAAGCTACGTGCGCGAACATATATGCTCCATTATTATTTTAATAAATATTGTAAAATCTCTTTCGAAATAAATTCTATCGCATATTGTTTAACACGAGATCCGCGATACGGAATAGTTTTCTTGAATTGCTCAATATGATTATTTTTTTTAAAAATAAATTCAAGAGAAGTTTCATTCGCATTTTTATTTTGCCAAAATTCCTCTAATCCCCTAATTTCTATTTCTGAATGAGGTTCATGCACAAATTGAATATGAGAAAATGTGTCCGGGGTTTTTAGCGTCGATTCTAATATGCCACCCGTTGCGTAATCAGTAATTTTAAGCGGTAGTGGTAATGTTTTTAATTTTTCTCGCAATATTTCTGATGCCGTTTTTGACCCATCTTCAAAAATATAAGGTTTAACCACCTCAGTTATTTTTGGAACGAGTATCTTAAAATCATCAAGGTTTTTAGAAAATAATTTACATTCAACATAAGGGTAACAAATACGATACCCTGTTTCACAATCATAAGCGTGGGTGAGGGCATCTAATTTCTCTGCAATTTCCCCTTCACTGACACTAAATAATAACCATTTTTGAAAATAAACATTTTGCGGAAAATGTAATTTTTTTAAAGTTGGAATAACCATATCGGCAAGCATGGGAAAGCATTCAAATGGTGGCCCTGGCAGCATGAATATCCGTTGTTGACCATGTTCTATGATGCATCCTGCGGCGGTTCCGTTAGGATTCTGTATAATACTCGATCCTTCTGGAAAGAAAGCTTGTTGGCGATTCGATTCCGGAAAGTTATGGTACCCTATACTTTTCAACCGATTGACAATTGACTCCCATATTTCAGCATCAAAAATTAATTCCTTATTTAAAGCGCGAGAGAGGGCATACCTCGTGAGATCATCAGAGGTAGGACCTAAACCCCCCGTGATAATTAATGCGGCGTGTGATCCTAATAAAAAACGTATGGCGGCTTCAATATCTTCTATGTTATCGCCGGCAACCATGTGCATACCCACCAGCATTTTTTCGTTGAAAAGTTGCTGGGCGATTTCTTTTGCATTTGAATTTAAGATGTCCCCATTGATAATTTCATCGCCGGTGGCGAGAAGTGCGATGTTCCTGTTTTTCGCGTCATTGTTCATCTAAAACTCCAATTTTTCAAAAAAAAACTATAACAAAGTT
>Ga0206888_1183_pt1 | contig 14650 bp, 17 predicted proteins | sample Alteio_BWOrgHeat_90_FD_153258 | JGI IMG/M metagenome (GOLD analysis project Ga0206888, IMG submission 153258) | Enriched cells from forest soil in Barre Woods Harvard Forest LTER site, Petersham, Massachusetts, United States - Alteio_BWOrgHeat_Nextera4 ... | reverse complement strand
TTGAACTTTTGGAGGAAAAGAAATCATTACATGAGATCTTGCAATCATGCAAAACTATTTGTAAATATCTGGGGATATGTGATAAAAATACATGGATAGATTTAGAATTAAACGGCTATCTTGGTGTATACAAAACTAGAGATGAACTTTATGATAATCTCCCATCATATAGGAAGACTAATTGGTTATTTTATGATCTGTATGGGAATATGATGCCCCTGCCACGTGATATCTTGGAACTTTTTGGAAAATCAATTATTTATCAACCTGTATCTGAGATAGAAAGCAATACCCGTATTACAATTGGAAGTCCGTATCTTGAGAAATTTAACGAATTTATCACAAAACACGGAATGGATCATGCTTCAAAAAACCTGAGAATCCATGAGGCACGTATTTCAAACAATGAACTCAAGAATGTAATAGATGGAATAAAAACTAGAATCCAAGAATTTTTGGATAATTTGATTCTAGTTCTAGAATGATTATAAAAATTAATGTGGATTGAGAAGTTTTATGAAAAATCAAATGATTAGAAGATGTAAGGTTGTCAATTTTGAATGATTTAGATTTGTCAAATATGAAAAGTTAATCTTCTAGCTTAGCATTACATATTTATTGAATGGGATTGATATTCGAAAAATTGTTTTGCTCATTCCTGTACTAGATTCTATAACAAGTAAGCCTTTTTGGAAGAGATCTAGCTTGAGACAAACTAATAATAATTCTGTTCTCCTGCAAGGAAAAAAGAATCTTTTTTGGGGTAAAATATGAATACTTTTGGAATTTCAGGCGGATTATTATTAGTAATTATAGGATTAGCAGTAATTGACTATGGTCTAGATCCTAAGGTCCCATATGCATATCATGCATTTTATCTTGGGCTTTCCGGAATTGTTGTGGGGGGCGTTATTATGTGGGCAAACAGTAGAACCCCTAGAAATCCTCTTTTAGCACAACCATATCAAGTCGAAACTAGAAAATCACTTTCTCCCGTAGATGGCATCAAATATAGAAATCTATACGAGGAATCACCAGTAATGCAACGTACTGTAAATACTGATGGTATAATTCTTGAATGCAATCAAAAATATGCAAAAAACTTTGGTTCTTCAAAAAACGAGGTCATAGGTAAATCAATTTTTGATCATGTTGCAGAGCAAGGCATTACAGAAATGCGTAACACATTTGAGTCTTGGAAAGAAACAGGACGCGCTGAGAATAGAGAAATCTGGTTTAAACGAAAAGATGGTTCCACATTTCCAGCGCTATTAAGCGCTAATAACATATATGACGAAAGGGGTAAGCTAATTGGAAGCAATACTGCAATCCGAGATATTTCGGATATTTATGAGGCTCGGAGGGTTATACAAGACCATGAAAGACAAAAAATTCAACTAGAAGAATTACAAAAAATGAATTCGCACAAAGAAGAATTTTATTTATCTCTTTCACAAGAATGCAAATTACCTTTAGACCCAATAAAAAGATACTGCGAGTCACTTAATGATCCAGTTGCTGGAAACCTAAATACCAAACAATTGGAAGCTGTAAATGAGATTTATGATAATACAATTAGATTAGAAAGAATGCTTGATGATATCTCTGACGTTCAACTGCTTGTTGCTCGTAAAATGACTTTCAACAAAGATGAATTCAAAGTTAATGAATTTATGAAAAGTGTTGTTGAAATTAGCTCTCCTATGATGAAGGAAAAAAAGATTGAACTCATTGATACAACAAAAGAAAAGTCAATTCTTCTGAGTGATAAAAACAGATTAAAGCAAGTTTTTGATAACTTGATACAAAACGCAGTAGATTTTGTACCTCAAAAAGGGGGTAAAATCGAGATCGGTGCCAAAAAAGAGAATAATGGTATTCTTTTTTTTGTCAGGGATAATGGTATAGGCATCTCAGAAAAAAGAAAGGATTCTGTTTTTAAAAAATACTACCAGGTAAACCTATCTTTAAAAAGAAGATATGGTGGAAGTGGCTTTGGATTGGTAATCTGTCGTTTAATAGTTGAAAATTTGAAAGGGAAGATCTGGTTTGAAAGTAAAGAAGGGGAAGGAACCACATTTTATTTCTCAATTCCTCTCTCTACATAAAATAGAAATTTAACATCGTAAAAAATCTACTGAATTGTAAACTCAAAATATATTTTTAATACGACATAAGCTCCGAGCGGGATTCGATCCCGCGACCTTTACCTTACCAAGGTAACGCTCTACCAGGCTGAGCTATCGAAGCATGACATGGTCGCTTTGCTGAATCCTTATTAATCTTACTTGGTCTGAACAAAATTTTTCATAAAACGTTTAATTTCAACAACTTTATGCTAATAAAACGCAGGAGTCGCCGAGCCTGGCCAAAGAAGGCCTAGCCTTTGGACGCGCGGGACTTAAGATCATAAAAATGGGTGATCCCGTCTCTTAGGGGTTCGTGGGTTCAAATCCCACCTCCTGCACTTTTTACCTTTGATGTTTGATTCCGCGTGCGTTTAGAACTTCATAGACATCGGGTAGCGAAAATACAAAACCAACATGAACACAATCTTTTTCTTCACAAAACATGCAATAAAGCTCTCCGTTTTGAATCGCAACTTCAGCAATTCTATTTTTGATATTATCTTTTACTACCACTCTATTATCATCAACTGATATCTTTTCAAGTTTAGGTGCGTATCTTGCAAATGTCTCATCTTTTTGCATCAGGTCTTCCATCATGAAAGTAATATAACCTGCAAAGCTATTGATGCCCTTCATCGCAAGATCTTCTTTATTTTTTTTGTAGACATCGTGGAACTTGTTGTATACTGTTTCTGAAACTGTTATTGATTTGAATCCTGCCTTGGGCATATTACGTATCTATACCGTACTTTAAAGTACTGGTATTTAATGTTTCTGGATTTAAACATCTTATACAATTGTTTACGATGTTTTGATTTCAAACTTCTATAAACAATTGAGTTTTAACCTACCAAGTACATTAGGTGAGAAATGTCTCATCTTGTAATAAACATGATTTATGAAAAACTATCACATTTTCAAGATGCTGAATCTTTGACATGAACAACAGAAAAATTTTCAAAATCTGAGATCTCACTATTAAATATTTAGTAGAATAGATGCGCGGTTTTTATCTATCAAATTTGTATTTTTAATTATAGTGCGCTTGTAAATAATTACAGACCACACCAAAGTACTGAATACCAGACCATACCAAAGTACCTGACCACAGGGAGCCTGAAATTTCAGGCACCTGTTGGTTCATTTAGTAATGCTATATACTAGAAAACCTACTTTTACAACTATTGGTCCGCGGTTATCAAGCTGAAAAGATTAAAGAAAAATTAATTGAAGTTTTACATGACTCAAAAACTGGCCTTTCAGGCATCGAAATTTCTAAAAAACTAAAAATAAACAGATTAACGACGACAAAATATCTCCAAGTCTTTGCTGCAGAAGGGCTTGTAAAGCAAAAAAACATAGGAAATGTAAAACTGTGGTTTATGGAGGAAGGTGTAGAGTCTTTCGAATTTCCCGCGGATTTTTTCAGGGTAAAAAACAAGTATCTGCAATATGTGCTCTTGGGAGCCAGCAAAGAAGCTCATAATATACTCAGAAACTCACTTCATTCAGGCGCTAATCCTACCAAGATAATTACTGAAGTTATTGTCCCGGCAATAGAATCTGTTCAAAATTCGTATGATACAGGAAAGATTGGTAAATCTGAAAAAAATTATCTCGATGATATAATCTTAGGCTCGATATACCTTATCATTCTGACTGAAAGGGAGATTGATCTAAAGAAGAATGTTATTGTATTTTCTACAGATTCCAACAATTCACTAATGGCCCAAGCCGCCTCTGCAGCTTTTCATGTTGAGGGGTGGAAAACATCGCAACTAGGAGATATGTCCACTGCTATTGATGCCATGTTTGACATAGATTTACAAAGATTTCTTAACAAAGTATGGGCAAAAAAACAGGACATATTGGTAGCTGTAATTTTTTCTTCTACGGAAAGCGCAACCAAGTTTTTTTCTCAGGCTGTAGTTACATCAAAAGCAAAATTTGGTAAGGCATTACATCTGGTTTTTTGTACAAAACTAGCAAAAAAGACAAAAGATGCAGATTTTGTTTCTGAAGATATTGAAAAAATACTACAGTGGTGCCAAACAGTTTACGAAAGCACGCAGTCTTAATAACCTAATATCTTTAATATTTTAAAAGGGACATTTGTAAAATCAAATCCCTGTTCAGCTGAAATTAATAAAACATTTTCATCAATTGGGAAGCTCATTACTATTGCCTTTTCTCTATATGACATGGCAAATTTTACTGGTCCCAAAACATGGTCAAACTCACGCCTCATCTTCGTCCTTAACACTAATTCCATGTACAGCATCTCGTCATCCTTTGAATCTTCAAGAGATTTAAGACCATCTTTCATTCCACCAGCAAAGAGCCTGCCCTTCTCATTTATTGCTCCTGCAAATCTTATCTTAGAATCTAACTCTAGGACTTTTTTACAGAATTTCTCATAATCCATTATTAATTCTCCCCATAGTTATCATGAGACAGATTATTAAATTGAATATCAATAATAAATGATAAGAGCCGATCTATTTATTGCGATCTTTTGTATACCATTAACACATGGAATCAGGAGCTGAAACCCAGAAAAAACCAGACTTTAAGGAAACATCAGATTATTTCAAACACCTTTCACAATTTTGGACTGATATGACCTATCTTATCTCAAACAAGCCATCATCTCTTACATCTGCTGGGCCTATGCGAAAGCTTACTATGCAGACCAAAAAAATATCAAATGAAATCATAGATGCAAATGAGGATCTTATAGAATTTAATACTAGACTTACTGAATATTATAAACAACTTTCGGATACTTGGAATGAAGCACAAAAGAGATTCAATACCAAAGTTCCGGAGATCCCAAATGATATAGAACACATCGAATCTTCAAAACGAGTATGGATTGACATATTTGAAAACTCCTTTACACAGCTTTTTGATTCTGAAAAGTTTGGAGAGAATTTTGGCAAATTGATAACAAGTGAACTTGAACTTTCAAAACATTGGAATAACATGCTAACGGTATTACTTGAATCTGCAAACGTTCCAACAAAGAATGACTTAAACGAAGTTTACAAGGAATTACATTCGTTGCGAAAAAGAGTTGGCAAATTAGAAAAAAACGAAAAGAAAAGCGGAGTGGAACACAATGGAAAATGAATTAAGAATAGATCCAATACTTATTGAAGAATTTTTAAAATTTAATAAAAATTTGATCGAGGCGCCAAAAATGGTACCAGCAATTGACGAAATTAATCTTGAAATGACTCCTTATGATGTTGCCTATTCTGAAGACAAAATGCGTCTCTTACATTTTAATTCTTCAATTCAAAAACAGAACAAAATTCCGATTGTTATTGTATATGCATTGATAAATAGATATCATATTTTGGATATTCATCCACAAAAAAGTTGGATTAAAAATCTCTTAAATCAGGGATTTGATGTTTATCTGATAGATTGGGGAAGCCCAACTAATATTGACAAATACATGGGCTTTGATGATTACGTTAATGGTTACATAGATAATTGTGTTGATTTTGTGTGTGACGAAGCAGATGTAGAAAAAGTTACTCTGCAAGGTTATTGTACAGGGGGTACATTGGCTACTGTTTATTCAGCTCTTCATCCTAACAAAGTGAAAAATCTAATTGCCACTGCCCCCGTAATTGACGGTAAAAAAGACACCACCGTTGTTGGTAACCTTGCCAAACACATGGATGTGGATAAGATGGTAGAAACAATTGGTAATATGCCGCCTGAATTCATGTATTATGTTTTTTCTGTTTTGAAACCGTTTGAACAAGGATTGGAAAAATACATTCACTTTTTCAAAAATATACACGACAAGAATTATGTTGATAATTTTTTGCGTGTTGAAAAGTGGCTAAATGACACCCCATCAATACCGGGTGAACTTTTCAGACAGTGGATAAAAGACATTTATCAAGATAACCTACTAATTCAGGACAAGATGTATGTTGGAGGAAAGATGGTATCACTGAAGAATATTACAATGCCTATATTCATTCAGGTAGCGGTAGGAGATCATTTGGTTTCTCCTGAATGTAGTATGCCTCTGTACTATGCAATAGGATCTGAGGATAAGACTTTAAGAATTTATCCTACTGGTCATGTCGGGATGATAGCAAGTTCATTTTCGCAAAAAAAAGTTCTCACAGAGCTTGGCCAATGGCTCAGCGAAAGATCGAAATAAAAAAGGAAAAAATTCCTTACACTAACTTCGTGTAGGAATCCATGCAGAGATCCAAGATTGGTAGAGGTTCTCGTTTAAACCTGCAAATGCTTTTGCATTTTCATTGAATGTTTTTATATTTTGTCTTGTTGCATCAATTGCAGCTAATACTACCTTATTCTGAACCGCTCGTGCCTTTATTACTTCTTCAGTTACATCATTTACAGCTTTTATTACTGCTACTGGAACACTTGTATTTATCCCAGCTTTGGTTGTAAATTCTTGCTGTAGTGAAATAGCTGATTCTATTGTATTTCTCCAAGATGAAGTGTATTCTTGCTGAAGGTTGGTTATCGATTGAAGGTATTGTGGTGCCGACTTTTCAATATCATCAAAGAACTTGTCTATATTCTGTTTGTATGTTGCATAGATCTCTTTTGTTTCTGGTGTTGTCTTACTCATCATTTCACCCCCTCTTTTTATTTTTTTTCTCGATAGGAATGATTACAACTTGGACTAGATCTCCTTCTTTTAGACCAAGAGCATCTCTTTCAGCTTCGGGAATCGAAATTCTTCCATTACTTCCAACTGATGTCTTAAACGCGCCCCAGGAAACGAATTGTGGCATTGTTTGTGCAAGTTTGAAAGCATTATCGATAGCTCTTGATTGCACACTGCCAATATTTTCAACAAAATCAGATTGAGTTTTTGATCCTTTGCTTATAATTTCCTTTAATGCTTCTACTGGTTCAAAGCCATCAGGTTTATACTGACCCATCATGGAACCAAAAGTTTTCATAAAATCCGCTTGGGCCTTTCCGCTTTTTTGTATCCATTCTTTGAACATCTCTGTTGGATTATATTGAATATTGTTACCACTCATTGGTTATTATTGGTAACTATGATATATATATCTATTGGTAACAATTGGTTTCTATAACCGTTCATTGGCTTAAAAAATTAAGCACGTTTTGTGAAAACTTGGTTGGTTCTTCGATATGAGGTGTATGACCACAATTTTCCATAATTTCAATTTGACAGTTTTTAATAGAAGACCCAAAGTCATTTGAGTATTTGACAGGTATCATGGTGTCATGCTTCCCCCAGATTAACAACGTTGGTACAATGATATTTGAAAGTCTCTCTGTTATGGGGGGTGTGTTTTTTAGCGCAAGTATAGTTGACATGAAGGCCATTTTTGCATTTGGCTGTGTCATTCTTTTAATAAAATCTTCTATGGCATCGTTAGATACTTTTTTGTTTGTTCCAGCCATCATTTCGTATGCTGTTTTTACAGTATCATAACTTGGATACAGAGCAGCCATGGAATAGGCATCTAAGGTAGGTGTGGAACCCCTCATTATTCCTGCTGGCGATACTAGAACAATTTTTTCTATCATCTTATTTTGTGTTATTGCGCACTCAGCAACAATTTGACCGCCAAGTGAAGTGCCAACCATATTTGTTTTCCTTATGCCTATACTGTCTAAAAAATCAAAAATGAACTTAGAAAAAAATTCAAGCGTATAATCAGTAGAAGGTTTGTCACTATAACCATAACCAGGTAGATCAGGTACTATGACATGGTACTTTTTACTAAGAAGGGGAATTACTCCTGACCATCTTTCCGCAAATCCTCCAAGACCGTGGATAAGGACAATATGACCATTTGAGCCTCCTCCATCAAGATATCGGATCTTGTTTTCCCCTACTTTGACGTATTGTTCAGATATCAGATAATTCGTTCGTAGATTCATGAAGAGATAAATCTTTTCAATAAGAAAAATGGGCCGAATGGGATTCGAACCCACGACCTTTCGATATCCGAAAAGATATTATCAGTCGAACGCTCCAGCCAAGCTGAGCTATCGGCCCAAGAAATTTTTCAAGCCAACGGTCATTTAAGTTTGCTGGCTTTTCCACTTGATGGAGCAGCCCATGGATGGATCAAAATCCTTCTCTATTTTCTTTCCAGAAAGCAGTTTTTCAACGTTATTGATCATAGTTTTTTCTGTAGCAACATCTTCTGGGCTCATAGCATTATCAATTCTTCCATGAAAGACAAGCTTTCTTTCTTTATCAAAAAGGAAAGGATCAGGAGTACACACCGCACCATACTTTTTGGCTATCTCTTGGGTTTCATCAACAAGATATGTAAATTTAATTCCCTTATCTTTTGCAAATTTTTTCATATTTTCAAAACTATCATCTGGATAGTTTGTTGGATCGTTACTGTTTATTCCAATCATGGCTATTTCATTTTTGAATTTATCATGGACCTCATTCAGTGCCTTTATTTTTGCTTGAACATATGGGCAGTGATTGCACATGAAAATTACAAGCAACACCTTATAATTTTTGAATTCAGAGAGGTAATGTTTTTTATCATCTATTCCCAAAAGTGTAAAGTCTGGAGCCTTGTCACCTTTCTTTAAAACGACCTCTGATTTTAATAATACCATAAAAAAATTGTAGGAATCATGTCAATAAAATCTTTGCCTACATAAAGGCAACAATTAAAATCTACACGATTAACATTCCATACTATGGGCTGGTAGTTCAGCGGTAGAATACCCGCCTTGCACGCGGGGGGTCTGGGGTTCAAATCCCCACCAGTCCATCTTTTTCTTTAATAGATGTCAGAGGTAAAAAGTTGATTTACATTGATCTTGAATCCATTTATAGCATACGTGTAGCTAATCTTCTAAATGCCACTTGAATTTGATGCTAAAATGTTGTTTTATCTTGGTATAATAGTAATAGGGATTTTTATTCTGCCCATTGAATCTGATCCACCTATATATCTTGTAAGTGGTATTGTTCTGATAATAGTTGGATTTATTCTGATCTATGTTAAAGTAAAAAGGTAATTTTTTTTATTTTTAAGTTGATTTGAATTTAGATTGTGTCCTAAGTGTATCTGCTAGAAGTGCAAATATTTCATTAATACTTATATCATTGAAATTAATTGTCACAATTTCTCTAATAATCAGTTTTTCAAACTTTTCTTTAATTGCAAAAATTACTGAACCCAATGGAATGTTTCTTTTAATTTTTCTTGAATTACTGACTCGGTATCTGGTTAAGCATACCATCGCAGATGTTACCTGACACAATTTTAATCGAACATAACACCCCCCGATCCAACAGTTTTTGACGCCTATAACTATATGACGCCGATTTGACAGCACCAATGAAAGATGGATTTAAATACCATATCTGTTTTTTGTTGATTAGGTAATTTAAAAATGCAAGATTGGACTCAAGCGGGCGTATACATTCCTTTGATGGTGGGATTGATTCCTGGATTCGTTTACTGGTGTATAATTACCGCTCGTAAAAGCAAAAAGTAGATCGCAAAAATCTTCATTTTCTTTTTATACTTATGAATAAACGCAAGTTTAGTAAAACCTTCTAATCCTCATTGTTTAGATTATGATATACATTATATGATTAATCACAAGTAAGATGAATATTGTATGAAGATTGTCTCTATACTCGTCCTTTTGTTAGCATTTTCGTTATTTTCATCAAATTCAGCGTGGGCACAATACTATCCATCAAACACTAGTTTAACGGTAGAAGCATTACCGGCGTACAGCTATAGAGCTGACGACGGTACAACGGTAGTACTTGGTGAGGTTGTAAACCATAATAGTTTTCCAATCACAGATGTAACGATCGGCATTTCATTTTTAGATCAAAATGATAATACATTAGAATACAAGACTGGCTCTACTTTGCTTAAAGTTGTACCAGGAAACGGAAAGGCTCCGTTTTCTATTTCTTCAACTAAATCAGATCCTGCTATAACCAAAGTTTCGCCACCAAAAATTGCGGGTTTCACCCCTTCCTCATCCAGAGAACAGGTTCTTAGTATTGTACCTGGACATTTACAAATTGCATCACAACTTTCACTTTCTGGTACTATCAAAAACGGTGGGACAATAACATCCTCTGGAACTAGAATTTATCTGATTTCATATGACGCATTTCAAAGAGTCGTCGCTATATCTAATGCAGAACCAATTGGTATCGGTCCCGGAACAACATCTAGCTTTAGTATAACATCTACTCCAAACTCACACGCAAAATCATACAAACTTATTGCAGAATCTGATAAATACCAATCAACTATCACTGATGTAACAGATGTCACTGCAACATTGCCAGTTATAATTAGTGGTACCTCAGTTACAGATCCACAAGGTAACAAATACTCTACAATACCAATTGGGGCTCCTGTCAAAATTACAAGCGAATTGAGATATCTTGGGAGTCACACCACACAAGCATATGTTTACTATGTACAAGTAAAAAATTTCGGAGGCCAAGTTGAATTTATTGGAACTTCACAGGGTGTATTTCTTGGTGGAAGTGATAATGCAACAGTAACTTGGAATCCTACTACTGACGGACCATATTTTATAGAGACATATGTGTGGGATTCTTATTACAGCCCTCTTGCCTCACCAGGATCTATAATCAACGTTGTACTTGTGAAATCTTAATAGAGGTAATTTAAGCCAAAACAAAATGTATTCATGACAAAATTTTATCTAGTCGCTCTTGGTGGTACGTTTGATATTTTACACAAAGGCCATCTTGCTTTATTACAAAAAGGATTCTCAATTTCATCTAAAGTCATAATTGGTCTTACTAGCGATGAACTTGCTACAAAAAAAGGAAAGAATCTTTTACACAATTATTCTCAAAGATATCAATTACTAGAATCAGTAATAAAGAAGAATTTTCCAAATTCTCTATACGAAATAAGTAAACTTGATAGTGATTTTGGGCCCGCAGTGCTAGAAAAAGGAGTAGAAGCACTGGTTGTAAGTGAAGAAACTATAGGACAAGGTAAGATATTAAATAAATTAAGAAACGAAAGACGACTTTCTCCAGTTGATATTGTAAGTGTTCCTATGGTCCTTGCACCTGATGGTAAGCGTGTCTCAACGACACGTATTAAGAACTCTGAAATCGACTCTGAAGGTAACTTGCTCTGAATTGACAAACAACTTTTCTATCTTTGAGTAATTGGGCTAATACAGGAAATTTCTAAAATCCTACATTGAAAGAAATTACTGATCAGATGTTAAGAAAGATGTCAAATGATATCACGAATCTAAAAGAAGGTCTAAATCCTGAAAATATTGCATTCTGGTACAAAAAAGTAATAGAAGAAGCAAAAGATATGGCGCCACCCTGGCTTGTAGATAAGATCGGGGTAAAACAAGATCCTATACTTTACATGAAGTTTAACTTGGATATTTCAAAACGTGCCGTGAGATATCTTATGATGGCAATAGAAAATCATATTGATGAAATGCCCTATTCAACGAGACTGTATTTTCTGAAGGTGCAGGAAATCCTGACGTCAGAAATGGACAAGGCTTTAGTATAATTCAATTTTTTGTTATCTCTATAATATTTTCAAATACTTCAGAATTTGTAACCCTATTTGTGTTTTCAATAACTGATTGAATAAAATCAGCAAAAGACTCGGCCTCAGATTTATCTTTTAAAAGAATACTGTGTGCTGATTTATCCCTCAGGGAAACAATAATTTCATTATCGATTATCTCCAAAATACCTACAATGAATGTCTCTTTACTGTCTTTTATATAGATAAGACTAGAAAGTTTCTGAGCTTCATACTTGTCTCCACAGATGATTTTCTTTTTCATGTTATTATTCAAACAAAAATTGTTCTACTTGGTTTTTTGCTTTTTCTCTTTTTTTCTTAAACTCTGTAATGAAAGGTTTTGTTGCATCTTTGAGATCACATTTACATTCTCCACACAAAAGCTCTCCCCCTTTACACTTTCTAGCTCTTTCATCAGATTCTTTTTCAGATTCGAAAAAGTAGCGTAAATACCAAAAAACAGGACAGATGTTAAAATTAGCTCCTAGTTTTCTTTGTAATTCTATAGTTGGTTGCCCACCTGTAAATGAATTTGAAATTTTTTTATCAAGTATTTCTTCTTCATCTGTAGTAAAGATCGCAGTTTCTGGAACTGATGATGACATTTTTCCTTTCATTCCAAGGCCCGGAAGAAACTTGGAATGGATCTGAGCGGGTTTAGGATAACCCATTTTTTCCGCAATGTCTCTGGTGACACGCCAGTATGGATCTTGATCAATAGCAGCAGGTATAAGCACAGGGGTAGGTTTTCCTTCAATAACTGATGGAAGAAAACAGGGTGCTGCCTGCAGTGGAGGAAAACCAATCATGCCAATATTTGTAGAATTTTGAAAACCAAATACTGATTTTACAGTGGAATAAGTTATTCTTTTTGCAATCTCAAGCGAAATCGGATAAATCCTTTTGATGTCTTTTGTATCGATGAGAATTTTTGTTTTCTTAGGGTCAAAACCTACGGCGATGATATCCAAAATATTTTCTTTTGTGTATTTTGATACGTCATCTAATGATTTTTCATCACTATAAAGAAATTTTTCATCATCAGTAATTTGAAAAATCAAGTTTACATCAAATTTGTCTTGTAGGTACTTTGTAAAGATCCAAGGGAGTAAATGCCCCATGTGGACCAGACCTGAAGGACCTCGTCCAGTGTAAAGATAGAATTTGTTTCCCTTTTCATATTCAGTTAAAATCTTATCTAAATCTCTGTGACTAAAAAAATACCCCAGTTTTAACATTGGGTGTAATTCGCCAGTGATTTTTTCTATTCTTTTTAGTAATTCTGGAGAAATTTTTTCGGTTCCAAATTTTTGGACAAGTTTTTCATAGTCAACATCACCCTCTACACTCCATGGAGTTACTGTGAACTCGTCAACTGACATTCATCATTCAGTTAGGTTAAGGTTTAAAAAGTCTTTTTGGCTCTTTGTGATAATGTCACAAGTTCTTCATCCAATAGAACATAAGCTTCTCAAATCATTACTTGAAAAACAAAACTTAACGCCAGAAGAACTTTGCGAGAAAACACAGCTATCTATAGATCAAGTCAGACGTGGTATTGAGTGGCTTAAATTCAAAAACCTAGTTCAAGTTACTGAATCCGAAAAAAATTTTGTTGCACTAGGCAAAATGGGAAATGAAGCGTTTGATAGGGGATTGCCAGAACGACAACTTGTTAATTATCTTAAATCATTATATGGTTTCTCTTGTGAAATTAGTGAGGCAAAGAACCAACTAAGAAATGAATTTAATCCGGCTATTGCAAATGCAAAGAAAAATGGTTGGATTGAAATTTATGAAAATAGAATTTTACTTAGGGGATATCACGATACTACTCCTGAGGAAAGGATCATCAAATCAATTGCATCCAAGAATCCTGCCGTAGCATCATTAGATGAAATAGACGATAAGAGTACACTTAGCTCGCTGAAAAAAAGGCCCGAATTTCTAACCTTTACCTCAACAAAATATGTCACAGTAAATCTTACTGAAAAAGGAATAGAAACAGCGAAGAACGTATCAAGCCATACAACGTCGCTCACAGTAGATCCTATTGTTGGAGAAAGAGCAATTGACGTAGAAGCTCCCACACCTACAGTTTTTGCTGCAAGATCTCATCCACTTCAAGACGTAATTAATGAAGTAAGAGAAATTTTCATCGGTCTTGGCTTTACTGAAGTTGTTGGTAATCTAGTTCAAACTAGCTTTTGGAATTTTGATGCACTTTTTACTCCACAAGATCATCCTGCAAGAGAAATGCAAGACACATTTTATATCAGAAATTTACATGCAAAAACCATTGCTACTAAAAATCAAATTTCAAATGTAGCACAAACCCACAAAAAAGGATGGAGATATGATTGGAAACTAGACGAAGCAAAGAGATTGGTTTTACGTACTCACACAACATGTGTAACGATACAAACGCTAGCGGATACAAAGCCAGATGAGGCAAGGATATTTTCTATTGGCAGAGTTTTTAGAAATGAAAAAGTCAGCTACAAACATCTTGTTGAGTTTAATCAGGTAGAGGGAGTGGTGATTGGTAAAAATGTCACATTAAGAGACTTGATGGGATTGCAAAAAGAGTTTTACCTAAAGATGGGCATGAAAAAAGTAAAATTCTGGCCTACTTTCTTTCCTTATACTGAACCATCTTTACAATCAATGGTGTACAACGAAAAGCTTGGAAAATGGGTAGAGCTTTTTGGTATGGGCATTTTTAGGTCTGAAGTAACAAAACCGCTTGGCATAAAAAATCCAGTGCTTGCTTGGGGTGGTGGAATTGAAAGAATTGCCATGCTCAAATATGGTCTTGATGATGTACGTGAACTTTATAATAACAACCTTGGTTGGTTGAGGAACGTGCCAAAATGCCAGTAGTCACTCTATATTTTGATAGAATTGAGAGCATACTTGGTAAGA
>Ga0206888_1166_pt3 | contig 14803 bp, 9 predicted proteins | sample Alteio_BWOrgHeat_90_FD_153258 | JGI IMG/M metagenome (GOLD analysis project Ga0206888, IMG submission 153258) | Enriched cells from forest soil in Barre Woods Harvard Forest LTER site, Petersham, Massachusetts, United States - Alteio_BWOrgHeat_Nextera4 ... | reverse complement strand
GTTAGTGAATACGAGTAGCGCAAAACGTTGTGTCGTGAGCGCCAAGGTAACGCCGTTTCAGCAGTTAAGACCTCTATCTGCCACGTTCTATCGCGACTCGCGCTCTGAAAAGGAAGCGATTTTCGGTATGCAGAATCGGGAATGGGGTGTGGTGCTGATGACGGAAGATTCAAAGCATTACGCTGAAAAGACAGCTACGTCTTTGCGTAATGGATATCTGCCGGTACCCGTTGCGTTGGTTAAGCATGGCTCAAAGGCGCGTGCGCTCAGCTATGGTAATTACGAAGCCGATTTACTATCGCGCGATTCACTAGTTGAACTACAGCAGCTTATCGATCGCGATATGGGTAAGGTTACGGACGTGTGGCACATGCTGCCGATTGATTCGGGTGGCAGTGAAAGTGCGCACGATTCTTTAGAAGCGCGCAGTTTGTTTATGTTGGCGTCAGTGTTCGGCGGGGGAATCCGCGCGGCGCGTGGTTCGTTTAGTGCCATCACCGGTATGGGTGGTGCGTTTGGTTTGGATGAAACTCCGGTGCAATTCGCGCCAGGAAAAGCAGCTGTTCCTGCGCTACTCAAGTCAATAGCAGCAGAGTGGCCGGAAGTAGTCGTGCGGTGTACGGATATCGATCCCAATTCCAATGACGAAAACCTAGGGTTGCAGTCTGTACTGGAGCTGGGTTCGTTGGGCAGTGGCGGCAACACTGGTATTCTGGCGATGGAGATTGGTTATTCCAGCAAGGGACGTATTTTGCTTGGCGAAACGGAATCCCCGATCGATACCTCGCAGGCGGCTAATTTGAAGCTTGACGAGCAGTCGGTGATTTTGGTGACCGGTGGCGCTCGAGGCATCGCAGCGCATACATGCATAGAATTGGCTACACGTTATGGTTGCAAAGTTATTTTCACCGGACGTTCTCCGGCACCGGAAGTGGAGTCGCCTGACATAGCGAGTTTGAGCGAGCCTGCGGATCTCAAACGAGCTCTAGTTAAGGCTGCTCGCCTCGCCGGTGAGTCCATCACACCGATGGAATTGGAGGGGCGTTATCAAAGGCTGATAGCGCAGCGGGAGATGTCGGCGACGTTCGATAGTCTGCGTCAATGCGCTAGCAGCTTTGAGTATCATTCGCTCGATGTACGCGATACAGCTGCGCTGAAAGCACTCATTAATGACATTTACGGCCGATTCGGCCGTATTGATGGCGTGATTCATGCTGCAGGTGTGGTCGATGACTCGCTCGTGCTGCACAAATCATTGCAAGGCTTTGATCGCGTCTATGACACCAAAGTAAAGCCGGTGCTCGCACTGACGGAAACCTTAAGACACGAGTCGCTGCAATTCTTTGCGCTGTTCTCTTCCGTGGCGGCACGTCACGGTTGTGCAGGAGGCGCCGATTATGCTGCGGCAAATGAAGTGCTTAACAAACTCGCGTGGAAGTTGGATCGCGAGTGGACGAACACGCGCGTGGTCGCCATCGGCTGGGGTCCCTGGGCTGATGTTGGTTTAGGTACGCGTTATTCGGCAGAGCAACATAGTGATCGTGGTTACGACTGGCTGCCGATTGATGTTGGCTGTCAATGCTTTGTGGATGAAATAATGTTCGGTCGTAAAGGCGAACCGGAAGTGGTTGTGTTTGTGCCTCGAGGTGCTGGCCCGGTACAACGCCTTGCGTCTCAAGGGAGCACCAACGTTATTGAGGCACCGCGAGTTGATGCATGAGCAAAAATAATGATAAGGACGGGCGTAAGCATGGAGCTGCGGCAGAGACACCTGCAGAGTTGCTAACGGAACAAACAGCGCAAGTATCCCCGGAGACAATAACGCCCTCGGATGCAATTGCGGTGATTGGCATGGCTTGCGTTTTCCCGGCCGCTGCTGACTTAATCAGCTATTGGCGGTTGATCTGCAATAGCGTAGAGGGGACACAAATCCCTCTGCTGCCACATACCTTTGCCGCGGCTGGCGCAGCAGCACAAGCAACAAGTGCGAGTCAGTTGTTACGCACCACGGTAACAGCTGCATTGAAAGATGCGGAATACGGAAAAAAGCGGCGGCTTAAAATTCTTGCGGATGCAGAAGCACAAACGGAGAAGGCAAGAAAGTCACTTGTGTCGCGTAACAAGCAGCCGTTGGAAACTTCTACGGCTGCTGCGTCGCGTGTGTTACTCACGGCAAGCGGTATCGATACGGCTGAAGTGGGCAACGATGCTGCCAGTTGGTTTGGTGGTGAGATTGAATGCAATTCACAAGCGGCCGTTCATTCGATTGAGACAGCCATCAGTGCGCTACGAGCGCAGCGTTGCGATGTTGCCGTCGCAGCCGGCGTCCAGTTATTACCTCAGGCCGCACCGCACTCACAAGCTGCACAGATAGGCAATCCCAAACCTTATGCGGCGGACGCAACAGGATTGGTGAACGGCGAGGGTGCCGGTGCGATTGTGTGTAAACGATTGGTTGATGCGGAACGCGACGGCGATCGCGTTTACGCGGTGATTCGCGGTATCGGCATTGCACAGCGTAACGATGCCAAGCCCGCGATCGATACCTGGACGCAAGCGTTACGCATCATCTATGAACAATTGAAAATAGATCCAACTAGCATTGCCTTGATCGAAGGCGATGGTATGGGTGATCTAGCAGCGGATGCGCTTGAACTGAACGCCATGCATAAGGTGTTTGGTAAGGAAGGATTTCCGACACTATTGCTTGGTACGGTGAAGGCGCTCGTTGCGCATACTGGCGCAGCCGCTCCTATCGCCAGTGTGATTAAGATGGTGTTGGCGTTGCATCACCGTGTGTTTCCGCCCACGGTCGGGGCGGAGCCGTTAAATCCGCTGCTGCCTGGCAGTCGCGTTTATGTTCGGCCCATGCTGTCGCCGTGGATTGCCTTAGAAGAAGCAAAGCGAGTTGGTGCCATTAACATGCATGACGCCGATGGTGTCTGCGCGCATATGTTATTGGAGGAACCAGCTGCACCCGATGCAACGTGGTGCTCGCTGACACCAGTTCATTCGGAACTGGTCGTGATTACGGCGGCGTCACGAGCCGAACTGATTACTCAGGTCGGACAATTACGCTACACACTCACAACGCTTAAAGAGCACGAACTGGGCGATCTCGCTTTCACGTTGGTGCAACGGACTCAACCCTCGCATCGCTTTCGTTTGTCTATGGCAGCGAAAGGCATCGCGGAACTCAGCGCTCAATTAACTGCTGCTGAGCGACGTTTAAGTAGTGATAGCTCTGAACAATGGGCGGATCAAAGCGGTGTGTGCTTTGGTTCTACGATCTACAAAGGCAAGTTGGCCTTTCTGTTTTCGGGCGTGGGTTTTCCGGGTTTGTCGGGGTCGTACGCGGATCGCGTCGGTGAACTGGCAACTCATTTTCCGTATTTGCGCACATGGATCGACTCCATTGAAAGCGGCTCTGTCGATGACGGAGTGCCTTATCCATTGCGCTTTCAATTGTATCCCCCAAACTATTTCGATCCAGATCAGTTGGCCGTCATAGAAGAGTCGCTGAAGTGGTCGCAGCGGGCGGCGTTAGGCACCCAAGCGTCAAATATGTTGACGTTTGATTTGATGCAACATCTTGGCGTCGCTCCCGATGCAATGGCGGGCTTCTCGCTCGGCGAATGGAGCGCGTTAGTAGCGGCTGGGCTCATCGCGGGTACGGGTACGAATGAATGGAAACAAAGCTTCGGTGGTGACTTTTCCTCGCAGGACGCCCAAGAGGATGACCCAAATGACCGTGGTACTTGGGCGATGGTCAGTGCTTCAGCTGCGGACGTGATGTCGATATTGCAGCCGCTAGGAGAAGACGTCTCGGTCGCCATCGATATTTCGCCCGGACAAGTGTTCGTCGGTGGCTTAGTGGAACCTATGGCTAAGGCATTGGAGCTTCTTAAGGGAGCGGGGCATTTGGTGTTATGCCTTGCCGAGCGATGGTTTGATGGCGAAGTTCTCGGCTTTCCACACTCCACGCGCCGCAAAATATAGCGAAAACATGCGTAAAGGGTTCACTGGGTTGCGGTTGAAACCGCTGAAATACCCCGTGTATTCCGCAGTGAGCGCGGACCTCTTCCCCACAGATCCAGACGGTATTGTTGAATTGATTGTGAGGAATACAACCCGCGCTGTGCGTTTGCGCGAAACGATTAAAAAGATGCACAAGGAAGGCTTTCGTGTGTTCGTGCAGCTGGGTGGCGGCGGAAAATTGTTGGCCACGGTGGAAAAGATACTGGGCCTGGAACCGTACATTTCCATGTCGATCGATCTAGAGCACATGTCGGGTTTGCAGCAGATGCAGTATGTTGTTGCGCGCATGTTCGCGCTCGGCATTCCGATGCAGCCTGCCGTGTTGTTCCGTTATCGCGATTGTCGCGTGCTTAACTTGCAGGCCGGTTCATCGCCGCGAGTAGCGCCAGCGGTCAGTCTCTCTTCAACCAATTCGCCACGTTTGGTGGATGCTGGCGCTCAACCCGTAAGAACCGCTATGCCGCCTCCACCTCCGGCATCCAAGGTTTCACCGCCACCTGCGCCTGCTCCCGCCCCGGCGATGCGTGCACCTGCAGCTAGCTCACTGCAAGAAAATGCGCGTCACATAGAAACGCGTCATACAGAGATAAGCATCAAGCCGGCCAGAACGGCTGGAGCTGCGGTCGCCCAATTGTCTGAAATTGAAGAGCCAGTGATTGAGCTGGATGATGCTCTAGGAATGCTACAACAATTCGAGGAGCCAGCGGTTGAAGTAGACGACGCATTGGATGTGCTGCAACAACTCGCTGACCTTGATCGTCAGGAAGAGGCGCGTTACGCCAAGTTGGTCGAACGCATGGCGCAGACTGGGGAATCTATCCAAACGCCTCGATCCCCAATGGCGGACAAAGCGTCGGCGCATGCTTCAGTGCGCTATCCGCTCGTTGGAGATATCACTGATCTCATTTCAGGCCAGGAACTGAAATCGCGTCTGCTGCTCGATCTAAAAGTACATCGTTTTCTAGTTGATCACTCGCTGCTAGTAGTGCCCGATCAATTTAAGGATAAGCGAGAACTACTTCCTACCTTGCCTGCGAGAATGTCGAGCAGAATTGATTCGTGATGCTGCATAGCACCGATACATTGGTGATGTGGATACACGCGAAGCGCACTTCAGAATTCTCGGTTGCCGTGGAATTCGGCATCGAAGGCGATAATAAACCCGCGTGCCGCGGCACCGTCATGCTGGGCGAGGAATTGACTGCACCGCCCCAGCTGATGACGCTGTCATACGACAAACCGTGTCCGCATTCGGCCGAGTGGTATTACGATGAGGGGCCGCTATTTCAAGAAGCGCCTTGGCGAGTCATTCGGTCGTTGGATCGCATGTCGTCTCATTCCGTCAACGGTAGCTTGGTGTTTAGCGATTCGCGAGATTTTTTCTATACGCAGGCGGACAACTCGACGCGCGAGCCGATGATCTTCAATCCGATTCTATTGGATGGCGTGGCGCAGATGCTGGGTTATCCGGTGTGGTCGGAGCGGGGTCGCTTTGTTGTTCCCATTTCTCTGAAACGTATTTCGTTCCACTCGCACACAGCGACGCCGGGTGCGTCGGTGCGCGCCGCTATCCGCCATAAACAGTTGGATGATCGCCGCGTGGAAGCCGATTTTGATGTCACTGCCGCCGATGGCACTTGCATCATGCATATTGACGGTTGGCGCGCGTGGTGGGTGATTTGGCCGAAGAGCTTCTTCCAGACCAACCACCGTCCGCGTGACAGCTATATAGCCAATCCGGCCACGATGGGAAGCGAGGACATGGTTACTTACCGTGTGCATCGCTCGGCCTTTGGCGATGCCGCAGCGGAATGGATCGCGCGCGTTTACTTGACCCAAGACGAGTGGAATTACTACCAACAGCAACAGGGGCAGCCGCAACTCAGCTGGCTGTTGGGTCGCGTCGCAGCTAAAGACGCAGTGCGTGGTTGGTTCAAGAAACATCGCAACAAACTATTGCATCCGTTAGAAGTGACCGTGGCAAATCTGCCAAGCGGCGTGCCAGTGGTAATCATGCCCGATGCGGAAAAGTTGTCGCTATCGATCTCCCATATTGATAGCGAGGCTATCGCGGTGGTGTCGGCAACGCAGGCCGTGGGTATTGATATCACGGCGATCAAAGAACGCGATCAATCATGGTTTGATTTGGCGTTTGATAGCGAAGAGCAGCAGTTATTGCCAGCAACCGAAAGGTTGCGCTGGGCACATGACGCGTGGGCGGCGAAGGAGGCCGTGGTTAAACTTTATGGAGTGGGATATCAGGCGTTGGGAGATTTCCGTATTCGAGAGATCAATTCCACCGATAGCAAACTCAAAGTTGTGCGGGTAAGCGATGGGCGGGTTCAGGAAGTTCGCACCCTGCGCGATGGGTCGTGCGTGATTGCCTTGGCCTCCGATGCAAGCGCTCAGCCCCAGGCTGTGAACAGTGGCAAAGCGGTTGTGGATGCTCCTTCTGTAGCAAAGCAACCTCCTGTTCAACAGGCGGCACCTCAGCTTGCGCCCAAACCAACGCTGCAAGCGGTGCCCAATCAATCAGCGCCTCAGGCTGCACTGCCGGCTAAACCGGTTGCGCCTCAAGTTCAAACTCCTAGGCCTGCTCCTCAGGCGGTGCCCGGCAAGCCGGTAGATCCTCAACCTGCAGCGAGTCAGGCGGCACCTACCCAAGCTGCGCCTAAACCTGCTCCTCAGGCCGTACCTAGTAAGCCGGCAGCGCCTCAACCTGTTTCGAGTCAAGCTGCGCCTCAGGTGGCCTCGATTCAGGATGCACCTAAACCCACCGCGCCTCAGGCTGCGCCCAATAAGCAAGCAGCACCGCAACCAGTAGCCAGCCAGCCAGCGCCACAAGCTGTGCCCCCACAGGCCGCGCCTCGGGTTACGTCGAGTGAGACTGTCTCTCAGGCTGCGTCGCCGACAGCGCTCAATGATGGAGTGGCTCGTGCAGCTCCTCAACCTGCGCCGAGTAGACCCGCGCCACAGCCAGCCGCAACTCATGCTGCCGCTCCTAAACCTGCGCCTGAGAAGACTTCGTCTCAGGTTGTGCGTGTGGCACCGCGGCGGATTGAACGCAGTGTATTGGAAGTCACGCAACTCGAAAAAAGCTTTAAAAATAGCTATTTACTGCCCGCATTGTCCGGCGTGAGTTTCGATGTGCGCGAAGGTGAAACGCTCGGGCTCGTTGGTCCCAATGGTGCCGGCAAGACAACGCTAATACGGGCACTAATGGGACGGACCTCATTAGACAATGGCTCGATCAAATTATTTGGTTCGCTGGTCGAGCCAAGCGTCAAGCCCAGTCACAGAATAGGCTGGGTGCCGCAAGAGCTGGCGTTATATCCGCTATTGTCGGCGCGCAAGAATCTTCTAACCTTTGGTAAATATCAGGGCCTGTCTGAAGCGGAATTGGACGGCAAAATAGAGGACACCTTGCGCTGGGCCGGACTTATCGCCTATGCCGATCAGCCTGTAGGAGATTTATTGCCCGGCATGATGCGGCGATTGAGCATCTGCACCGGCATCCTGCATGAGCCTGAGCTATTGTTGTTGGATGAACCCACCAGTGCGATGAATATGCGCATTGATGCCGAGTCACGCCAACGGATTTATCAGATGCTGAATAGCTTGCACAGCCAAGGCGTATCTATTCTCTGTGCCACTCGTGAAGTAGATGAAGAACTCGAGGGCCTTTGCGACCGCGTCGTGTTGCTCGACTACGGCCGGGTAATTTGCGAAGGCTATACCCAGGAATTAATAGAAAGCACAGTGGGATCCAAGCGCGAAGTCGAGATTCATTCGGATGTACTCGCTGATGATTTGCGCGTTCGCTTGCAGGAACGCGGCTTCGTTATCAGCGACAAAGGCATCCGTACCCGCGCTTCCGACACCGGCGCCGAACTACAAACATTGCTGGATGAATTGCGCCGTGAGAATGTCACGATCAAGAATTTGATCGTCAAGCAGCCCACTCTTGCAAGTGTCTTTCTTCAGCTCACAGGTCGAGAATTGGGCACATGATTTGGACCGTATTCAATACCACGATGCTATATGCGCTGCGAAATCGCATGTGGTTGCTGTTCACTCTGTTATCACCGCTGGTATTTTTTACCATCTATCTGGCCATGTCGCCGGCGGGATTGTCAGGCGGTACCTCTAAGCTACCTGTGTTTATCTTAGACGAGGATCGTAGCGATCTATCTAAAGCGTTAGTGCAATCCATGCGCGGTGATCAATCGCTAGTGGTGACCACCGAAGAGGAGAACCAGCCGCAGTCGATCAGCGCTATCGAACGTGCCGAGAACGCCGTGCGCAGCGGAGCCCATCCGCTGGCATTGGTAATTGCCAAAGGATTTCAAGAGTCCTTTCAAGTCACGCGCAGCATCGATGCCAAACTACAGGTGTTTTCCGGCAACGTGTATCCCGGTGCAGCAATGCTGCTATGGGGCACCTTGCAACACCATGCCATCGCAGTGGTTCCCGGTGCGTTGTTAAGTTGGGGCGATCGCTATTTGCAATATTGGCTCGGCGATCTGCATCCGCAACAGCAAGAGTCGCTGCAGAAAAAAATAGCGGAGTTCAGCTCCGGTGATGTTGATCCAGCCAAGGTACAAACTGAGCTCAATAGTGTTGTGACTGTCGATAGCCATGATGTTGCTCAGAGCGCTAATGCGGGCAATCCTCTCATTGCCTTCTACGCCGCCGCATTAGGCGTGATGTGCATGTTGTTTTCGAGCTGTCGGGCCGGGGGAACCGTGCTTGAGGAAAAAGAGATGGGCACGTTGGATCGTATTCTCACCAGCGGCGCGTCCATTGATCACCTTTTAGTCGGCAAGCTGTTGTATGCGGTAGCGATGGGATGCTTGCAATTCATTCTGTTGTTTTTCTGGGTATCGATTTTGTTCAACTTGCAGGTGTTGCACCATCTGGGCGGATTTTTAGTGATGATGATCATCACCTCGATATGCAGCGCCGCGTTTGGCTTGATGCTGTCGTTGGCGTGTCGAAATCGTGTTCAGCAAGGGATGATAAGTCTCGGTGTCGTGACGATATTTGCTTTCCTGGGCGGCACATTGTTTCCGCGAATATTCATGCCCGCGCTGCTGCAAAAAATTGGACTTGTGACCTTCAATGCATGGGCGTTGGACGGTTTCACCAAAGTGTTCTCGAATTCCGTCACGCTCTTTGCGCTGTGGCCACAAGTGCTCGCGCTGGTACTATTTACACTGGCGTTTTTTGCCGTTGCACGTTACTTCGCGCAAAGGTTAGTGTTTGCGTAATTGGTAATTGCGATAGTACTGATAATTAAAATTCTCGAGGGGGACGATAGATGAATTCTTTAGCTGGATCCGCACGTTGGGCTGCTGCTCATCGAGCACGTGAAACGGAAAAACCCAACGCGCTGTTCAAAGATCCGTACGCGCGAGCACTCGCAGGCGAGGAAGGGGTGGAGATGCTAAGGCAAGCGGAAGCTGAGAACCCACAGCATCAGATTATTGCCTCCTACATGGTGATACGTACGCGCTTTTTTGATGACCTGATGGTGCGTGCGGTTGAGCGCGGGATTCGCCAAGTGGTGTTGCTGGCTGCCGGCATGGATTGTCGCGCGTTTCGTTTCCCGTGGCCCAGCGATCTCAACATATATGAAATCGATCAACCGGAAATAGTCGAACTCAAGACACAGTTGTTGCAAGAACAAAATGTGAAGTCGGAATGCAAGCGCGTGGCGTTGCCGGTTATGTTGGGTGACAATTGGGATGAAGCATTGTTAGCGGCCGGATTTTCACCGACGCAGCCAACGTTGTGGTGTGCCGAGGGTATTGTGTGTTACCTCCCCGAAGAAAAGGCAATGGAGTTGCTGAACAAGATTACGGCTATGTCCGCACCTGGCAGTATGATTGGTGCAGATATGATTAGTCATTCCTATCTGGTTTATCCAGGCATGAAGCAAGTGCTTGAAATATTAGAACAGCGCGGCCTTGCTTGGCGCTATGGGCACGACGAGCCGGAGAAGCTGCTTGCTGGCAAAGGCTGGAATGTTGTTGCCGCACAACCCGGAGAACAGGGTGCGAACTATGGGCGATGGCTCATGGCGCCGCCACCGCGTGGTCGTGGCTATCCGCACATGTTCTTAGTTTCCGGTGATCGCACTGCTTAGTTGCGTGGCTTGACGCGCGGTTACCGCCGCGCTCAACAAGGCTAGCACCTGCGTTGAATCATCCCAACCGAGACATGCATCGGTAATGCTTTGCCCGTAGATCAATCGCGCAGGATCATCTTTGCCTGCGCTGAATTTTTGCGCGCCGGCTTGCAGATGACTCTCTACCATCACGCCAAAGATATGCTGTGAGCCGCTACTGATTTGTGTGGCGATGTCACGCGCCACCAGTAGTTGACGTTCATATTGCTTACTGCTGTTTGCATGCGAGCAATCCACCATTAAGCGTGGCGGTAACTTGGCGGCCGTGAGTTCCGCGCACGCCGCTGCCACACTTGCGGCATCGTAGTTCGGTTGTTTGCCGCCACGCAAGATGACATGGCTATCAGTATTGCCGGTGGTGGAGACGATGGCGACTTGACCGTTTTTGTGCACGCTTAAGAAGTGATGAGGCCGTGCTGCAGACTGTATTGCGTCGGTGGCAATGCGAATGTTGCCATCGGTGCCATTCTTAAAACCGATGGGTGCCGATAAGCCCGAGGCCAACTCGCGATGCACCTGGCTTTCCGTCGTGCGTGCGCCGATTGCGCCCCAGCTAATCAAATCACCGATGTATTGCGGTGAGATGGTATCGAGAAACTCGCTGCCGGCCGGCAAGCCTATTTGATTGATCTCGGTCAATAGCTGACGTGCGATGCGCAGTCCATCTTCAATTCGAAAGCTTTCGTCCAAACCGGGATCGTTGATCAAGCCCTTCCAGCCGACGGTGGTGCGTGGCTTTTCAAAATACACGCGCATCACGATTTCCAATGTGTCGGCATATTTTTCGCGTTGCACGCGCAGACGGTGTGCGTATTCCAACGCGGCTTGCGGATCATGAATGGAGCAGGGGCCAATAACGACCAGCAAGCGCGGGTCGTCGCCGGCCATGATGCGTTTGATGCGCTCACGAGTCGTGGCGACTAAATTCTCGATAGCCGTGCCGCGAATCGGGAATAAATTCACCAGGTGCTCCGGCGGCGGCAACGGCCGCACACCCACGATTCGCTCATCGTCGGTTTGGCCGGTTTTGTCGATCGGCGCAACCCGGCTGTCGGCAGAGTCGGCGGGACGAATATTCATCGTGGTCTCCTAGACCTGCATAAAAATAGCTATCAAAAATAATTGATCGCATCGACAAAAAAAAACCGCCGGTCGAGTCGGCGGTTTCTTGAATTCGAGGAGTATGTGTTTAAACCTACGCCGTCGTCTCCGTTCCGCCTTTGTAGCGTGGAAACCAAAAATCAGCGTAAAAGTAAATTGTGGAATGCATGGCAAGCAATCTAGCACGAGCGACCACTGGGTAGTCAAGCCAGAGCGCACATTGCGAGCTTAAGTCAGGCATTGAGGACAATGATTGCATACATTCGGCGGTGAGCTGTTCCAAAGCGGACACTGATCAACGCCGCAAAGCGTTTGTAAATCCACGCGCGATTGCTTGGCGGACTTCCACAACCGACTTTGACTTGCGATGAGCGTCAAGTTTGCAACAACTGCTGAGTTGGCACTGCGGCTTCTTCACATTTTGTTTTATTGATGCGGTGCTAAGGTTCGCCAGCGCTTTCCAGAACGGTGAAGTTATGAACATCAACGCCATTTTTCCGGCGCGTATTGGCCTCGGAACTTGGAAGCTGGGCGAGCAGGCGACGAGCCGCACGGCAGAAATCAATGTTGTCACGCATGCACTGCATTGCGGTTATCGCGTGCTTGACACCGCCGAGATGTATGGCAGTGGTGGTGCTGAAAGCGTGATAGGCGCGGCGCTGCGGAACTTCGGAAAAACACATCGTGAGGAGTTATTCATTGTCAGCAAGGTGCTGCCACAGAACGCATCCCGGCGCGGTGTAATCAAAGCCTGCGAAGCATCATTGCATCGCTTGGATTGCGAGTATCTGGATCTGTATTTATTACACTGGCCTGGTCAGTACCCCTTCATAGAAACCTTGCAGGCATTCGCAGAGCTGCATGAACGTGGCTTGATCATGCGCTTTGGTGTGAGCAATTTCGACGTAGCGAAACTTGAGGAATGGCTAGCGGTCGAGCATCAACTTGGAATCGCCGAACCTACTCAGGTTAATCAGATTTATTACTGCTTGCAGGCACGCGGCGTTGAATTCGATCTGTTGCCGTGGCAGCGCAGGCATGGGATATTTTCCATGGCGTATTCACCGCTCGGTTTGGGCGAGCTTGCGCATCATCCGGTGTTGAAAGAAATTGCTGAAGCGCGTGGCGCTACAGCTGCGCAGATTGCATTGGCATGGGTGATACGTCACCCCGACATGGTGGCGATACCGAAATCGGTTCATCCACATCGAGTGGAAGAAAACTTATACGCGCTGCACATTACGCTAAGCGCTGCAGAGTGTGCGCGCATCGATGCCGCATTCGCTCCACCGCAAGAACAGCGTTCATTGGAGATGATTTAACCGCCGTCGTCGGCGTATCTAAGTCCAACGGCCTTAGGTTGCCGTGAATCCAGACAGGGCCGAAGTAGCTGCATTGCAGGCCGCGACGATTTCATCCGAATGAGTAATGTTGATATTCAAGTCACGCAGCAAGCCATCTTGTATCCCATAAATCCAACCATGCACCGTCAACTCCTGACCACGTTCCCACGCATCGCGGGCAATGGTGGTATGGCAAACATTGGTGACTTGCTCAATGACGTTCAACTCGCAAAGTCGATCGGCAGCTTCGATGTCGTTTGCCGAGCTGGTCAGGTATTTCGTGTATTTATGGCGCACGTCTTGTACGTGACGCAGCCAATTATCGCTTAGCCCTAGACGCTCGCGCCGCAACGCTGCGCGTACGCCGCTGCAGCCATAATGTCCGCAGACAATGATGTGGCGGATTTTCAAGATGTCCACGGCAAACTGCAGCACCGATAAACAATTGAGATCGGTATGCACCACCAGATTGGCGACGTTGCGATGGACGAACAACTCGCCCGGCAACAGCCCGACAATTTCGTTGGCAGGAACGCGACTATCGGAGCAACCAATCCACAAATAACTGGGCAGCTGTTGCAGCGAAAGTTTGTGGAAAAAATCCGGGTCTTGCTGCCGGATGGTTTCCGCCCAGGTGCGGTTGTTGTCGAAAAGATGGCTGAGGATTCGCATAACGTATCTCGGAGTGTAGCGAGTTGCACTGAGCAATCAAGCTTGGGCTGTGCATCCAAACTTTTTGGGGTTCATGTTTGACATTACATCATACGGCGTCATTTGCGACATGATAGCGCGTCTGCGATAAACGGTATTCGCGCCAGAAAATAATCAAACCCGCAACGATTACCAATGGCGCGCCAACCCAGGTCGACCAGCTCGGTGTTTCATTGAACACTAAACGGCCAAGCGCTACCGCCACAATCATGCTGGTGTAGTCAAGCGGCGCGATGGTCGATGCGTCTGCATAACGATAGGCATAGGTCATTGACAATTGTCCGGCTACGCCGAGTATGCCGGTCAGCAGCATGACCAGCCATTGTTCAGTCGAAGGCATGATCCAGCCCCAACAAATCGTGACGAGTGAGCATACGGTTGCGGTTAGTAAAAAATAAAATGTGATGGTAACAGCCGGTTCGCCCTGACTCATACTGCGCAGCACGATCATTGCCAGCGCGGCAAAGATTGCCGCACTTAACGCAATGCTTACGCCAAGTAAATTTCCGTCATGCAGCGCGAGATGCGGACTAATCATAATCACGACGCCGGTCACGCCCATGATCAATGCAGTCCAACGAAAGGCATGAATGCGTTCGCCCAGAAATAACATTGCCAAAATCGTAATAAACAAAGGCGATGCAAAGCTGATTGCGGTGACATCTGCCAAGGGAATCATCGACAGCGCGGTGAACAACGAAAACATGCTAATCGTGCCGAATAGCGCGCGCGATGCATGGCGCCGCCAATTATTAGTTTTGAGCACTTGTAGGCCGGCGGTGCGATGCGCGAACACAGCCAACACCACCAGTGCAATCAGGCCGCGCACAAAAATGATTTCACCAATCGGCACGGTTTGGCCTAAGAATTTCACGCAGGCCGACATCGACGCCAACAATACCACCGACCCTAGTTTAAACAGCGCGCCAAGTAATGGCTGATGAGTGTGACGTTGGCTTGACAAGATATGTCCGAGAGCGGGCGAGTAATGACTAGCAGATATCTTTAAAGAATTGAATCCCACGTGAACCAACACAGCATCCGTTATTTCCGCCTACGCCGGAAAAGCAGATTCAATGTTGCCTGGTCTTCGATGTCGAGTTCTAACGTGCAACAATGGACGGTGGATACTGATAGGCTATTCTGCCAATTGTACGTGCTTCCGCCGCTTACGATTGGCTAATTGGTTTTATCTCTGTTGCAAGCCCATAGGCTATGTCTATGAGGTTTTATCAATTTAACAATTGGTTTGGCGGCGGCGCTGTCGGTATCGTGGCCGTCCACGAGTACTAGGTACTGGCTTTTGTTGTGTACCGTTTTTTTATTTGGAGAGGAAGCATGAGTTCATTGATCAATACCGCTGCGACAGAACGGGTAGCCCAAAGCATTACTCATAGATCGTGGGCGCAGAAGTTATTTC
>Ga0206888_1180_pt1 | contig 14859 bp, 13 predicted proteins | sample Alteio_BWOrgHeat_90_FD_153258 | JGI IMG/M metagenome (GOLD analysis project Ga0206888, IMG submission 153258) | Enriched cells from forest soil in Barre Woods Harvard Forest LTER site, Petersham, Massachusetts, United States - Alteio_BWOrgHeat_Nextera4 ... | reverse complement strand
ATTATACACTCCTGTTGCAGATAGCTTATGTGAACAAACGTGAATTTATTATAAGGATCAAACCCTCCGTCTGTCATAAATTTTGATTTATCAAACACGCGTGAAATATCAGGCCGTAATTTCCCCGGCACAACCTTACGCGTACCAGATGGCCTTGAGTCAGTGCCAATGAAAATAAGTGCATTATCTGCTAAACCAATGTAATCAGCATATTGAAGTTCATTGATTAACAATTCTGTCCATTCACCAGGATAGTTTGAATAAATCAAGCGATAATTATTGAAAATTTCAGTGATCTGTTCTTCCCCAAATGCCTGATATTTTATAATATTTAAAACGGTCAAAAACTCCAGCCATGCAAGCCAAATATTTTTTTCAAATAAAATTACTGAATCTGATTTACTGACCAAAAGCCTTGTTTCAAAAAACTTTTTTATGGCTGCAGGCGTTATCCCGCTTCGGACAATATCCGGCACCTTGTTTTTAAGATAATTCCTTACCAATTCAATATCTCTCTCATTAAATATATCAACTTCAAGCCGGAATGCCTCATCCCTTAGAAAAGAAAAGCACTTCATGTATGCAGGGATAATTGGCTCAAGCGCATGATTACTATTATCTACAATATCTGAAAAAACTTTTACTGGAGTAAATTCAATCCGGCCAAGTACTTCTTCGTCAGACACCATCCCACTTTGTATGCCTGCGAGCAAAATATTTTTTTCGCTAAGCTTAAAAATTCCACCGCCAGAACTTCCAAGTAATTCGCTCTGTGTTTGATTTTTGCTTATGTCGGCCTCTACTTTTTGATTAGCTCTGTCACCAAGTATAGTGACCTCTATGTCTGAGCGCATCCAGTTAATATTTACCCGGTCACCCGTTCGCCGCAATAAGGGAAATCCCTGTAGTATATAATCTTTCCTATCGCTGGAGATATCATCCTTGATAATAATTTCAGAGCCAACGCTAAGTCGCGCAATTTTAAGAATAGCAATATCAATACCATCCGTTTGATGTGGAAAATAGTTAACACCTTCATTAAGCGAAAATTTCGAAAGAGGAATAAATGAATTAGTAGTGGTGTCATAGTATTGAATATCGACTTGTCCGTTATACTGCTTGCCTGAAATATCTTTAAACACATGCTTTGCCGTCAATATGTACGAATAATTTTTATCGCTGGGCTGAAAGATAACACCTGTTCCGCCATTGATGCAGACAATGTATTTCTTGATATCATTAATTGTCATCATAAATAAATGCCGTGGTGATTGGTATTGCATGAAATATCGGAAAATCTATTTTGTCTTGCGCTGAAAATATTTGATTCATTCTACCTTCATAATTGAAATGAAGTTTACAGTTTGGTTTTATATTTATCAGCCTGGCCAGCATACGTTTATGCGGATGTTGGTGCTTGTCACCATTTGTGCTAATAATAAAATTGTCGCATATAACCTCTCGTAGCATAGCTGGAGAAGTGTTAAACTCGCTACCGTGATGTGATAACTTTACTAATTCATATTCGATAGGCTTTCCCTCTGATGTTTTTTTGCTTTAGTAAATTTCTGCAAATAATGTTAGGGTGTGCGTCCGAAAGGAAAAGAAAATTCCTATTATGCCACTCCATTCGGAACGCGATAGAGGTCCCGTTGGCTGGCGATGTGTCTTCTTCAAACTCGTCATGCCTGATGTGGCTTGCTAGGGACTCTTCGTAATCATCTGACCTACCTGCTGTACCTAAGTCAGGCTCAAATTTTTTCCATTCTGCCAATAGCTTTTCTAGCTGCGGTTTGTCGGGCGAAAGGATATGAAAAATGACACCAAATCTTTCAAGCTTTGCACCCTCAATAATGACTTCTGAATACAGTTTTCCCTTTAAAAGATCTCTGAAAGAAATCGCATACGGGATGCTAGTTTCTGATGTCTCTGGAGCCATATTAATTGAAAAATCAAGCGCTTCATTTGTTTCTTTTTCAAGCCAGGAAGCGATTGCCGCCCCTGTGTTAAACCAGACCTCGTTGATAAGGTCAAGTGAGTTTCTGTCAGTTTCCAGCCAATGCAAAACACCTTTTATATGATCATCATGATGGTGGGTTAAAATAAGCAAGTCAATTTTTTTATCGGCATTACGTATATCTTCGATTATTTCATATAATTCTCCGGTGGAACGCCTTAATTTTTTGTCTTTTGCTTTGATATAAGTGTCTCTGACGCCGCCATCGATAATCATATTTCGCTCAACTCCTTCATCGTCATTAAAATTGATATGAATACAATCTCCGTTATTTGCTTTCAGAAATCTTATCTTCATAAGGCGTAAAGGCTGTTAATGATAAAAGATATTGTTTTAAATAAATGTTTTTAAAAGCCTTTGTTTGTGTCAATCTTTTTCTACTTTATTAATGCCTCTTCCAGCAGGTTGGCAGCCAATTTTCTCGTTGGCTTATTATCCCGCAGTCTATTTTTCATCTGGTATGTAAGGCACAACACACTTTCTTCGCCCTAATGAAGCTTTTTTTTCGCATCCTAGAAAATGCCGGATGTCCGCTCCTGCTAGTTGCCCACTTTTTTGAGGAACTCTGAGCCTGCGGATTCGGTGCAATGGAATAATTAATTATGTTATAAAAGGATCTAAAATAGGCCATTCAATTGCTCAATAAATAAGCCGATTCGCATGGGTATCAGGATATTAACCGTGCATAAATGATACAAGTTAGGGCTTTCTGAACCACTAGGCCACCGTTAAAACACCTATTTTTGGGCGTTTTGAGTGATTATCTTGATATGGCAAGGCAGTTTTCGCTGGAACGGAGGATAGGAATTAGGTAGTATTTTAATCGATGGTTGTTATTCCATTTTAACTGTCGCTTGCCTAGCATCGAATAGTTCCGGTAGTTCACAGACCAGGGCGAAGCCTCCTTCCAAGGCGCCAAGGTTCGCAAAGAGTACTTAACGCGCCTGTCAAAGCAATTGCTGCCTAATCTAGCTCAAAGATTCTTCGATAAGCTTAAGGAGAGACGCACCGAGGTTACTTCTGGGTGTACCACAACGGCCTGCAGGATATGTGGCCTTGTTTGACCACAAACCTGGACGGAGCCGGGAAGACCCTTTCGAATTGCTGAAAGACTTCCGGGGCCACTTACAGACAGGCGGAAAAGCCCGCTCGTTAATCTTAAGTCACCGATGAGCTTTGTCACGCCCCCTGCACTAACCGAGTGTCTTCTGGTGCTCTTTGACGACCCAGTGTCTCCAACATCGCCACAGCCATAAGCTCTCAGGCACCGCCTGTTGCTCCACTATAGGGAGTTACCGCCATATTGATCCTTTAAATAACGCAACACCTCATGAGGATCAAACAATAAACTTCTTCTTACTTTCACGCGGGGAAAACTGGATTCTTTTATCAATCTAAAAATCGTCCTTTCTGATATATTGATCATAAAGGACAGCATTTTAATATCGACTAGAAGCTGATCTGCGGAAATAGCCATTGAAGACGGGGTATTTATCTTTGCCTGCTTCCGAGATTCAGCATTGCTGGTCCCTACTTTTATCATCCGCTGCCGAATTTTATAATTGCGTTGACCGCACCCCAATGAACAAAATTTAGTAGATGTTTTCTTGGCAACGAATTGTTTACCGCAATGCTGGCAAACTCTTTTTAATTCCAGGTTACTGCTCATAGTCCACCGTATGCTCGTTAATATCCCCTTAGAGGATTTTTTTGTAAATAGCGATCAACAAAGTTATCGACAGAACCTTCGGCGCCTTGCTCCTGATTTTGCATCCAGGAAATAAGTTCCGCTTTCTTAAATTTTAGCCGTTTCCCTTTTTTTATAAATGGTAGAATTCCCTGCTCGCATTTTTCCCTTACATCTACTTCCTCCAAGCGTAAGAATGCTGCCACATCTTTTAGCGTCATTGGATATTCATCTGGACCGGTATCTGGTGGTAGAGCGAGAGATTGATATATTCTTTCTACTAAATCCGTCAAATGCCGGAGGTCATCCTGCATCTCCGCTAGTTTTTGTTCGATCGACTTATTGGCTTTAGTCATTTTTTTGGCAACTTCATTTTGTTAGCAGCATCGGCTCTTTTTACCTCATCTACATCAATATAGATATCCGTGGTAGACATATGCTTGTGATGGAGCATACTTTTGATGATAAATCCATCGACATCGTTGAAGGTTAAATTACTGGCGTAGCGCCGTCGCCAGTTGTGAAATCTTGCTTTCTTTGACAGACCGGCATCATGGAACCACTCTTTCAAGCCCTTGCGTACCCTGTAATAAGAAATATTGGGGAAGACGGGATCGGTATCAGCCTTTCGCTTTCCCAATATTTCCACCGCCTCCTGGCAAATAAAATGCTTAATGAGCCGATCCGTTTTGGGGTCGATGATATTTACATACCAGCAAGCTAATGTAGAGGAATAAAGGAGATCTTCCCATCTCAACGCTTCGATAGCACTATATCGAAACCCCGAAAGATAGGCGAAGATGGATGAGCGATACACCATCGGATCCGGACAGGGAGTTCGCTGAAGAATTGCAAAATCGTCGATGTCCAACTTCTCGGCCTGAGATTCGACATTCGGGATCCGTTTGACCCGCAGGGTGTAATCTTCCGGCAAGTATCGTTCAATGAACGCCTGTTGTACTACCGACGCCACCTTGTCGTAATAGATTGCCTGGGAATTTGGCTTTAGCTTATTTACTTCGGATTTTAGAAAAGTCGCTGATTTCAGGTACTGTTTGAACCCTTCCAGAAATAATTCATCGATAAATTTAAATTTCAGGTACTCTGGGCGCCAGGTCTTCAGATGCTGTATAGCCGAAGTGTGCACGGAGGTCTCTACTTCATCCTTCGACTTCTTTCTGATGAACCCCTCGTAGTATTGATAAAAATCCCCTTCCAGGACGTCTTTGTTAAAGATTCCTTGCGCATCGAGCATGAGGGACTTCATCCGCTTAACGTATATTTTCTCGGCTATTTGGATTGCCAGGGCGTTTTCCTGCTTTTCCAAATCCGTTTTGGGCTTCGGATAAAGATACAGTTTCAAATACTCCCGACGAGTGTACCGAAGGGTATGAGGATTCCAGACAGGCGGATAGTAATCAATATACAGACTGTATTTCCCTGTGTCTAGTTTTGCTTTCCTCAGCTTGCCTCTCATTTGTTACTAATTTCTCAATGCACAGCCAACGCACCTTTTTTAATAGGCATGCTACTAGTACATCTCATGAATACCTTAATTGTCTGAGTGAGAGAACAAGTTAACAGTGGGACACCAGCAATGGACTGATCGCTACGATGGTGAATCAGCTGAAGAATTTCAACGGCTGGAATATTTGGCAATATACACCGTTTTTTAAAAAATATGTCACTACTTGACATATTAAATGTCAATTATTATCGTCTATTAGGTAATAGGCTGACGTATTTTGTGTATAGATGCGCCTTTACCCTTTTCTTTGTCTGATGCCACGGGATGAGCGGTACAAAAATGTAAAGAACCTGATTGAAGCGGGGCGAATTGTCACCTTGCGGGACATGTTTACTACAAAAGCGATCCCGAAAACTGTTGTCGCAAAGGATCTTGGCATTCATCACACCACTTTTAATAAATTGCTTGACGCTCCTCAGCATTTTACTTTCGAGAATGCGTTTCATATAGCCGCGTTGATTGAAACCGATAAAAAAAATATCTTAGATCTGATTTACAATCAATGTGAAGAAGATCGGAAAAAAAGTAAGAAAAGGTAAAGTTGCGAAGCGGCGGTTCCCCGTATTCGTTATTCTAAAAGTCACTTAAAGAGATGAAATTCTATAACAATCGTGATTCCTTTGGCGGGAATTCTTGCTTTTTTGTCGCCATACAAATCTTGAACAAATTGAAAAAGTACAGATAGTGTATGAAAGTGACTGGTACTGCCTGGTAAAGTCCCCCAATGTCGTACTGTCACTAGCTTTTCATATTTTCCTGTACTTCTTGATTTAGGCAAAAAAAACGTCCAAAACAGATACAAAATTCATCAAAAAAGATCTAAAAATTCGTCAAATGATTTCTTTATATTGTTGATATACATTGTATTATATATTATATATTTTCGTCATTTACCAATACAAAACTTCGAAAAAATATAGTCAAGTCTATCCTCAGTCGTAATCTCCCCCGTGATCTCCCCCAAATAATGCAAACAATGCCGGATATCCAGCGAAAGCAGATCCCCCGGCAACAACTCATCCAACCCCCGATGAATCACTGTCAACGAAGTCGCAACCGACTGCAGCGCATGATAATGCCGCGCATTGGTCACAATGGTCCCGTCCCCCGCCGAAGCCCCCTGCAACACCAGGTCCACCAGCCGCTGCTTCAACACATCGATATGCCGGTGTTCCCGCGCCGAGATCAACAACTCATCCGGGAACCGAACGGTCGCCCCCTGAGCCAGATCCACCTTATTCCCCACCAACAAAAAAGGCTTCCCCTTCCTCACCAACTCCTCCCTCACAGCCGCAACCGCAGCAATCTCCTCCACCGAAGCAGCCGCAGAAGCCGAAGCCGTCGAAGCACTCAAAGCCGCCGCCCCCCCCGAAGCCGCCGAAGCGGGCGAAGCCAACGCAGCCGAAGCATCAAACAAATAAACCACAATATCCGCCGCCTCCATCTTCTCCAAACTCCGCCCAACCCCCATCTGCTCGATCACATCAGCCGTATGCTGACGGATCCCCGCCGTATCGATCAACCGAAACAACACGCCGTCAATATTCAAAACTTCTTCGATGGTATCCCTCGTCGTCCCCGCAATCTCCGAAACAATCGCCCGATCCTCATTCAACAACGCATTGAGCAACGTCGACTTCCCCGCATTCGGCTTCCCCACAATGGCGACAGACACCCCATTCCGGATCACATTCCCGAGCCGAAACGACGCAAGCAGGGACGTAGTCATCTCCTCCGCCTCGGTGATCAACCGGTAAAGCGCAGTCCGATCCGCAAACTCCACATCTTCCTGGGAAAAATCCAACTCGAGTTCGATCAGCGCGGAAAAACTGATCAGCCGCTCCCGCAACTCCCGCAACTCCCGCGAAAACCCGCCCCGCATCGTATGGATGGCGGTCTGCGCACTGGCAGCGGTATTCGAAGCGATCAGATCGGCAACCGCCTCGGCCTGCGCCAGGTCAAGCCGGCCGTTGAGAAAGGCCCGTTGCGTAAACTCTCCAGCGCGAGCCAATCGGGCGCCCGCATGAAGCAAAGCCTGGATCACCCGCTCCAGGATATAAGGACTCCCATGACAGGAGATCTCGATGACATCTTCCCCCGTATAACTCCGGGGTCCGCGGAACAGCGACAACACGACCTCGTCCAAAACGTCGGCGCCGTCCTTCAACAAACCCACATGCAGCGTATGCGAAGCCTGCGCCGCTAAATCCTTCGAAACAAACAACTTACCCACCATCGCAAACGCCTGGGGCCCGCTCACCCGGATCACCCCGATAGCGCCCACCCCCGGCGGCGTCGCCAGCGCGACGATCGTATCCTCCCAACCAACAAGCTTTCCTAACATTTGGCAAAGATAGGCCGCACAACACCCGGTTCAAAATCCACTGGGCGTTCCCCCGCGCGGCGCGGGGTCGGGCTCTCTGGCGCGCACGGCGCTTCCGCCGATCCCTAACGCAAAGCCGCGCAATTATCGCACCTCCCGCCCAATCTCCTCCACGATCCCCTTACAATTCCTGATCCCCACATTATACGCCTCGATATTGGTGGCGACCGTCTCCCCCTGGTGCAACAGGATCCGCAGTTCCGAGGTCCGGAGCAGGGTCTCCCAATTGGTTCCCCTGCCGGCGTATCCAACTGCAGGTGAGACGCCAGGTAGGCATCTAATAAATTAACTCTCAACGCACTAATGTAATTATTTCGCTCGATGATCCGTGGAAAGTTCTTCGCATACAGCTCGGTTATGCGTAATAAAAGGTCCTTATCCTCGATGATGCTGAGTCTCCCGCTCCCTTTCAGCGCCTCGAACCGGCTAACCCGCGGGGCGATCTGCGCATCGCTCCCAAAAACCCATAGATAGGCAGTCAAACTATCCGGGTTCAACTTCTCACCCGCCCCAACGCGCTCAAAATAACGCGTGGCCACCAAACTCTGAACATGCATGGCGCGATCGTTCTCCATTTCCGTCACATCCGCTTGCAGGTCCTGCTTCAGCCCGGTCAGGAACTCGCGCTCCTCCTGGCGATCCTTCCGATCCTCCGCCCACCCATGGAGCCAGATCGACAAACTAACGGCAAAGATCTACCTCACCAGCATCACCGTCCCCCGCCGCTCCACGGTCCTCCCCTGGTAATCCACCCCCACCGCCATCCACACATACACCCCGGGGGCCGCCACCTTCCCATTCCGGGTCCCATCCCAACCCACCGCGGCATTGGCAGTCGTAAACACCTGCGCGCCCCACCGGTCATATACACTAAAAGCCTTCAACTCGCGGATACTCGGCGCGATCACCCGCAACACATCATTATGGCCATCATGATTGGGACTAAACGCATTAGGAACATACAGATCGGCCTCCACAAACACCTTCACCGTCATCGTATCGACGCCCATACATCCGGCATCGGTCGTCCCGGTCACAATATAGGTCACGCTCTGCGTCGCAGCCCCAAGCACGGGACTCTGCAAGGTGGCATCGTTCAACCCATCGGCGGGCGTCCACAACCACTGGGTAAACCCGCTGTTGCTCACATCGACGGCGTGCAGTGGCACGGGCTGACCGGCAACCACGTTGGTATCATTCCCGGCAAACAGCTGCGGCGGCGGCGTCACCGTCACCGTCACACTCGCATCGTTCAGCGAGCTACAGCCATTATTATCGGTCACCACCAGGTGATAGACAGTCGTCGCCGTCGGCTGAACCACCGTCGGGTCGGCAAGCGTCGCATTATCGAGAAAGGTCAGAGGCCGCCACTTGAACCCGGGCGCCCCGCTCCCCTGCAACTGCACGGATTTCCCATAACAGGTCGTTATCGGCAGACCGGCATCGGCTAATGGAGCGGGATTTACCGTCACCGTCACCGAACCGGGCTGCGTACAGGCCCCGGAACTCGCGGTCACGTAATAGGTGGTGGTCACCGTAGGACTCGCTACCGGCGAGGCGACGGTCGTACTGCTAAGCCCCGTCGCAGGCGTCCAGGAATAGGTGGTGTTCGGCAAACTCCCGCTGACGGAGATCACCGCACTCTTGCTCTCGCAGATCGTCGGCCCCGGCGAGGTGGTAAGGACAAGCGTATTGGCCAGCGGCACCGTCGCCTTATAGTTCGTGATACACCCGTTCCCATCGGTCACCGACAACAGGTGCAACCCCGAAACGAGCCCGGTAAAGGTGGGCGAAGACCCATAAGCACCGCCATCGATGGCATAGGTTAACACCGGCAACCCGGAAGCATCGGCAGTCACTATCCCGTCATTGTTCACACAGGAAGCCGGCGTAACCACAGCGTTCAACGTCGCGGGCGCAATCCCAAACACGATCTTGGAGGTGGTTACCACCGTGTTATTGGCGTCCATCACCACTATCTGGTAAACATTCGCGTAGATATTAGGAAAGGTATCGTTCGCCTGGAAAGTACCGCCATTATCGATGGAAAATAGAAAAGGCCCCGTACCACCCACCGAATGGACGACCAGTTGGCCATTGGGCAGCCCGCAGGTCGTACTCGTGACATCGATATTCGGGTCCTGCATACAACCTATGATCACAGGGATCGAGACGGTGCTGACACCATCAAAAACGGACAAAAGATGCCCCCCCAGCGCCAGCCCCGGAATACTATTGCTTGCCATATAAGGCGCCCCATCTACCGAATAGCTATAAACACCCGTTCCCCCCGTCGCCACCGCCGTGAGCGTGCTCGGCACGGCACATGCACTCGTCGACGTCTCCGTCACCGCCAAAGGCTGCGCATAACATCTCGCCGCCCCGCAAAAAAGCAGAAAAACACTAACAAACAGGTACAGGGGTATCCTCCTGCATAGGCTAAAATTAGAAGAGCGTTGCGACATGTAAGGGTATCTGACATTAAAAATAACACTAATCCCCCACTTGCCCAACGCCCTAAACGTGGTACCTACTACTCCTTCGGCATCTCAAATGTCACCGGTTGCTGCTTATAACTCTTCACATACCGCCCATTCTGCTGCGCCGGCGTCCACTTCCCGCTCTTCTTAATGACCCGGATCGCCTCCTCCCGCAACCCGCCCTTCTCAGGCCCCGACACGGCTTCCACATCGCTCACATTCCCATCCTTGTCTACAATAAAACGTACCATGATCCGCCCCGAGATCTCATTATTCATCGCATCATCGGGATAATGCAGGTTCTTGTTCAAAAACCGCAGCCACGCGCCCGGCCCGCCCGGAAAGGTCGACTCGATCTCCACCTTCGTAAAAAGAACGTCCTCGTCTTCTTTCTTCGGCGCCTCTACCACACCCTTCCCCGCATCACTCACCGGCGGCGTCACCGCCCCATCATCCTTCACCCCGTCCTGGTTTACCGTACCGATCTTCACATCATCCAGCTTGTCCTGCTCCGGCGGCTTCTCATCGGGCTTCACCTTATCATCGGGTACCACCTTGGGCGGCGTAAACTGCTTCATCTCCACCTTCGGCGGCTCTATCTTCGGTGCCGGTGGCGGGATCACCGGCTCCACCTTCTTCTCCTTGTAATCGTCCAGCGTCACATCATCGATCTTCGGTAGCAGCTTCTCCCCCTGGCTCTTACCCATAATAGCACAACCCGCAAACGACAACAACAAAATACCCGACGTGATCAATATCGCCTTCACCAACCGGCGATTGTAGGTCCTGCGTAGATCATACGCCCCATACTCTTTATTACGGCCCTCGAACACAATGTCGAGGACATCGGCTGCAAGAATTTTACTCGGCTCCATAAGTAATAGTTTATTACTAAGACGCCACACGGGAACGATTCCATAACCCCCACGCATATGCGCAAAAAAAAGACCCTCTCCGCATGGAGAGGGTCTTACAACTATTTCAAAAAGACTTATTGCGCTTCGAGTTTGAACACGATCGGCTGCTTCTTATAAGATTTCACCTGGCGACCATTCTGCACCGCAGGCGTCCACTTACCACTCTTCTTGATTACCCGTACCGCTTCCTCACGCAAACCCCCATTCTCGGGTCCGCTGATCGCCTGTACATCACTCACGTTGCCTTCCTTGTCCACAATGAACTGTACAACGACAGTACCCTGGATCTCATTATTGACGGCATCGTCAGGGTAACGCAGATTCTTGTTCATGTACCGCAACCAGGCCGCTGGTCCACCGGGGAACTCGGACTCGATCTCCACCTTCGTAAAGGTCTTGTCATAGTCCTCATTGTCCTTAGGCGCTTCGACCACCCCTTTACCGGCATCGCTGACGGGCGGAGCAGTGATCCCTTCATCTTTAGTCCCTTCTTGATTGACCGTACCGATCTTAGTGTCCTCCAGCTTCTCTTGTTCCGGTGGCTTCTCTTCTTCCTTCACCTCATTATCCTTAACGATCTTGGGAGGCGTGAACTTGGCCATTTCCACCTTCGGAGGTTCCACCTTGGGAGGCGGCGGAGGCGGGGGCTCATTTTTCTTTTCTTCTTTGACGTCTTCGAGCTGCACATCTTCTACAACCATCGCCTTTTTGTTCGAATTGCCATTCAGATTGGATACGATATATCCAATGAACAACAACACGATCACCGCGGTGGTACCCAAGATCGCCTTTACCAGGCGCTTGTTGTAGGTCTTACGCAGATCGTAAGCGCCGTACTCCTTGTTCTTACCCTCAAAGATGATATCAAGGATATCGGCGTTTAGTATTTTGTTGATTTCCATTGTAAATGGGTTTTGGCTTTTTTCAGGTAATCCACTGGTTTTCACCGACATCCGTCATTTTCCGGCCACCGGCGGCCCCATGGCCCACCTATTAGATTCAATCCCTGCCGGATTCCATAACGGAATTCCAGGGTTATTTTCCGCCGCTCGCGCCCTCCGTCAGAGTGATGAACTTATACTCATCAGGCGAGATATCCACCAGAGCATAGCGCTTTACATCGTCGATCTTCATCTCATCCAGGATATTCACCGTATTCTTATACGTTGCGTCCTGGGTGCACTTGATGATCACCATGAAATCCTTCGGATCGGTCCTTCTCTTCTTGTCCAGGATCACATCCCGGATCGCATTCTTCGTGAAGGAAGAAACCTGCAGCTTGGAAGGATCCAGGCCCTCGTAGTAAAACACCACATCATTCTTGGAAGGCATAACGGTCAATGCCGCAGACTCCTTCAGCTTGTTCTGCTCGTCGGGCTTATCGACATCCTTCGGCAGATTCAGCTTCATTGCCGTCGGCTGACTCATCGTAGTCGTAAAGATAAAGAACGTGATCAGCAGGAAACCCAGATCCACCATGGGAGTAAGATCCACACGCGTGGAAAGCTTCTTACTTTTCTTCACGCCGGGGCCTTTTTTATGGCCACCGCCGCTCGAAGTATCCATTTCTGCCATAACAAATAGCTTTTTTTAAAGTTACTCAATTTTTTCCATGTCCCCGCGGGGCTTTTCTACCCCGGCCGGCCTTTTCGGGAGTGCCGCCAACGGATTATTTTCTCATGTGCAATACTTCAATAATTTATTGAACCTTAACACTTTATATCTCCGTCGTTCGTCTCCCCGAATGGTCGGCGGACCTTCAGTGAACCTTCCGCCCTTGCCGGCCGCCGGCCTACTGCTCGGAACTCTTGTTCCCCGTAGCAGACTGGATCTTCTCCAGCTCCGACCCCCGGGGCGCAGCCACCGGATTGGTCACCAGCTGGAACTTCAACTGATCGTTCTTCTTGAAGGCGATGATCACCCCCTGGAAGGCCGGATACTTCGCAGCATCATCACCCTTTACCAGGATATTCATCTTCTCCCCCTGGAAAGCACCGACCGCAGCCCGTACCCAATCGATCAGCTCGTTATCCGTGCTGTCCTTCGTCGGAATACCCGGCTGAACATAGCTCTTTACCTGCTCTGGCGCCAGGGCCAGGTAAGGTTTCAGCTTGGCGAACGGTACCCCGATATACGCAGAGGCATTATTGGAGAAATTCTTCTTCTCGGCATCGGTCAGACCCAGGTTCTTCGACGTATTGATAGCGTCGATAATGTCCTTCTTTTCGGAAATATTCCCGTCACTGACACTGAAATAGACCTTTCCGTCATGATCCATCGTGATCAGCATGACGTTCTTATCCGGCGCGACCTTGGACGACACGGAACTCGGCGTGACAACGCTCAACGCCTCCGGCGGCTTGAACTTGGTCGCCAGAATAAAGAAGGAAAGCAGCAGGAAGGCGACATCACACATTGCCGTCATGTCGATATTCGTGCTCTTACGCGGTATTTTTGCTCTTGGCATGGTAAATTTTGTTTGATTGATGAAACGAGTCTACTATATAAGACTCAACAATTTCTCATTTCCACAGGGTTTTGCCTCTTATTTGTAAAGAGAAGCAAAGCTCTGCGTCAGCGTGAAACCGCTTTCATCGATACCATAAGTAATACCATCGATCTTCGTCGTGAAGATATTGTACATGATAATGGAAACAGCAGAAGTACCGATACCCAGGGCCGTATTGTACAGCGCCTCGGAGATCCCTTCAGACAGTTTCTGTGCAGCCTCACCACCACCACTGTCACCCAGGGCAGAGAAAGACCGGATCATACCCATAACCGTTCCGAGCAGACCCATCAGGGTAGCCACCGAAGCGATCGTAGAAAGGAATACCAGGTTCTTTTCCAGCATCGGCAGTTCCAGCGCAGTAGCTTCTTCTACTTCTTTCTGGATGGCGATCACTTTCTGCTCAGTGTCCAGCTCGGCGCCGATCATTTCCTTGTATTTGCGCAAGCCGGCCTTCATTACATTACCGACAGAACCCTTCTGCTTGTCGCACTCGGCGATAGCGGCATCTACGTTCTTGTTGGCCAGATGATATTGCACCTTGCGGATGAATTCAGCGATATTGCCACTGCCCGTCGCCTTGGAGATCGTCATGAAACGCTCGATCACGAATGTCAATACAGTAAGGAACGCACCGATCAGGATCGGAACGATGATCCCACCCTGGTACATCTTGGGCAGCGCAGCTTTAGGACCTTGTTGTGAAGGCCAGAAACCACCACTGGGATCGGGATGGGTAAAGTTGGAATCAGCGCCGAGAATAAATCTCCAGATAATGTAACCGGCAACAACACACACCAACGGTGCGACCCAGGAAATGGAATTGCCCTTTTTCTTAGGTTGAACGGATGAGGAGCTCTTTGCTGCTGTCGCTGCAGTCGGTTTTGTTTCAGCCATGATCGTTTGTTTTTAGTGTTTTTAAAAAAATTGAAGTATGGAATAGAAAATGATTGTACAATTCTAAGGAAAAAAGCTTTTCAATAGACGAAATTGGATAGATAAAATTTTACAGGTCACACAAGATAAGGAATTTTCGTAAAGTACAAATCGTAATATGTAACCGCCGGGCCCGGGAGACCACGATCAAAAACGATCTGTAAAATGTGCGTGAATAGCCCGACACGACAGAGTACGGGCTCCAATGAAGGAGGATTCAGCGCCTTAAGCCAAAGGGGTAAATCTACGGGAATTTATTGATGCAAAAACCATCGATTTTACCACTAATTTATTTCTTTGTTTTTCGGCTCAGCACGGAACCCCGCCAAAGCAACCATATGGAAAACATCTTCGTACAAGTTCGTACACGGCACCGTAAACACCCGTGGCCCGATCCGTCAT
>Ga0206888_1107_pt2 | contig 14980 bp, 12 predicted proteins | sample Alteio_BWOrgHeat_90_FD_153258 | JGI IMG/M metagenome (GOLD analysis project Ga0206888, IMG submission 153258) | Enriched cells from forest soil in Barre Woods Harvard Forest LTER site, Petersham, Massachusetts, United States - Alteio_BWOrgHeat_Nextera4 ... | reverse complement strand
CGGTGGACTGGGACGGGCAGATCCGGATGGACCCCTCTTCCCCCTATGCCATGGCAAAGCTGGTCGGGTTGAAAGACCGCTACGATATTGCGTTTGCCTGCGATACCGATCACGACCGCCATGGCATCGTTACCCGAAGTGTGGGGCTGATGCCTCCCAACCATTATCTTTCCGTAGCCATCTTCTATCTTTTTCAACACCGGTCGATGTGGCCGGCCACCGCAAGGATAGGCAAGACGCTCGTCAGCAGTCAATTGATCGACCGCATAGCCGCTAAGTTGAACCGGGGGCTCTACGAGGTGCCGGTGGGCTTCAAATGGTTTGTCGACGGCCTGCTTGCCGGAAGCCTGGGCTTTGTTGGCGAAGAAAGCGCGGGCGCGGCTTTTCTCCGTACCAGCGGAAAGGTGTGGACGACGGACAAGGATGGGATGATCGCGGGGCTGCTGTCGGCCGAGATCACGGCCGTGACGGGAAAGGACCCGGGGCAGTTGTACCAGGATCTGACGCGGGAATTGGGTGAGCCGGTCTACGACCGTATCGAGGCCAAGGCAACACCGGCCGAAAAAAGTAAGCTGGCAAAGCTGTCCGCCTCCATGATCAAACAAAAGGAGATGGCTGGGGAAAAGATCACCGGCATCCTCACCACCGCCCCCGGTAATGACGCTGCCATCGGCGGGCTGAAAGTGACGACCGAAAACGGCTGGTTTGCGGCAAGGCCATCGGGGACGGAGGATATCTATAAGATCTATGCAGAAAGCTTCCGCGGGGAAGACCATCTGCGACAGATCCAGGAACAGGCACAGGCCATCGTCAACGACGCGCTGAAAGCATAAACCTCTACTGGTACTTTTTGCGGTAGTCCAGCGGCGACAAGCCCGTACAGCGCTTGAACACGGCCCTGAAGGCATCGATATCGTTATACCCGATGTCGAACACGATCTCGCTGATCGTCTTGCGCCCCCGCTCCAGTTCCTTTTTTACCGCTTCTACTTTCACGCGCTGGATGTATTCGATGATGGAATTGCCGGTGAGCTTCTTAAACCTCCGTTCAAACGTTCTCCTCCCCACCCCGGCCTTTGAACAGATCTCTTCGACGGTCAGTTTCTTCCCGAAGTTGCCCTCGATAAAATTCTGCGCCTCCAATACACAGGTATCACTATGCGTCTTTTGCCCAAGGAAAATGACGAATTGATTTTGGTTCTTCCGGTGAAGATCTATCTCGAACATTTTTGAAGCAAGTACGGCCATCTCCCTGCCCAGATGTTTTTCGATGACGTATAACAACAGGTTCAGGTAGGAATAGGCGCCTCCGCAGGTATAGATCCCTTCCGCATCCGTGATAAGGTGATCATCCACCAATTCTACATTGGGAAAGAGTGCCTGGAACTCGTTTTTGGCCGCCCAGTGAATGGCGCAGCGCTTATTGTCGAGCAACCCGGTGGAGGCCAGGAAAAAAGACCCAACACAAAGACTCACGATCTCGGCCCCCGCTTTGTATTTCGTGATCACCCATTCCCTGAATTTCTCGTTTTGCTTTACCGAATGCGGGAAGTGCCCACAGGTGATGGGGATCAGGATCACATCGGGATGTTCGATCATGGAGATAGACACATCGGCGTTGATGCTGTATAGGCCATTATTCAACACCGTATGCGTTTCAAGACCGGCTATTTCGACTTTATAAAAAGGGTCTTTCCCCTGGTAGCGTAAAAAGTCGTTGACTCTTGTAAATATCTGGAAACAACTGTCGATACAGTTGATGGTTGCATCTTCCAAAGCCAGTATAGTAACCCGTTTCATCGTATAAAGGTATCGGAAAAACCTGACGGATTCAACGGGTAAGAATGACGTGATCCCCATGCGTCACCCTGGTTGCTCCTCCATAGCTTTGTGGTATAAATCAATAAAAATGAAATCGATCGAGATCATCGTGCTCCCCGTCACCGACCAGCAAAAGGCAAAAGATTTTTATCTGAAACTGGGATTCCAGGTACTGGTGGAAGCTCCCGCCGATCAAGGACAAACCTGGATCCAACTGGGGTTGCCAAACCAACCCGCATCCATCGCGCTGATGAAATTCCATGGGGTCATCATCGAAACGGCGGATATCGAAAAGGAAATTGAGGATTTAAAAACAAAAGGGATAGCCGTCGGCACGATCGATAACCAACCCTGGGGACGGTTCGCGTGGTTGAAAGACCTGGATGGGAATGGGCTTTGTCTTCATCAAAAATAGGAGCGCCGCCGATCTTTATGCCTTTTCCCTCATAGGGGAGGATAGATATAAATGCCAGAGCAGCATCGTTGCAATAGTCCTGTTTGGACTCCACTTTTCGGTCAGCGCAAGAAGCCTGTCCTTCGAGGTGTCTTTTTTCAATTTTTTTACCCGCCGGAGAGCGTTGACGGCCGCCAGGTCGCCCACTGGAAACAGGTCTGCCCGTTGCAGGACAAACATCAGGTATACATCGATGGTCCAGTTGCCGATGCCTTTTAAGGCGATCAACCTCGTCCTGACCGTATCGTCCGGCAACTCTTCCAATCCCTGCAGGTCCAGCCGGCCGCTGAGCAGTTCTTCGGCCAATCCCCTTGTGTAAAGGGTCTTCTGGCGGCTGAAATAACAGGCTTTTAGCTCTTCATCGGTTAAGGCAAGAAAGGCTTCCGGGGTGATCGGATCTAACCTCTCCCGCAATTTGTTCAGCGCCGCCAACGCCGAAGCGAGTGACACCTGTTGTTCAAGGATAATATGAACCAGGGTCTCGAATGTATTCGGCCTTGTCCACATCGGCGGGTACCCGTGTGTCGTTACGATCATTCCCAGGTCATCATCCGCCTTCGCCAGCCTGTCGCAGATCTGCCGAAAATTCCGGCTGCTGAATCGCTTGATCATTTCCAGGGTAGTTCCATTTGTATTTTTCCATCCGTTACCCCTTCCAGGGATAACAGCGATGCTTTTGCTTCCAGGCCGCCGGCAAATCCTGTAAGATCGCCGGAGGAGCCGATGACCCGGTGACAGGGGACAATTATCGAAATGGGGTTTCTCCCATTGGCCGCACCTACGGCCCGGACCGCTTTTTCATTTCCGATCTGCCGCGCTATCTCCGTATAAGTTCTCGTCTCCCCATAGGGGATGGTAGAGAGGGCCCGCCAGACTGCCTTTTGGAATTCCGTGCCGATAAGGTCCAGCGGCAACGAGAACAGGCTGCGCTCCCCAGCAAAATACTCTTCCAGTTGTCGCTGCGCATCCAGCAATACCGGGTGGGTGGTATTTTCGGTGTAGGTCCTGACGTTTATCCGCCGCGGATCGTCGTCCTCCCAAAGAACAGCCGCGAGCCCCTTGTCGCTGCCGACAAGTTTTAGCTTTCCCACGGGAGAATCCATCTCCTTATAATAGTATTCCATGGCAATGTGTTTTGACTGGTCTAACACCCCACAAGGTAAAAATTAGTTATTTACCGGATAGGACTATTTTGCGGTCGGTCAGCGCTAATTTATCGAGGCAGGGTATTCTACATTTGTACTGGCAAACAGCCTAAAAAGTAAAAAAATGAAAAAGATCATCTACAATAAATTCGGCGGCGTAGAGGAATTGGAAATGACCGATTCCGATATCCCGGAAATTACAGCAGCGACGGTATTGGTAAAAGTAAAAGCCGTGTCCATTAATCCAATTGACTGGAAGATCCGTCAGGGAGAAATGAAGCTAATGTCCGGGGCCAAATTCCCAAAAGGGGTCGGCATTGATTTTTCCGGCGTAGTCGAAAAAGCCGGTAGTGCGATCGGGAAATTTAAAAAAGGCGACGAAATATTCGGGTCGATCGATCAGTTCAAAGGAGGCGCATTGGCGCAATACGTGCTCGTTGCAGAAAAAGACATCTCACTCAAGCCAAAGACCCTTTCCTTCGAAAAAGCGTCCGCTCTTCCTGTTGTGGGGTTTGCTGCGCTGCAGATCTTTGACGAATTAATTACTGTGCACGAAGGAATGGAGGTATTGATCAATGGCGCCACCGGGGGTATCGGGATGTTCGCTACGCAAATTGCCCGGCAAAAGGGAGCAATCGTTACAGCCGTTGTTAGTGAAAAAGGGATCGACCTGGCAAAAAAATGGGGTAGTGATCATATAATCGATTATAAGAAGGTAAACATCCTGGAAAGCAATAAACAATACGATGTTTTTATTGACCTCTCAGGGAAAACCCCTTTTAACAAGGCAAAAAGGATCATGAGATCCCCCTCCGTTTATATAAATACGGTACCGGGCCCCAAACAAATAATCGGTTCATTTCTCCACAACCTCTTTTCCAAAAAGAAGTATAAAGTACTGTTGTCAAAACCCTCGGCTTTATATTTAGAGAAGTTGGCCCAATACGCAAGTGCCGGTATGGATGTTGTCGTCGGGAAAACGTATGATCTGGCCGCTTTTAAAGAGGCCTATACGGAAATGCCCAAAAGCGGGGTTTTAGGAAAAGCCGTGTTTACGGTAAAGGAAATGTATTGAAACTTATAGTGAGTTAGTCGACATGATCATTACTGACCCGGGGGTCTGCGTATTTCCCTGATCCTCGGCGGTGATAAAAACCCTCAACGGTTTCGTCGAAGAGACAGTCGAAAAAGACCCCTTCAGCGCCTTGGAGAACATGCTGGAGGAACTCTTCACCTGGCCGATATTGGTAGTGACATTGTCAGCGCTGACCATCCAGACGACATAGCAACCTTTTGCGGGCTGAAGCCGGCCGGGTTCCGACATATCCAACAGGTCTACGTTGATCTCATAGTTCTTATTCCTGTCTTTTGTCACCTTTACGGTGCCACGGGCGCCGGGGTCGACTGAAGATCCCTGGAAAGCGACCTTCGGGCTGCACGAACTAAATGCACATACGACGATAGCTATCGCTACCATTGTTACGGTTGTCTTTGCGACGGAATACCAATTTTTTTTCATTTTGGTTGTTTATTTAACCTGGTAAAGATGGGCTTTTCCTCCTTCCCTATCATTACACAGTTGCCTGCGTTTCTTACATATATCTCATCTATTGCGTCCCCCGGACAAACGTGGGAAATATGTAACAATACGATGAGAATGTGTAATAGCTGTCCGGACCGGAATCCGCAACTTTGTACTTCAATGCATCCCTGATCACCCTTAAAACAGAAAATATGAACCAGCGCAATGAGACCCCGGGCCGATATGCCCTTTTTTCATCTTTTCATCATTGGGAAATGGGTAAAGGAGCTACATTTTACGACCAGGCGATATTTGCCGATAGCCAATTGGAGCGGACGCTGGATCTCAGGAATAGCGGGTTCCCCGTCGTGGGACTTGGAGTCAGAGAAAGGATAAAATATTATTTCTTCCGTAGCTTCTTCCCCTTTTGGATCAAATAGTCTTACCGGGTTCTTCCATCTCATCATCCCTTACGCCGGATGGTGTGGATATTATGTGAGTGGTCAATTCAGATAGCCCGAATTCTACATTACCAAGTGCATTTCTCAACGCCAGCGCTTCAATTGCCTTGGTGGCAGTGATCTCCGCCTGCATCTTCCGCAGGTCTACATTGACAGCGCCGACACCCGGTATCTTTGCCAGTCTGCTCCTGACGGCAGCGACAGCTGCGCTGTCATGCATCCCACTGATCCGAAATTTATAGATGAATGACTTTGACATCTTTTAAACTCTATAGGTTAAAAAGGGCGAGATCAACCGTCATACCCGATTACCAGTTCATTGTCCATTGCCGACACGCCCGGCGCAGCCCAGGCCAACCTCCCGGCTTCTTCCTTCTGATAAATGGAAGCGACGCTCCCTGTCAAAGTTACTTTATTGAGCCGGACCTCCACGACAATATTTTGCTGCCGGATCGACCAATTCCTCGCGAGAGCCCGCTCGACATCGGCCTTTCGAACCGTATCCTGGATATCCGCTCTCAGCGTCAGGTTATTGATCACCGCCCTGACACCAGCGAGGTTGGCTACAGCCATCCCGGCTGCTTCTCGTTCATAATTCCATTTCGCCTCTCCTTCGAGGGTAACCCTGCCGTCCTCTACCTTTACCTTTATCTTTTCGTGCGACACTTCCCACCTTTCTTTCAGCGCATTGACCACTTCGGTAGAGACATCATCGTCGCCTTTCAGGAGGTCGCTGCCGAATTCGACCAGGATATTTTCCTCCACGGCCATGACCCCCGCGACCTTCTTGACGGCATTTTCCGCCGCCAGCCTCTTAGCATAACTATCGACCGTCCCCGTTAGAATAACGACCCCCTCCCTGGCGAGTACTCTTATTTCGGCGGACCTTAATAAAGGCTCCCATTTCAAGGTATCTTCTGCATCCTGTTGTAACTGTTCGTTGCTTATCATTTTGCTGGTTTGCCGCGAAATTCGATCAAATTATCCATTATGGTGTTACAGCCTTACCGGTAAGCCTTGCATAATTCACGGGTTTTCGGAAAATGTCGCCTGTTAATCCTCATAGCCGCTTTTTATAACAGTGGAAAGCATTTTGAAAGGGACCGGGGCGTTGAAGTGGTGTTTGACATGGGCAGGAACGATGATCCCCTCGCCCAATCGAAGTTGGTATGACCGGCCACTGATGGTCAGTTCTGCCGTACCATCGATGATCTGGATATAACTATCAAAGGGAGAGCTTTTTTCGGCCACTTCTTCCCCGGCATCCAGTGAAGAAACGGTTACATTCCCGGTAGTCTTCTTGATGATCGTTTTACTCACAACCGCGTTGGGCATATACTCCACGATCTCGACGATGATATGGATCTTCGATTTTTCAAGTTCTAATATGCCGGGATGATTATCCATAAAGTATGTATTTGGGAATGAAGATAAAGGTAATCGTCTTTCAGGAACGCTTCTTTACATATTTTTGGATAGACCTTACATAAATCACTTGTCATAGATTTTCCAGGTTATTGGTGCGCTTTTGCTTTACCGATTTGAAATAAGAGGGCGCAAGACCTGTCACTTTTTTGAACTGGTTAGACAAATGCGCGACGCTGCTATAATGAAGTTTATAGGCGATCTCCGTAAGAGTGAGTTCATTATAAAGCAACAGCTCCTTCACTTTTTCGATCTTATGCAGGATAATATAGTGTTGGATGGTAATGCCCTGTACTTCGGAAAAGATGTTCGAGAGGTAGGTGTAATCATAGTTCAATTTTTTACTGATATAGTCCGAAAAATTGAGAACAGGCGGTTCGTCGGAATAATGGATCATTTCTATGATCACATTCTTTATCTTTTCGATCAGGATGCTTTTTTTATCGTCCATGACCTCCAGGCCGGACAACAACAGGTTAGCCTTCAACTGCTGTCTAAGGCTCTCGGGGATCTCTTCCAGCAACTCCACCATGCCCAGTTCAAGGGTCGTGTAGATGAGGCCCAGTTTGTTCAGCTCGGCCTTCACTACCATCTTGCACCGAAGGCTGATCATGTATTTAATGTATAGTTTCAATTTCCGGTTTCCTTTTCTTTACTGTTGAACAATACATTTCGACGCTGCGGGTTTGGCCGTCATCCTCCAGCTTTATCGTATTCCCATCGCCTTGCGCGTCACTCATTTTCCACCTGGACGCGGAATTGTCCGTTACCTGGAAGATGGTGATCCGGTATTCGGAACTCCCATACCGGTATACCAGGTAAATAGAAGGCCAGTGCAGCGGAAAACAGGGCTTCAACTCCAAAAGATCGTTGCGCCTTTCCAATCCGACAAAGGAGTCCAGGAGAAACTGGTACATCCATCCCGCCGAGCCGGTGTACCACGTCCAACCGCCCATCCCCTCATGCGACTCGTTTGCATAGACATCTGCCGCCATTACATAGGGCTCTGTCTTGTAGATATTGACGGCCTGGGCATCGGTGGCATGGTTTATCGGGTGGATCATTTCCAGCAGCCGCCATACCTTCTCCCGTTGCCCCAATGCCGCAAAGGCCATCAGGGTCCAGACGGCAGAATGGGTATACTGGCCGCCATTCTCGCGCACTCCGGGCAAATAGCCCTTTATATAACCAGGGTTCAGCTCTTTCGAATCGAAAGGGGGATCGAGGAGTTGGATCAGCTTCAGGTCTTTTCTGACCAGGTGCGCTTCGAGGGAGGTCATGGCTGTTTCGGCCCGCTTTGCGTCAGCCGACCCGGACAATACGGCCCAGCTTTGGGAGATGGCATCGATCCGGCATTCTTTATTTTCCTTCGACCCCAACGGAGTACCATCATCGAAATAGGCCCGTCGGTACCACTCGCCGTCCCAGCCGGCCGTTTCGATCCTGGGCTGCATATCGGCTGCTTCCGTCCGGCAGATCTCGGCAAAGAAATGATCTTTGAAAACATCCGCAGTATCAGCAAATCGCATCAGTACGTCATAGAGAAAAAAAGCAAGCCAGACGCTTTCGCCGGCGCCTTTGTAACCCACCTTGTCCATTCCGTCATTCCAGTCACCCGTACCCATCAGCGGCAGACCGTGCCGGCCAAACCGCAGGCCGTGCCGGATGGCCCGGACACAGTGCTCATAGAGCGTTCCGTTAAGATTACTGCTTACCGGCAGATCGTAGAAGGATTCTTCTCCGTCGTGCAGGGGACGGCTCTCCAGGTAACCGATGTTCGTCGCCAACAGGTCTCCGTCGCCCGTGACGGCGACATACCTGGCAACGACAAAGGGCAGCCAAAGGTAATCATCGGAACACCGGGTCCTGACACCCCTTCCTTCGGGCGGATGCCACCAATGTTGTACATCGCCCTCCGCAAATTGCCTGGAAGCATGCAACAGTATCTGTTGGCGGGCCAGGTCGGGCCGGCTATGAAGAATGGCCAGCACATCCTGCAACTGGTCCCTGAATCCAAAGGCCCCACCGGATTGGTAAAACCCGCTGCGGCCAAAGAGCCGGCAGGATAGGGTCTGGTAGAGCAGCCAGCCATTGGCAAAGACATTCACGGCATTGTCGGGGGTGGTGAGTTGTACTGCCCCCAATATGGTTCCCCAGTGTTTTTTTACGCGGTCAAGCGAGAGTGCCGCCGTCTTCGGCCCGGATAGTTTGCGGAGGAGTTCTTCCGCCTCCCGGGCGGTGGGAGCGCTTCCCAGCAGAAACACAATTTCTTTCTCCGCGCCATCGGGCAGATCGAAGGGCACTTGCAGGGCCGCGCAGGGGTCCATGCCGGCTCCGCTTCTGCCGGAAAGCCTTTTGCGATGCATGGCCTGCGGATCCTGGAGGTTCCTGTTGCGCCCGATAAATTCGAGCCTGTCGGTGGTAAAGCTCAGCTGACTTGACTCATCCATCCTGAAAAAGGTCACCCGATCGGAAAATGCGGTGTTGTACCGGTTTCGGAAAAGCAGGGCGCCACTGTCTGTATCCTGCTCGGAAAGAATATGCATGCTCGTCTTTGCGGGAACATCACCCAGCACGATCTCCAGGTAGCCGGTAGCGGAAAGCTTGCGTCTTCGGCCTGACTGATTTTTTACCCGCAAGGTTATCCATTTAACAGGCAGTTCCTGGTCTATAAATACACACAGTTCCGTGGAAATCCCCTGCTCAGTATGCTGAAAACGGCTATAGCCGAAACCGTGTGTCGCAATATAGGGCGTGGCCCCGCGAACGGGGAAAGGCGCCGGAGACCAGAAATAACCGGACTCCTCGTCCCGCAGATAAAAGGCTTCTCCGCCGGCATCGCTTACCGGATCGTTGTTCCAGGGTGTGAGCCGGTATTCATGGGCATTGATGACCCAGGTGTAGGCAGAGCCGCTCTCTGAAATGACCGTGCCCATCTCGGGGTTGGCGATCACATTGACCCATGGTGCAGGGGTCGTCTTCTTTCTATCCGTGACGATCTTATATTCCTTGCCATCCGCGGTGAAACCACCCGTGCCATTGTCAAAGAGAAGGTTGTCCGGGAGGGCGTCCTTCTCGGCCGGTTCTTCCGCCGTCTGGGAACCCGATGGCACAAAAGGCGAAACGACTTTTTCCGCGTGGATCCGGTTCACCTGTTCGGACAAGGTCCCTTTATGGTCATAGATGATGACCCTGGCGACGCTTTCAAAGAGGATACGGTCTTCGGGTGAGATCTGATCCGCGGACCGTACAAATATTTTGCCGGGCTTTTGATACGACTGGTTGCCGGCATCGGTATTGATAAGGCCCTGGATCTGGTCCTGCAACAGCTGCCGGTACGAACCGTGATCTTCATTCCAAATGACGAGATCGACGGAAAGTCCTTTCAGTCGCCAATAAGCGTGCGCCTGGATCATTTGCCGGGCAAGCTCCAGGTTGTCCGGATCATTCATATGAAGCAAGACGATCGGGAGGTCGCCCGACACCGAATGGCTCCAAAGCCCCGACTGTCCCCTGAAATTATTCATGATCACCGCTGTTTCGCCACGCAGATCGGGATTGGGATAGATGACGGAGGAGGCCAGTTGATCATACAGTTGGGCATCGGCCTCCGTTGCATTGATCTGGCGCAGCAACACCTGGTTGTGCGTCCACGAGAGCTCAAAGGCGCGATTTTTCAGGTGTTCGTCCCGGTATTTACGTATCAGTCCTTCACAGGCTTCCCTTGTTTCACTGATCCCATAGATCAGATCGACGGTGGCGGTGTGGTTTGGCTTAACCGTGATCCGATAGCGGATCGCCACGATAGGGTCCAGCACCGCCCCATGACTGCCGGACAGCGCGTCGATGTCCATCGCCTGCGGGTGGCTCAGGGTCCTGCCGCGACCGATAAAGGTTGACCGCGCCGTCTCAAACGACTCGGCTTCCACCGGCGCCCCGTGAACATTCATCAAATGGAACATCCAGGGGGGTGTTTCGTCTTCCGATCGCGGCCGGCGTGTACAGACCAGGGCCTTGTGTTCCGGAAGGATCTCCGTCTGGACAAAGAGATTGCTGAAAGCCGGATGCGCCTCATCCGACGCCTGCCCGGCCATGACCACTTCGGCGTAACTGGTCACTTCCAGGACCTTTGTAAACAAAGTAGTGTTGGTGATCCTTACCCGGCGCATTTCCGTGTCATCCTCCGGGCTGATCACGATCTCCGTATTGGTGTGGATCCCATTATCCCGTCTGCGGAACTCAATATGTCCCTGTGAGAATATTACCTCGTACTTTTTGGCGGGGCGCAGGGTGGGCTCGTAGGTGTTGGACCAGAAATTACCGCTGCCGACGTCCTTTATATAACAGAAGATACCCCGGTCGTCCTTCGTGGCATCTTCCCGCCAGCGGGTAACTGAAAGATCTTTCCAGCGGCTATAGCCGGCGCCCGAATTGGAGATCATCACCTGGTAACGGCCATTGCTCAGCAGCTGGATCTCCGGTATCCGCGTATGCGGAGTATTGATGATCCGCATGGGTGCACCGGTTGTAGAGGAATGCGGTTCGATCATATCCGCGGTATGGGCGTAGAAAAGGGTAGCGCGGGGGATCCGCTCCTGCAATAATAACAGCGTTGCCTGGAATCGAAGTTCTGCCGCAAACCGCTGCTGCATGGGCTTATCCAATAGAACATAAGCCAGTGACAGCAATCCCATTCCCTGGTGGTGAACCATGAAGGATTGGATAATGACCGAGGTTTTGCCCCTGGGCAGCCGGGAAGCGGTATAGTCGACGGCTTCATAAAACCCATACTCCCCTTCCAGGCCTTTCTTCGACAGTACCTGCAGGTTGGAAACGGCCTTCTCCGGCAGGATCATCAGGGCCAGCATGGAGGCATAGGGTGCTACGACAAGGTTTTCCTCCAGGCCGCGATTTAATCCCAGGCCCGGGATACCAAACGCGCGGTACTGATAGTTCAGATTTGCATCCACCAGGTTATAGGCCGATTCAGAAATGCCCCATGGAGTGTCATGCTGGCCCGCGTATTCGATCTGCCGCCTGACCGTTGCCTTACTGGTTTGGGCCAGTAAAGTGTTCTCAAAGGAAGGCATGACCAGTTGAGGCATCAGGTATTCGAACATCGATCCGCTCCAGGAAAGCAGGATGGGGTCTTCGCCGGAGTCGGTGAGCAGGCGCCCCAGGGCAAACCAACTCTCCTGCGGAAGCTTGCCCTGGGCGATGCCGACAAAGATCCCCAGTCTGACCTCGGAGGCGAGCAGATCATAGAAGCCGTTGTCCTTGCGCTGGTCCTCTACATTATAACCGATATGTAAAAGCCCGGTGGCCGGCTCGAGCAGGAAATCATATTCTATTTCGCTGAAGGCTTCACATTCGTCCGCGAGCTGTTCGATCTGGCCGACCCTTTCGGTCGCCCTGGTTGCCGCCTCGCCGATGGCGGTATGCATTTGGCGGAGCCATTCCTTTTCCCCGGTGGAATGTTCCTGTTGTTCATATTCATCGAAAGCGGCCCGGCAGGTTTCCTTCATCATCTGCACTTGTCGTAGTGTCGGCATTTGATCCACCAGGGCCAGACGGGCGAAACATTCGGGGACTGGTAAGAGCGCTGTCCAGGGGACCAGGTGCAGGAGGTTATCCTGGTGGTCCTTCAACTGAAGGATCAACCTGTCGACCCATCTCGATAGCCAGGTGCCGTTCTCGGACCGGGGGACACGGATCTCCCCGACCAGCCGGACCAGCTCTTCCAATGTATTCTTTGTAGTAGTCAACGACCGTTCTTCCCCGGCGGCATCCGCCACCAACGCCTGCATCCGGTTGAGCGGATCGGCAAATCGTTCTTTTGACTGGTCCAGGATGATCGCCGCGGTCGTACTACTGCCTTGCAAAACCCTGCTGCCGATGATGGGCTGTCCCGGCAGGGCCAGCAATCCCTGACGCAAGGTGAGCAGGTGTCCGGCCAGGTTGCCGCTGTCGACGGTCGATATATACCGGGGATACAGCGGCGCTAAGGATTGAGTATCGTACCAGTTGTAGAAATGGCCTTTGAAACGTTCCAGGGTATTCATGGATCGAAAGGTATACTCGCACCTCTCCAGGAGGCTGCTTCCCGAAAGATAGCCAAAATCATAGGCGGAAAGATTGGCCAGCAATGCCAACCCCATATTGGTAGGCGAGGTCCGGTGCGCGATGACACCACCTTCGGCCTCCTGGAAGTTGTCGGGAGGCAGCCAGTTGTCTTCAATGGTCAGGAACTGTTCGAAGAATGCCCAGGTCTTTCGGGCGGTTTTGTGAAGAAACGCCAGCTCCTGTTCCGTCAGATCCGGGAGGTCCTCCGTCCCGGGCTTGCTCAGTCGCCATACGAGGGCCGGGGCCAGGAGCCACAACAGCAGGATGGGACTGGTCACCACCAGGGCCGGCGGGTTCCTCAGCAAAAAGGCGGTGCAGACCAGCGCAAGAAGTGGCACTATCGCCAGGGATTGATAAGCGGACAGTAAGACGGACCGGCTTTTTGCAGCGATAGATGCGGAGGGCGTCCATTCCAGTAATTTTCGTTGGCTGATCATCATCCGCCAGAGCGCGCGCAGGATAGCGTCGACATATTGAAAGGCCTCGTACGGGAGGATGGAAAGTCCGAAGACAAACCGGATCAGCGTAATTCTCAGGTTACCGGCTACCTCGGAAAAGTGGGCTTTTAATGACAGATCAGCAGGTTTATGCAATAACTGCCAGGCGGAAGCGATGATTGGCGGAAGCAGGATGATGGTCGATACGGCCAGGGTCCAGAACCAGGGAAATGGCAGGATGAACCATCCCAGCAATAGAAGCGATAACAGCGATACCGGCAAGAGGCTTCTCCGCAGGTTGTCGAATATTTTCCACCGGGATAATGCAGAGAGCCTGTTCCGGGTCATATGTCCTTTGCTGGTCCTGATATAGGGCAGGATCCAGACCGCGATCTGCCAGTCGCCCCTGATCCACCGATGGTGACGGCGAAGGTCTGATTCATACTGGGCGGGGTTTTCCTCATACAGGAACACATCGCTGAGCAATCCGGACCGCACATAGCAGCCTTCCAGCAGATCATGGCTCAGGATGCGGTTTTCCTTGAAAACATCCCGGAAGGCCAGGTCGAAGATATCTACATCATAGATGCCTTTTCCAATAAATGACCCTTCTTCAAAAAGATCCTGGTATACATCCGAAGTCACGCGGGTATAGGGGTCGATGCCTGAGACGCTGCCCTGCATGTGCAGATACAGCGAAGTCGTTGTTACGGGTATGCTCGTGTCCACCCTTGGCTGTAATACTCCATACCCTTCCGTGACGCGTCTTTTCCGGGTGTTATATTCTGCATGGTTGAGGGGATGCGCCATCGCCGCTACCAGCTTCCAGGCGGAATCCCGCGGCAACAGGGTATCCGAATCCAGCGTGATCACATATTTTACATCGGAAAGGATGCGAAAGTCGCCTTTGATGAGGGAGAATCCTTCTTCCCCTCTTCCCCGCAACAAGGCATTAAGAGCCATCAATTTCCCCCTCTTACGTTCGTACCCCATCCATTTTTGTTCCCCCGCATTCCATACCCGCGCCCGATGGAAGAGAAAGAAGATGTCGTTATCGTTTTGTTTATATTTCTGATTCAACGCCTCGATCCTTTCGATCGCCATATCGGTCAATTCCTGATCTCCCTTTAGCGTCTCCGTGTTGGCGTCCATAAAGTCGGTGAGCAGCCCGAAATGCAGGTTATCGCCTTTATTAGCGAGGAAACGAATCTCCAGTCCCTCCAGCAGGGATTCGATGTAGGCTTTACCGGACAGCAGCGTGGGGACGACTACCAGGGTACGGTACTCCGCAGGGATGCCTTTTGAAAAGTCCATGCGCGGCAATATTTTCGGCTTGACCAGTAGCGTCGACAGCCAATTGACCAGCGAGACGGCCAATTGCGCGGAAGCCGAGAAGGCCAGCAAGGCGACGACCGACAACAGCACCCGGCTGCGGATCCCCTGGCTATAGGGCAGATAGAACATTCCGGTGGCGATCAGCCCGGTCATTAGCAGGATGGATGCGAGATAAAGAAAGAAGGGGGTCTTTTCCGCCATGCGGACCAGCCTCCGGGCCGGGCCGCGTGGGATCCCGGTGGCCTGTAAGGTCTGTT
>Ga0206888_1178_pt1 | contig 15019 bp, 9 predicted proteins | sample Alteio_BWOrgHeat_90_FD_153258 | JGI IMG/M metagenome (GOLD analysis project Ga0206888, IMG submission 153258) | Enriched cells from forest soil in Barre Woods Harvard Forest LTER site, Petersham, Massachusetts, United States - Alteio_BWOrgHeat_Nextera4 ... | reverse complement strand
ACATTCAGCCGGTCACTTAATTTGGCCTGTCCGTTCATGCTAAAAGTGGTCTTTTCGTACTTGGCCTTCGGGATGATCCCCGTCTGCTCGAGATTGCCAAGCGACATCCGGTAAGCGCCCTTGTCGTTGCCGCCGGAGACCGCAATATTATTATTATAGGTATACCCCTTCTGGAAGAAATCATACTCATTGTACGGTGTCACCGGCGTCTTCGCCGTCGGGTCGGACTTCCCGACGATAGCCCCATGCTTGTCCCACGGATAGTCTGTCGCCCCGTTCCATGCCAGGGTATCGATCTTGGCACCCCAGGAAGTGGAAGGGTGATTCGGAGCATCCGGACCGATATATTTACCCTGAGAACCCTGCGCCCACTGGTTCTGCAAAGGCGGCAGATTGCTGACCTTGTCGACCGTAAAGCTGGAATTGAACGTTACCCCAACGCCCTTTCGGTTGCTGCCCTTCTTGGTAGTAATGATGATAGCGCCGCTTGCCGCCTGGATCCCATATAAGGCGGTGGCAGCCGGGCCCTTCAGCACGTTGATCGATTCGATATCGTCCGGGTTGAGGTCCGAACCGCGGTTTGTAGGCTGCGCCCCGCCCGTAAGATCGCCGGCCGCGCCGGAGACGACACCCGCATTCGTGGGATCGAAGTTATTGATGCCGTTGTCGATTGGTACCCCGTCTACTACCATCAACGGTTGGTTGTTGCCCGTGATGGAAGTAACACCCCGAAGCCGGAAATACACCCCACCCCCGGGATCCCCGGTACTCGTGATCACCGTTAACCCGGAAGCCTTACCCTCCAGTTCGGTCAGCGCATTCCCCGTCCCCGATTTGTTCAGCTGGTCGGCACTCACGGTCTGCGTAGCCGTCCCAAGCTCCCGCTTCTCCCGCCGGATGCCAAGGGCCGTGACTACCACTTCGTTGAGCGACCTCGTCGCCGCAAGCAGACGGACAGATACGGTATTGCTGCTACTGACATTGACTTCCTGTGGGTCATATCCGACCGCACTCACCACCAGGGAATTCCGGTTTGCGGGTAAGTTGATCCGGAAACTCCCGTCCGGCCCCGCACTGGTGCCCCCCCGGGCCCCTTTAACATTGATGGATGCACCCGCCAACGGACTACCGGTCGAGTCGGTCACATGCCCCGTTACTTCCCGGGTTTGCGCCTTCACCAGCACCGATACCAGCAGGCTCGCTACAAGACATAGAACAAGCTTTCTCATTTACTGTTGGTTTTGTAATGGTTAAAATGTAGTTTCTCAACTGCAAAAGACACAAAAATCAAAAAATGTGACGCACGCATCCTCATCTGAGATACCCAAACAGGAAAACAATACACTCAACCCCGAAATAAGTAAGACGAATTGGCAAACCCTATCAAAACGATAGAGTGAGCAAATAATTTGCAAGAGGAAAGCGGTTAAGATCCGCAACGGTTGAAGAGAACAAACAGGTAGTTGAGAAAAAACGCAGAAGTATTGAAAAATTTCGGCAGCGATCCGGCGAAAACCCGGCAGTAAACAGACAATAACCCGACAGATCCGGACAGATGGGGAAATAAAAAGCAGGTGGTAGAAACCACCTGCGGGTCACATGAGAAAACTTCTAAGGACAACTTGTAATAAATCCGGGGAAGTTGCCCGTTAGTGAAATACCTTTCCCCCGGAATGAGTAATTATTAAGTCACACACCGAAAGATAGATACATTTTCCATCGACAGACAGGTAAACTGACTCAAACGGGAAATTTCCGGGTCCAATGGTTCTTTTGAGCGTATGAACGCGGCAAAAACGGCCAAATGAAAAAGCCGCTAATCCTGCTGCGCGCCCGTTCGACATCACCACAAAATCCTTTTGCAATAAATTAACTTTTCTATCACAGCACAAATAGATTACTTGCCGTTATTCCAGTCTACTACACCAACGAACTCGAGGGCCCTTAAAGCCCGCCGCTTACCCAATTTTCCAGCTCATCAAAAAGTATTCGCTCCGGCGCCACCATGCCGGGCCCAAACCTGCTATGAACAAACAACTGGCTTTAAACGACAAAACGGTAAAAAGGATTGGCATCCCGGCCCTGGGCCTGTTCGTCCCTAATTTGTCTGGTCTTATCACAAACAGGCTCTACAACTACTCGGAACTGGTAGCTTGCTATCTCTTTTTCATCGTCGTCGCCTTTCTCGTCTGGGAAGGCAATGTCCGCCTCATGTACTATATCCGTGAACGATACCCCTGGTCGAAGAAATCGTATTATAAAACGATCATCGCCCTCTTCTTCGCCAACATCGTCTACTCCGGCGTACTCGCCTCCGTACTCCTCCGCCTCTGGCAATTCTGCTCCCGTGAACCCCAGGACGAGAGCCAGCACCTCCTCAACACCGTACTCATCATCATCATCGCCGCCTGCTTTATTACCAATATCTATGAGATCCTCTTCCTTAACATAGAAAAGGAATACAACGAATCCCGCGTGGAACAGCTCAACGTCGCCAAAGCACAGGCCGAACTCGAAGCCCTCAAGAACCAGATCGACCCTCACTTCATCTTCAATTCCCTCAATACCCTCTCGTTCCTCATCACCCGTGACCCGAAGAATGCCCGGCTCTATAACGACACCCTCGCCAGGGTATACCGGTATATCCTCAGCAACAAGGAAAGAGACCTCGTCCTCCTCCGCGAAGAAGTAGAGTTCATCAGCAACTACTTCTACCTGCTGAAGATCCGCTTCGCCGACGCCATCAGCATGGTCATAGAAATAACGGACCTGTCCTCCGAAAACTTCCTCATCCCACCCATCTCCCTCCAGGCCCTGGTGGAAAACGCGATAAAACACAACGAATTCAGTGAGAAAAAACCACTGTCCATCGATGTCTCCATCTCGTCCGATTATGTCATCGTCCGGAATGTCATGAACCGTCGAAACAATCCCCAGCCCACCTCCAAGATCGGATTGAGCAATCTCGACAACCGGTATAAATTATTAACTAAACGCAATATCCAGGTAGAAAATAATTTCGAATCGTTCATCGTTAAACTGCCGATCATCCGATTCTGATGTGCTGAAACCGCGTAACCGCTTTCAGCAGTTCCGGGTTATTTATAAAAATTTGCAACATTTCCTGTACGATTACGTCTTATAACTACATAAACGGTAATGAAAGCGAACGAATCATAACTAATTTTGAATAACAAAACCAGCCACATGAAAGTCCTTATCGTAGAAGACGAACGGCCAGCTTCGGAGAACCTGGTCGATGAATTGCAGGCCATCGATGACAACATCGACGTAGTGGCAGGTTGTAGCAGCGTCGATGAGACCATCAAATGGTTGAACCGAAATCCCCAACCCGATCTCATCCTCATGGATATCCAACTGTCCGACGGCCTCTCATTCAACATCTTTAAAGCCTGTGAGGTCACCTGCCCCGTCATCTTTACCACAGCTTACGACAAATACCTCACCCAGGCCTTCGAATATAGCAGCATAGATTACCTGCTAAAACCTATTAGCCAGGATAGACTGAAGAACGCCATAAAAAAATACAAATCCCTCCGCAGCCACTTCGTCAACAACCACGATCACCTGCCCCACGCCACCCTCGCCAACGGCGAATACGGCACCGCCGGGCATGATCGCATAAGGTCGCGCATCCTCGTCCGCAAAGGCGTGGAATTCCAGGCCGTCCGCGTCGAAGACACCGGCTACTTCTTCACGGAACACAAGTTGATCTTTTTGGTAGACAAAGAGAATCGGAAATACATGGCGGAAAAAAGCAACCTCAGCGAACTCGAGGAAGAATTGGATAAGAACATCTTCTACCGGGCAAACCGCAAATATATCATCAACGCCAATTATATCAAACGCTTTAAACCGCTGGAACGCAGCAAGATCAGCGTGGAGCTCATCCTGCCCGTCAACGAAGAGATCATCATCAGCCAGGAAAACTCCGCCAGCTTCAAAAAATGGATCGCGCAATCTTAAAACTCCCTTTTTATTACATTAGAAATGTAATAAAAAGGAACTCCCCACCCCCTCTGCCGACTGCACCTGGATATTCCCCTTGTGCAATAAGAGTATCTGCTTACACAGACTCAACCCGATCCCACTCCCCGTCTTCTTCGTACTAAAGAAGGGAATAAAGATATTCTCCATCACCTCCGGCGACATCCCATACCCATTATCTCCCACCTTGATGACCGCCCGGCCATTGGGGCCCACCGTCCCCGACAACGTGATCGTCGGCCCCACACTATCCTTCACCGCCTCGATGGCATTCACCACAAGATTGATCAGCACCTGCTCCAGCAACGCCGCATCGGCCTCCAGCGACAGATCGGGGTCGAGCAAAATGATCTCCAGCTCGATCTGCTTCTGCTCCAGCGTCGGCTCCATCAGCGTATGCAGGTTCTCGAAAAGGTCCCGCACATACACCTTCTTCAGGTTCAGCGTGGTGATCTTATTCAGGTTCCGGTAGGTCTCCGCAAACTTCAATAACCCCTCACTCCGCCGCCGGATCGTCCCGATCCCCAGCTCCAGGTCCTCCAACGCCCCTGTCTGCCCATCCGCCCGCAACAGCCGCGCCGACTCCTGCAGCCGCACCAACATCGTCTCAGCAAGGGATGAAATAGGCGCCACCGAATTCATGATCTCATGCGTCATTACACTCAACAACCGCTGCCAGGCCTTCGCCTCCGTCTCATCCAACGCCTCATTCACGTCCTGGAAGGCGATCAGCTTATATACCCGCCCATCGGTCTGAAAGGCCGTCGCCGACAACAAGGTCTTATACACGTTCTTATCCCTCGTCAGTGATACGATCTTACTGTCCCCCGGCCGCAGATTCAGCACCTCCTGGTATAACAAAGGGTCCCGCCGCTCCATCGAATTGATCGTCTTCAGATACGGCACCCCCAGCATCGTCTTGATCGCTTCATTCATCCAGCCGATCTCCCCGCTCTTATGTTCATAGGAAAGAATACCCGTATTCACCAGCTCCAGTATCTTCTGCAAATACTGGAACTGCGTCTCCTTCTCCCGGCTGATCACCTTAAAAGTGGAATTGATCTCGTTAAACCCCTGGCGCAACGACTGCAACTCCAACGGGGCCTCCTTCACATCGAAATACCGCGAAAAGTCCCGGTAGTGGATCGACTCGACGAATTGCTCGACCTCCTGTTGGGCCTTCCGGTGAAAATTATAAAAATCGATCAGTTGGAAAATAACCACCACCAACACGGGTACCAACTTCTCATACATCCCCTTTACCAACAGGAAAGAGGCACAGGAAAGGGTCAGGAACATAAAAAGCACCCGGATCAGGATCCTCTCCTGGTAGCGTTTGAATATAGGCATCAAATATCGTATTTACTAAGCCTCCGGTACAGCGCCGTACGGGTAAGCCCCAGTTCCTTCGCCGCCTTCGAAATATTGCCATTGTGTTTTTCTATCACTTTGAGGATCGCATTCTTCTCGATCGTACTCAGCTTCAGCTCCTGCGGCTCGTCGGACTGCGGTTGCACCGACTCTATCGGCGAAAAGATCAGGTCCTTCGCCTGCAACACATCCCCCTCCGCCATGATCACCGCACGCTCTATCGTATACTGCAACTCCCGCACATTCCCCGGGTAATGATACGACTTCAGCTTCTCGATCGCCTTCGCATCGAAATCATGCTGCGGCTTCATATACTTGTTCGTATAGATCTTGTCGAAATGCCGGGCCAGGATCACGATATCGTCTTCCCGCTTCCTCAACGGCGGCACCATGATCTCCACCGTATTGATCCGGTAGATTAGGTCCTTTCTGAACCGGGTCTCATTCGCCAGCTCCGTCATCGGCACATTCGTCGCACAGATCAGCCGGATATCGATGGGCACCGATTGATTGGACCCCAGCCGCGTCACCTGCCGGTTCTGCAACACCGAAAGCAGCTTCGCCTGCTGATGCAGCGAGATATTCCCTATCTCATCCAGGAACAACGTCCCCCCATTGCCTGACTCAAAACGGCCAACCCGGTCCTCCCGCGCATCCGTAAAGGCGCCCTTCTTATGCCCAAACAACTCACTTTCGAATAAGGTCTCCGTTAGCGCCCCCACATCCACCTTGATATAGGGCTTCTCGGTCCTCAGCGAATGCTGATGGATCGCCTTTGCGATCAGGTCCTTCCCCGTCCCATTCTCCCCAAGGATAAGGATATTCGCATCCGTCGGCGCGATCTTGGACACCTTGAAAAAGATGTCCCGCATGATCTCCGACTCCCCAAGCAATTCACTCCCGATCACCGAATCAGACAACTCCTCATACCCCGCCTTCTTCGTATCATTCCGCTTCAAAGCCTCCTTGATCGTAGTGATCAACCGCTCATTATGCCAGGGCTTCACCACAAAATCCGCCGCACCCTCCTTTAACGACCGCACCGCCAGGTCGATATCCCCATATGCCGTGATCATGATCACGGCGGCAGTCGAGCCAAACTCCTTTATCTTCCGAAGCCAGAACAACCCCTCATTGCCCGTATTGATACTGCTGTTGAAATTCATATCCAGCAGGATCAGGTCAAAAGCCCTTTTGGAAAGGATCGATCGCATATTCTCCGGATTCTTCTCCGTGACTACATCCGCAGCCTCGGTTTTTAACAATAATCTTACGGCCGTAAGGACATCGGGGTCATCATCTATCGCAAGAATGGAAGCATTTTTCAAATTCATAAAAAAATATTGTTGTTGGATGCCCAAGAGACGCCCCAAGCGTCTCGCGTCAGCAATTCAAAAAAAGGGTGATGTTGCTGAATGGCGAAATTTTTCTTGCCATTCATGCAACATCTGGTATCTACAAGTATACCTTAAATATAAATGTATGGCAATTAACTTTTTAAATAATCCGGCCCCTAAATGCTAGTGTATCAAAAACGGACACTTCTTGTATCAAAAATGAACTACGAAAACAATCTGGCACTCCTAAGAAACTGTAAATCAAAGGTATTGGAGTCTGGCATGTGTTTGCTATTATGCTGAAAAGAATTTTTTAAGAATTTTCTCATGTGTAGTCCTCCCGGTATCTTTATACTGGGTGGTTTTTTAAACAAAGGAAAAAAACAAATTTTAAATTCTTTTATGGTGGACATAGCCAGACCGAAAAAAACGTGGACAACGAAACGCCTGATGACCATTGGCGGGATAACAGCCCTTGTATTTCTGATTGCAGGAAGTTTTTACTTTACCTCTGGAAAAAATAGGTTGAACGTTGATCTTGAGCGCATTACGGTATCCGAAATTACAAAAGCGCCCTTTCAGGAATCCATACCCCAGAATGGTACCGTACTCCCCCTCACCACCATTTACCTGGTGACCACCGACGGGGGCCGGGTTGAAAAGAAATTCGTCGAGGACGGCGCCATCCTGAAGGCGGGCGACCCCATCCTGAAACTGGCCAATACCGATCTGGAATTAACCATGTCCGGCCAGGCGACATCGGTATCTACCATGTTGGCAAACATGCAGTTAGCCGAGGTCAACGCCGAACAGAACACCGTATCCAAACAAACCGCCATGGCCGATGTATACAGCCTGTTTGTGGAGGCTGAACGCCTCTATAATGTCGACAAAAAGCTCTATGCCCAGAAGGTCATCGGCTCCCAGGAATACCAGACGGCGGTGAATAACTATAACTACCTGAAACAGAAGGTCGACCTCCAACGGGAGATCCTTCGCCAGGATACCGTTTCCCGTACCCAGCAGGACCAGCAGCAAAAAGAATCCATCAGCCGTGCGAAATCTTCCCTGGAGATCGTAAAACGCAAGGTAGACGGCCTCATCATCCGCGCCCCGGTAGACGGTCAGTTGACCGCACTCGACGCCGAGGTCGGCCAGTCAAAGACCCCCGGCTATGCCCTGGGCCAGCTGGACGTACTCGACGGCTTCAAAGTACGGCTCTCGGACGTGGACGAACACTATATCAACCGGGTATTCACCGGCCAGATCGGCACCTTCAGCATCACCGGCGATACGACGTACAAACTGAAGATCGTCAAGGTATATACCCAGGTATTGAACGGTCGCTTCATGGTAGATATGAACTTTGTAGGAAGAGTGCCCAAGGGTATCCGTAAAGGCCAGACCCTCCAGATCACCCTTGCGCTCAGCGACGAAACGACGGCCATCCTCGTCCCCAAGGGCGGCTTCTACCAGCAGACCGGCGGCAACTGGATCTTCAAGGTCAGTGAAGACGGAAAAACTGCCTATAAAGTGGATATCCAACTGGGCCGCCAGAACACAGACTATTACGAGGTCCTTTCCGGCCTCAAACCCGGCGACAAAGTAGTCACCAGCAGCTACGAGAATTATGGAAATATGCAGGAACTAGTGCTCAAAAAATAATAACTTAGAAACAACGTAACAGACAGCCTTCATTGAGCGTCTATTACAAAAAAACCAATCATATGCGACTGCGTCTCCTATTCACCCTCGGCCTCGTCCTCTGTATGGCAACCATTGCCTCCTCCAACGAGTGCCTCCGCAACTGCCACCACGCGACGGCCTGCAAGGCCTCCTCGGGAAACGCATCAGCGGGAAAGGCATCAGCGGAGAACGCGTCCTCCGGAAAAGCATCCACCGGGAGCACGTCCGACAGCGAAGCCACCGGCGTCCAGGCCGAAACCCCGGCACAACCGGTTGACGGCGAGTATTCCACGCTGTTGGTAAGCAAACTCCTGTACATATAAATCTATTTACACATCACTCTAAACAGTTTATATTTTATGATCAAGATCAGCGAACTCCAAAAAACCTACCGCACGGAAGAGGTGGAAACCATCGCTCTGAACAGGCTCAGCTTCGAAGTAAAAGAAGGTGAATTTGTCTCCGTAATGGGCCCCTCAGGCTGTGGTAAATCCACCCTGCTCAATATCCTCGGTCTCCTGGACGATCCCGATGGCGGAAGCTTCCTGTTCAACGGCATCGAAGTCGCCCACTTCAACGAGCGGAAAAGAGCAGATCTTCGCAAACGTAATATTGGTTTCGTTTTCCAGAGTTTCAACCTGATCGATGAACTGACCGTATTCGAAAACGTAGAACTCCCCCTCATCTACCTCGGCGTAAAAGGCCCGGAAAGAAAACAACGCGTGGAAGTGGTCCTCGACAAGATGCAGATCATGCACCGCCGCAACCACTACCCCCAACAACTCTCCGGTGGTCAGCAACAGCGCGTAGCCGTAGCCCGCGCCGTGGTCAATAACCCCAAGCTGATCCTCGCCGATGAACCTACCGGTAACCTCGACTCGTCCAACGGTAATGAAGTGATGACACTCCTCACCGACCTGAACGAACAAGGCACTACCATCATCATGGTCACACACTCCGAACACGACTCCCGCTACAGCCATCGCATCATCCGCATGCTGGACGGTCAGACCGTGACGGAAAACATCTTGATCTAAGCGGCGGCAGGCCGGTTTACCGGCCCCGCTACCGCGGTTCGCGCTATCGCGCGCCGCCCCGCCAACGCCAACCAACGGAACGCAACTTCGAACAATTTTTGTAATGGCCGCCACCGGCCAAAAGTAATCGTCATGCTCAAAAATTATCTCAAGATCGCTTTCCGCAATATGGCCAGGTACAAGGTCATCTCCTTTATTAACCTCTTCGGCCTCACCGTCGGAATGGCTTGCTGCCTGCTCATCCTCACCTATATCCTGCATGAGGAAAGCTTCGATAAATACAACAGCAAGGCAAACCGCATCTGGCGCGTCACCCGCAGCTTCAATAACAAGGACGGCATCGTCTCCCTCCACCTCGGGGCCGTGGCTCCCCCCTTCGGCCCCCTCTTGCTGAACGATTTCCCCGATCTCCAAAAGATGACCCGCCTCCTCATCAATGGTACCAGTCCCGTCCGCTATGAAGAAAAACTCTTCAACGAAGACAACATCTTCTTCGCCGATAACAACCTGTTCAGCGTCTTCGACGTCAATATCATCAGGGGCGACCGCACAAACGCCCTCACCGACCCCTTCACCGTCGTAATGACCGAAGCCGTCGCAAAAAAATATTTCGGCAACACCGACCCCATCAATAAGGTGATCCGCCTCGATAACCGCTATAATTTCCGGGTCTCGGGCATCATCGCCCCCGTCCCGGAAACCTCCCATTTCCACCCCGATTTCATGCTCTCCTTCAACACCCTGAAGGACTCGGCGATCTACGGTGAAAAAGGTCTCGCCAACAACTGGGGCAACAACTCTTTCTTCACCTACTTTCTCCTCCCGGCAGGCTACCCGGCCCACCAACTGGAAACGCAATTCCCGGCCTTCCTTGACCGGCACATGGCCAATCCAAACGGTTATGGCGTCGGCAGCAAGCCTTCAAGCCTGACAAAGCTCTACCTGCAACCCCTCACGGACATCCATCTCCACGGGCACACCGACGAAGAGATCGAACAAAACGGCGACAGCAGCCGCATCACCGTCTTCGGCGCCATCGCGCTCTTTATCCTCCTCATCGCCTGCATCAACTATATGAACCTCTCCACGGCCCGCTCGACCCTCCGGGCCAAGGAGATCGGCATCCGCAAAGTGTCCGGCGCCCAACGCTATGAGATCATTATGCAGTTCCTCAGCGAATCGGTCCTCATTTCCTGGCTGGCGATCATCCTGGCCGCCGCACTCACCATCCTGACCCTCTCGTGGATCAACGGCCTCACGGGCCTCCACCTCTCGGCACAGATCCTCCTTCATTGGTATATCCTGGTGCCCCTGATCCTTACCCCTTTTGTCGTCGGCCTCCTCTCGGGCCTCTACCCCGCCCTCTTCCTATCTTCCTTCCAGCCCGTCAAAGTGCTGAAAGGACTGTTCAAAGCCGGCAGCAATACCGTCAACTTCCGCAAGGTACTCGTCGTCACGCAGTTCGCCATCTCCATCGTCCTGCTCATCAGCACGGCCATCGTATTCCAGCAACTGCACTACATGCAAACCGCCTCCCTCGGCTTCGACAAAGAACATATCCTCACACTCAGTTATAACAACGGCCTGGACAAAACATTCGAATCCTTCCGCAACGCCCTCGGGCAGGATCCCCATGTCCTCGCCGCCACCCGCTCCTCGCGCATCCCCAGCGGCCGCCTCCTCGATGAACAAGGCGCCCAAACCGAGAGTGGCGACTCCCTGCGCCCCGTCAACGCCGATATCAAATACGTCGCCGTAGACCACGACTTTCTCAAAACCTACGGCATCCCCATCGTCGCCGGCCGCGATTTCTCCCGCAACTATGCCACTGACAGCACTAACTACATCCTCAACGCTGCCGCCACAAAGGTCCTCGGCCTCAAAACCCCGCAGGAAATGGTCGGCCGCAACTTCGCCTATGGCGGCGTAAAAGGAAAAGTAGTCGGCATCATGGGCGACTTCAATTTCGAAGACATGCACCAGAACATCCTGCCCATCATCTTCGTCATCCTACCCGCCAACCAGAATCAATTTGGCCGCATCTCCATAAAACTCGCCGGCAGCGATCTCAACGGCTCCATCGCCCACATAGAAAAAACCTGGAAACGCTACCTCCCCGAGGTTCCTTTCGAATATACCTTCCTGGACGAACGCTTTCAACAACTCTATAAATCCGAACAACAACAGGGCTCGCTCTTTACCGCCTTTGCCGGCATCGCCATCTTCATCGCCTGCCTCGGACTCCTCGGCCTCAGCGCCTTCTCCATTTCCCAACGGATAAAGGAGATCGGGGTCCGGAAAGTACTCGGCGCCAGCACGGGCAGCATCGTACAACTGCTATCCACCGACTTCCTGAAACTAATTGTCATCGCCGCCCTCATCGCCTTCCCCATCGCCTGGTATACTATGCACAATTGGCTCGGAGACTTTGCTTATCGCATCTCCATCCAATGGTGGGTCTTTCTGGGCGCAGGCCTCCTCGCGGCAGCCGTAGCCCTCGTCACCATCAGTTTCCAGGCAGTGCGAGCGGCTCTGGGTAACCCGGTAAAAGCATTGCGAAGCGAATAAACACACGGGCCTCCGCCCGCCCCAACTATAAAACTACCTTATGTTCCGCAATCACCTCCGGCTCGCCTGGCGGGGCCTCCTGAAAAGGAAAGGCTACTCCGCGCTCAATATCGTCGGCCTCGCCATCGGCATCACCTGCTGCCTGCTGATCTTCCATTACGTGGCCTACGAAAAAAGCTACGACCGCTTCCAGCCAAACGCCGGCCGCATCGTCCGCGTCCGCCTCGACTCGTACCAACAGGGAAAACTCGCCTGGCAGTCGGCCACCTCCTACCCCGCCATCGGCCCGGCAATGAAAAAGGAATTTCCCGAAGTAGAACAGTTCGGCCGCCTCATCGACGCGAACCTGCTCATCTCCAACCCGGACAAGAACGTAAAATTCAACGAAACAAAAGGCTACTACGCCGACCCCAGCATGCTCGGCATGCTCGATGTCCAACTCATCAAAGGCAATCCCGCCACCGCCCTCGACGCTCCGGACAAGATCCTCCTCTCGGAGTCCATGGCAAGAAAATACTTCGGCAACGAAGACCCACTGGGCAAACGCCTCAAAACCCAGGGCAACGGCTCCCTCGGAACCTGCGAAGTCACCGGGGTCTTCCGGGAATTTCCCGCCAACTCCCATCTCATCCTCCACCACCTGGTCTCCTATAGCACCATCGACAAGAACAACCGCGCCCATGGCGACTCTACCAGCCCATCCGAAACCGCCTGGGGCTGGTATGACTTCTATGTCTACCTGCAACTAAAACCCGGCGCCAGTTGGAAAGCCCTCGAAGCAAAACTGCCCGCTTTTTCAGATCGTCACATGAATAGCGGCGAATGGCAAAAAAAGAACAACGTAAGAAGCGAACTCTACCTCATCCCCCTCCCGGACATCCACCTCTACTCGAATTATAACCAGGAAGCCGAGGTCAATGGCAACGGCAAAGCCGTCGGCTTCCTCTTCCTCATCGCCTTTCTCATCATCGCCATCGCCTGGATCAACTATACAAACCTCGCCACCGCCCGCTCCCTCGAACGCGCAAAAGAGGTCGGCCTCCGGAAAGTCCTCGGCGCCATCCGCGGTGACCTCATCCTCCAATTCCTCACCGAAAGCCTCCTCCTCAATACCCTCGCCCTGGCACTGGCCGTGGTCGCCGCCATCCTCCTGGCCCACCCCTTCGATACCCTCATCGGCAGCAACGCCGGAGCCTTCAGCCTCCCCGCCGACTACGCCCTGGGCTTCCTCGGCATCTTCCTGCTGGGCTCGTTCCTGTCCGGCCTCTACCCGGCCTTCGTCCTCTCGGGCTACCACCCCATCACCGTCTTAAAAGGTCTCTTTAAAAATACCACCCGCGGCCAACTCCTCCGAAAAAGCCTCATCATCGGGCAATTCACCGTCTCCGTCATCCTCATCATCGGCACCATCCTCGTCTACCAACAGGTCCAGTACATGCGCCGCCAGCAACTCGGCGTCAACATTAACCAAACCCTCGTCGTCGAAGGCGCAGGCTCCATTCAACAGGACTCCGTATATAAAACCGTCTATCAACCCTTCAAGACCAACCTCCTGCAACAGTCCGGTATCCAAAGCGTCACCGCCTCCTCGAATGTCATGGGCCAGGAGATCTACTGGACAACCGGTGTCAGCCGCGTAGGCACAACCGATAAAGCCGCCGTCACCCTCTATCTCCTCGGCATCGACTACGATTTCCTCCCGGCCTACGGCCTGAAATTGGCGGCGGGCAGGAATTTCTCGTCACAATTCCCTACCGATGAAAAAGCAGTCCTCATCAACCAAACAGCCCTTGACCAACTTGGCTTCAAAAACACCGCGGAAGCCCTCAACAACAAAGTCAGGATCGGCCGCGACACCCTCCACATCGTTGGCGTCGTCGCAGACTACCACCACCAGGGGCTCCAAAAGGCCATCAACCCCATGCTCATCCTGCGCATCCCCGACATCCGTAGCTACTATTCCATAAAATTCACCACCTCCCAACCACATCAGACCATCGCCGCGATAAAAAAGACCTGGGATCGCTACTTCCCCCAGGACCCCTTCAACTATTTCTTTCTCGACGAATCCTTTAACGAACAATACAAAGCCGACACCCGCTTCGGCGAGGTCTTCGGCCTCTTCGCCACCCTCGCCATCCTCATCGCCTGCTTCGGCCTTCTCGGACTCTCCGCCTATACCGTCCTGCAACGCACAAAAGAGATCGGCATCCGCAAGGTCCTCGGCGCCACCGAACAAAGCCTGGTCATCCTCCTGTCGAGGGAATTTGCCAACCTCGTACTCGTCTCCCTGGTCATCGCCATCCCGCTCGCCTGGTGGGTCATGTACACCTGGCTCCAGGACTACGCCTATCGCATCACCATCCAATGGTGGGTCTTCGCCCTCGGCGGCTTCCTCGCCCTGCTCATCGCCCTCCTCACCGTCGGCATCCAGGCGGCGAGGGCCGCTCTTACTAATCCCATAAACAGTCTGCGAAGTGAATAAAACTCCACGCCGCACCGAATAATAAACCAAAACTATGCTCAAGAATTATTTTAAGATCGCCTGGCGCACCCTTACCCGCCAAAAGACCTACACCGGCATCAACATCATCGGCCTTACCCTCGGCATCTCCGCCGCCATCCTCATCTTCACCCTCGTATCCTATCAGCTCAGCTTCGATAGCTTCCACCCCAACAAGGATCGTATTTATCGCGTTGTGATGGAATTCAACGACGAGACCATCAACCATCTCCCCTGCGTACCCCAGCCACTCGGGAAAGCCTTCCGGAAAGACTACGACTACGCCGAAAGAACAGCCCGCATCGTCTACTATCGCAATACCCAGGTCGCCCTGCCCGGCGAACACGACCTGAAAAAGTTCGAAGAAGAATCGGGCGTCGCCTTCACCGAACCGGCCTTCTTCGACATCTTCGACTTCCCGCTCGTGCGCGGCGACAGGAAAACGGCCCTCCTCAACCCGCAGTCGGCCCTCATCACCGAATCCATCGCAAAAAAATACTTTGGCGACG
>Ga0206888_1169_pt2 | contig 15206 bp, 15 predicted proteins | sample Alteio_BWOrgHeat_90_FD_153258 | JGI IMG/M metagenome (GOLD analysis project Ga0206888, IMG submission 153258) | Enriched cells from forest soil in Barre Woods Harvard Forest LTER site, Petersham, Massachusetts, United States - Alteio_BWOrgHeat_Nextera4 ... | reverse complement strand
GATTTACCATTAAAAGAACCAATAATTTCAGGGGTTTGATTTTTTGTTCCAAGAGGATAATAAAAATATGATATTCCTTTTCCTAACTCAAGGCCTGTAACATGTTCTAAAAGTGATATAGTTTCATTGTTTCCTCCAATTCCTGTAGGAAGGTTGTAAACGACAGAACAGCCTTTCTTCATTGCGCTAGTAGCATCCTTGAACTTTGAATGAATCTCCATTTTTGTCTCTTGCCCAGTTTTTCTGATTCTAGGAGCAAAAAAGAGGTATTCTGAGTGTGAGATTGCGACATCGATTGGTTCTACTCCAAGTAACGGTTCATCTTCTTTTAACGAAGTGACATCAGGATAGGTCTTGGCAATTTCAGGTTTTAGAGAAATAGCCATATGCGCAGATTCATCTACAATAAAGACGTCTGCACCTTTGATTGCCATCTGACAGGCAAGAGAATAACCCTCAGTACTAAGACCATAAACAACAACTTTTGTAGCTCCCAAATCATTGGAGCTAGGAGACAAGGCTAAGAAAAACTTTTTCCATGCTAGGATTCTATCAAAAATGTATGAAAATCTGGTTTGACATACTTACTCCAAAACAACTTTTGTTTTTTGAGCCTATGATCGAAAAATTACGCAAAAACAATCAAGTTCTCTGTACTTCTAGGAACTATCGTGAGGTTGTAGAACTTGCCAAAGTTAGAAGGGTAAAGATCGTACTTGTCGGAAGGCACGGGGGTTCAGATAAATCCGAAAAATTAAAGTCTAGCCTAGAACGAATGCATCATTTATCACATATGATAGGAAAATTTGCTCCAGATCTAACTATTAGCTTTTGTTCACCAGAAGCTGCAAGGATTTCTTTTGGGATTGGTATTAAGCATATTGCCTTTTCTGACTCGCCTCACGCAGAGGCTGTTATGAGACTTTCGGTACCATTTGTACAAAAGCTTTTGATTCCATGGATAATTCCGAAAAAGGAATTTATTGTATATGGAATTTCAGAAAATGACATAGTAAAGTATAGATCTATAGATGCGGCATTAATAGTAAAGCAAAAATCAAAAAATCATTTAAAAAGTGATTTTCATCTAAAGGACAAAAAGACCATTCTTGTAAGAGTTGAAGAATCGCAAGCCGCATATATTCAAAGCAGAAAGGACACAAGTACAAACATCATAAAGGAAATTGTAAAAGATTTCTCAAATTGTAACATAGTTGTCCTAGGTAGGTATTTGTCGGACATAGCCCATCTCAAAAAAGAATTTGGAAACAAGATAATAGTTACGGATAAAGCGGTAGACATTAAAGCATTGTTTAGATTTACTGATGTTTTTATAGGATCTGGAGGCACGATGACTGCTGAAGCTGCATTGATGGGAATTCCAACTATTTCCTACGATGCAGTTCCAAATCATATAGAAAAATATCTTGTGAGAATTGGTTTAATAAGAAGAGAAAGAAACTCGAAAAAAATTATAAAATTAGTTAAGAAAATTTTAGAGTCTGACAATCAAAATCTCAAAAGAAAGGCAAAAAAAATATTAAATTCAATGGAAGATCCTGTTTCTAAACTTCTTACCACGATCAGAACTATCTAGATTCAAGAAAGTATAAACCGCCTTCAAAAAATGATTCTAAATAAAAACAATGTACTGAATAACATATAAGGGAACTTAATTGAAGATTCAGCGCCCGGAAGCCCGGTAGAGGAGAAATCCACCGAGTGTAGCGGTCAAGCATAGGGGCCTTTGGAGCCCTTGACCCCAGTTCGAATCTGGGCCGGGCTATTTATTTTTAAGATTTTTACATGTAAGGTCCGGTTTGGATAAGACGGAGGTGTGGCATTAGCGATATCCCAATCAAGAATGGAATAAGAAAAATAGCAATTGAAATCGTAGATAATATTATACCTAACCATAAACAATTTTTTGCTTTACTTGGATCATCATCTTTTATTATAAAATATGCAATAACTCCTCCTATAATGTTAAAGAAAATTGGTAAAAGAAACCAAAGGCTACTTCTCTTTCTTATCTCCATGATCAAATTAGCACTTATTTGAATTTAAACCAAGTTATGTTCTTTAATTATAACTCAAGTCTTGAGAGAAGCTTTGTAGCTATTGTAAACAAAATCAAAGCCATTGCAACCAAAGCAATCATTTCAATTCCAATAAAAATACTATAATTTCCAAATATTCCTGCCCTTACGACGTCTACAAGATATGTTAGTGGATTAAGATAAAATGCAGTTGAAAGTGGTTCTGGCGCACCTTCTGCTGGGTAAAATGCTGTGCTTACTAATGCAAAAAAAAAGAAATACAGTATTAATAACTATATTGAATCCTTCACTAGATTGTAGTCTAGTAGATATGATTGACGCTATAGAGCCAAAAAGGATGGAACCTGTTACCGAAGCAAAAACTACAAGCGGTATGGTATAGAAGTTAAATTCAACAGATTTGAAGAAAAGCGGATACCCAACAGCAGTGTTAATAGCCCCACTTGTAGGTGCAATTAAGGTTGTAAGAAGTTTGATTGTAGTTTTTCCAGCACCGTTTGGTCCCAAAAAACCAAAAATTTTACCAGAATTCACAGAAAGATCGATGTGATCGACAGCCATAATTGATCCGTATGATTTGGAAAGTGAATTTGTTACAATACAGAGCATCAAAGAATGTCTTATTCTTCCACTAATTTAGCCAATGAAATTTTTATTAAGACACACTTTCTTACACACAGTGACTTGTCAGAATTTGAATCTCTCTTAAACAAACTTTTAGAGCAAAAACCGGAACTTTCAAGGTCAGATATACAGGAGATGATTGAAAAAAAGAAAGAAAAGATAGGAGCTGGATATTTGACAGATCAGGGTGCTCTCTTTCTTATAGCATCGGACCTTGGAATATCATTAAATGAACAATTGAAAGTTGAGATGGGTCTTAAAGATCTATACGTCGGGGCAAAAGAAATTACACTTCAAACAAGAGTGATGAATGTCTATCCAACTAGACAATTTTCTAGAAAGGATGGCACACAGTTTCTTCTCAGAACCATGACAGTCTATGATGCAGATTCAAGGGCGAAAGTCAAGTTATGGGATGAAAAAGCAAATTTGCCAGGCATAGAGAACCTCAAACCTGGAGATCTAGTAAAGATAATCAAAGCCTATGTAAAATCCGACATGACAGGTAATCCCATAATCAATGTAGGTTCCAATTCAAATATCGAAACTGGTGAAATGCAAAACGATATTCCATCTCTTGATTCAATTACGGAAGATGTTAGTACAATAAAAGAAAACCAACAAAATCTGGTGGTTTCTGGTATCTTAGATGGCAATGTTAGGGTTTCTGAATTTACAAATTTTAAAGGTCAGCCAGGAAAAGCACTTCATTTACGACTCAAAGGAAAAGATGGCACCTTTGCTAGAGTTGTACTATGGAATGCTGATGAAAAATCCCTTCCGAAAATGATTACATCTGATGCGAAGGCTAGGTTAATTGGAGTTAGAACCAAGATGGGTCAACAGGGATTAGAATTGCATGGTGACGAAGGTACAGCAATTGAAATTGAAGGTATAAAAGAAATTCAACCGATAATTGTTAGAGTTTTATCTTTGGCAAAAAACGATTCTGGAAATACACTGATTTTAGGATCTCAACAAAATAAAAAAATATTGAATATTATAGATTCAGGTGGAATTTCAAAAGATCTGAAAGTTAACGATGTAATAGAATGCATGCCAACCAAAGTATATGGTAATTCAGTAATACTTGAAGGTGATTCATTAGTCCGGAAAATTGATGATGATAAAGTACCAGCTATCTCAGAAATAAGAACTAAAATCAGAGATCTCAAACCAAATGATGATACATATTGTATAGAAGCTATCATTCTGAAAAATCCGGAAAGGCGTGAAATTCAAACAAAGACAGGTGCAGTTGTATCCCTATCAGAGATGTTTATTGAAGATGAGACTGGACAAATCTGGCTGAAGGGTTGGAGAGATCAAGCTAGACTACTAGACCAGTTTACTCAGGGGGAAATAATCACGGTAACGGGGGTAACTGCAAAAGCTGGATTGGAAGGAAGAACCGAACTATTTTTGACTCAATTTTCAAACATAATAAAGAAGAATTAAGAATCCCAAAAACCTCTAGTTGTAACATATTGTCTTTCTGCTTCATAGATTTGCTTGTATAATTCTTCTTCGCCTACCATGTTTCTTAGAATACGGGCACCTGTATCAGCACCTACACCATATCCTGAAAGAACAATAAGCGCTGTCTTTCCAAAGTTTTCCAAGAGAGAAGAAATTTTCCATGCTCTTACAAACTTGTGATTTTCATCAGATGTGATTTTTTTACCAGCATGTTTCTTTTGTATTATTTTTGATAGATCATAATCGGAAAAATATGTAGCAGTTACCTGTCTAGATTTACAGTATGGACATGCGAGTGAATCTTTTACTTCTTTTGTCTCCATTACTCTTTCCCATTTTCCACAACGTGCACAAACAAGCCTATGTTTAGTTTTCAATAGCCTTGTTTTTACAAGATCTAAAATTCCTTTGTCAATGTTTACTGGAGATGCATAATATTTTGTGGTATGATCCAGTATAGGCTCTGCAAGTTTGGAGAAATTTTCTACTTCGATCCAATGTACTTGTATCTCTCCTGATTTTATTTTCTTTAAAAATTCCTCAGTTCTCTCCAAGTCATATTTGTCGTGAAACAGCTCACGCAAGGCTTCTTTTGCAAGTGGTGTCTTTGAATATTTCTCATAAAGAAACCTAGCAGACTTTCTGTCATAAACTGAACCTCGGCCTACAATTCCAAACTTCTTGGCAACACACCACGTACGCCAATTAACATTATGTGTACCTGTAAGTGATGCTTCTACTATCATAGACAAATCGAATTCATCGTTAAGGATATCCAACAAAGGTTTTTGAGATATTCTGCCTGTGGATGACATCATTATTCTGTAAGCATCAGAGCGAGAATCTACCAAATATCCTGTCCTAGCTGAGAGCATAGCAGAAAGAAGTGTAGAGATAGTTGAGTTTATTTTTGTCCCAAAACAAGAATGCATAACTATAGTATTACGAGCTCTAAGTGACTCTATCACTATGTTTTTTTCATCAGGAATAATTCCTAGATTAAGGCTTTCAATTACTCTATTAGATATTTTAGGCAATGCCACCTGTACTTTGGTTCTAAAAATACCAACTTTTCTTGCTGTAGTATAATCAACCGGTATGTTTTCGCCTTCCCAATAAGGTACATTAATTCCAGCTGCGCTCACAGGTTCAACATTAATTTTTAACGAACTTTCATCAACATTTAGTATTCTCCATTGCGTTCCTCTGAGAACAAAAATGTTCCCTGGATCACCATAATCTCCAACAAATCTCTGATCTAAACTTCCAATGATTTTCTTACTAGCAGTATCAAAAACTTTGAATTTTAAAATATCAGGTATTGTCGAAAGGTTTTCGAAATAATAACGAAACGCTCTTACCTTTTTCATAAAAACCATTTCTTCTTTATCAAAAAATAAGATCGAGCTAGAATGTAAAATGTCTAGCACTGCAAAGAATTCTTCTATTGTTATATTCCTAAAAGGATAGGCTTGTCTAATCATTTTAATTGCCTTGTCCACAGGAACACTTCCAAATTGCATGGTCATGCCAACTAGGTGATGGGCGAGTACGTCAAGTGCACCTTCATGTATAATCTGGTCTTCAATTGATTTTTCCTTTACTCTGTCAAGTATAGCACGTGCCTCAAACTCGTCATCAGAGTTGTTGGTTATGATTAGACCCTTTGCAGAAGAATCTCTATTATGTTTGCTTCTTCCTATTCTTTGTATTAGTTTTGAAACTTGTCGTGGTGATCCATAATGAATTACTAATTCAATAGAACCAATATCAAGTCCAAGTTCAAGTGATGAAGTGCAGACTACTATTCCTGATCTTCCTTGTCTGAGCGTTTCTTCTGTTTCTTCTCGAACTTCCTGCGAAAGTGAACCGTGGTGCAATTCTATTTTTGTATTAGACCTTTCTTTGAGAATAGAAGCAAGATATTCTGATTCCCCACGCGTGTTTGTAAAAAGCAAAACTGGCGAGTTGGGATGGTTTTTTTCTACATATTCAATGATAAAATCGACAACATCAGTTATGGTTCCATCAATATATTTGACTTCTACATCGTATTTTCTTATTGAATTATCCTGAATTATTTTGCATTTTCTCTTTGTACCAACAACAAACTTGGCAGATTCATTAGTATTCCCTATTGTTGCAGAAAGACCCACTCTGGTTATTGGAAACTTGGAATTAGTCTGGAGTCTTTCTAGGCTGAGAGAAAGTTGAGATCCTCGCTCATTTCCTAACAGCTCGTGTACCTCATCTATTACTATCCACTCAAGCTCCGACAGAGCGTTTAATATTTTCTGTTGTGTTAAAAGGATCATTATAGTTTCAGGAGTTGTTATCAAAATATCAGGTGGCGATTCAGTTATCTTTTTTCGAATTGCTTGAGTTGTATCACCATGTCTTATCTGAATGGTAAGATTTTCACTTTCAGCGTATTTTATTATCCTTCTAAAGACATCACGATTCAGCGCACGAAGTGGTGTGATGTATAATGCCTTTGTCTTTCCCATTTTTTTTGATTTTGCAAGACGAGCAAAAATTGGAATTACTGAAGATTCTGTCTTACCAGAACCTGTAGGAGCAACTATCAATGAATCTATTTTTTGATATACTACAGGAACTGCTTTTTTCTGAATATCAGTTAAATTTTCAAACCCAAGAGAGCGAAACTTGTCTATAAGGGAGAGATCAGCTAGTCGGTTCGGGTTCTTGACTCTGTCTTGTTCTAGCTCGCTCATATACCATAACGCCCACTAATCCAATTCCAAATAGAATTACTGTGATGATTGGGATAGAGTCAAAAATTCCTGCCATGAGCGCCTTAGCCATTCACACTGATAAATATCTTAAGGTAAATCTTCTAGTCCATTATGTGTGATTATATAGTTAGTCACTTTCTTGCTACCAAAGGAAGGAAAAACTTGTGCGACATATTTTTGTCCATTCTTAATTAGGCTAATCTTTTGGTGTGTGAACATGCTTATCGATCTACTCAGATTTTCTCTTTCTTCATCATCTGATTTTCTAGTTATGTTAGTTACAACTAGAGGAATCTGTCTTTTTACAGCTACATGTGCTAACTTGTGCATATATTCCATAAATGCAATATGTTTTGTCAATGAATTTGATTCCTTAGAATATTCAAAAGAAAATAAATCCGTGATGTTATCAATTACAACTAGATTTAAATTCTCAATTTCTGATATTTTGTCTACATATTTTAGTTGTTCTGCAGTATTTGTTATCCTTCCAACAATCACCTTATCAAGAAGTTTGGGATCCATTCCTTTTGCTTTAAGAAATTCAATCAATCTTTCCGGTCTGAAACTACCAGTTGCATCTTGATACACAATCATTCCATCGTGCATGAGTGAATTTACACAAATCTGTAATAGCAGCTGGTCAAGCAAACCCACTTGTCTTGGAAGGAATCAGATATGCAATAGAGTTTGGAAGGGTTGCAGGTCAAGTAGGTGCCGAAGCAGTTCTTAAAAATGACACATCAAGGGAATCCCTAAAACCTTACGAAGAAAATTGGAAAAAGGCAATAGGTTCTAAGATAAAGGCCGCAGTGAAAGTGCAAAGCCGATGGCTTAATCTATCAGACGAGGAATGGGATAAGGAAATTGAAATAATCAAAGAGCTTTCAGCAGAAGAATTTTTGGATTTTGTAAAAGCTGATTTTGGTATGGGTAATTTGGTAAAGCTTGCGACGCACCACCCCAAATTAGCTGCTAGGCAGCTATTTGATATGATAAAAAGTATAAGATCTGAACAGTAAACATCAATTTAAATAAAATTCAGTAATATTGTTGAGAATTGAAAATCCCAAGGATTGTGCTTGCTGGAACTACAAGTGGTGTTGGCAAGACCTCAATTGCTTGTGCAATAATACATGGAATCAAAAAGAGGAGATATTCCGTACAATCCTTCAAGGTTGGACCCGATTTTATAGATCCTAGCTATCTTAGTTCTATATCTGGTAAACCTGCACGAAACTTGGATCCGTGGCTTATGGGTTCTGTTGGAATTGTTAAAAGCTTTGTAAAAAATTTTGATTCAGACTTTTCTATAATTGAGGGCGTGATGGGATATTATGACGGATTTTCTGGCGACTCGAACTATTCTAGTACCCACCATGTGGCATCTATTTTAAAAACTCCTGTAATTCTTGTCTTGGATGCAAGCAAGACTGCACGATCAATTGCAGCAACTGCACTTGGGTTTGTGAAATTTCATAAGAATTCTAGGATTTCTGGTTTTATTTTAAATAAGATTGGCAGCAAAAAACATGGGGAGCTATGTAGACAGGCACTTTCTTCTCTGAGAATTCCTATTGTTGGTGTGATTCCACGAAATCCTGAACTTATCATGGAGTCAAGGCACCTTGGATTGATTCCAGTTTCTGAGCAAAGACAACTTCAGTCAAAGGTATCAAACATAGCAAAAACAATGTCTAATTTTATAGATATTGATAAAATCATGCAGATTGGAAATAAAGTTCCATCCTTTGATTCAATTCCTAAAGAAAAAAATCAAAAACAGAAAACCACAATTGCTGTAGCACTTGACGGGTCCTTCAATTTTTACTATCAGGACAATTTAGATGCCCTAAAAAAAGAGGGAGCAAAGATAGAGTTTTTCAGTCCAGTATATGATGTGAAAGTACCTGCCTGTGATGGAATCTACATTGGCGGTGGCTTTCCTGAAGTGATAGGTAGTGCACTTGAAAAAAACTCTAGGATGCAAAAAAACATCAAGAATCTTGCAGAATCTGGAATTCCAATTTATGCAGAATGTGGCGGCTTGATGTATCTTACAAGATCAATTGATTATGGCTCAAAGAAATTCAAGATGGTGGGACTTTTTGATACTACTACAAAGATGCAAAAAAGACTCAAGCTAAACTATACCAAAGCCAGTATAGTAAAGGACTGTCTTATAGCAAAGGCCTCAAGCACAATCCAAGGACACGAGTTTCACTTTTCTGAGCTAGAATCAGTGTCAAAGGATTCTAAGTTTGCCTATGATTTATCCATTGGTGTTGGCATAAAAAACCAAAAAGATGGTCTGATGCAGCACAATACACTTGCTTCATACATGCATGTGCACTTTGCTCGACCCGGCATTGCAAGAAGTTTTGTTCAAAACTGTATAAAATATTCTAGAAGATAAGATGCATGGAAATTTATTCTTCTTTGTTAGGAATTAAACGTGCACAAAGATAAAGGTATTTGCAAAGGCATTTGCAAAGAGTATAAAGTTAGAAAACCTAGAGATGGAACTAGCCGTTACTTGTCAGGTCAAGTGCGATGCCAGATTTGTGGAGTTTTTATCACAAGACAAGGATGTCATGACAGAGAAGAAAATCTTGTAACTGATGACACTGTAGATCTGTACTGTAACTGTTGTAACTGCATGGTAAGATCAAAACCAAGAAACAAACCGGGAATGAAAACAATTAAAAAAACTCCACAAGAAGAATATAATAATCTAAAGAAAACCAACTAAAAAACGATCTAACGCCTAAATTACGATTTAACCTTTTGGCTTTTCTTTTAAGATCTTAAACAACGCATTAACTATTGCAGACGCACAAGGACTTCCTCCCTTACGGCCCTTGTTTGTAATGTATGGTATATCAAGTGTTTGCAGTTCTTCTTTTGATTCCACTGCACACACAAAACCAACCGGAATTCCAATCACAAGAGCTGGCCGTGTTACATTTTCCCTTATCATTTGAATCACTTCTAATAGTGCTGTTGGAGCATTACCTATTGCAACTACTCCCCCATTCATTTCTAAAGCAGCCATTCGCATAGAGGTCTGGGCGCGTGTCTTGTTGAGTTTCTTTGCTTGTTCTACAATATTTGGATCAGATATGCTGCATATGGCCTTGTTTCCAAACTCCTTCAGGTTTTCCTTGTTAAATCCACCTATGACCCCATTAACATCTACTATGATATTACACCTATTTTTCAAGGCCTTAATACCTCTCGATATGGCATTCTTCTGAAAAACAATCATGTTTTGTCTTGCAAAATCAAAATCTGCAGTTGCATGAATGATTCTTCTAACTATTAGCCATTCATCTTTTGAATATGGATGTGACCCTATCTCATTTTCAATTATCTCCATACTTTTGTCTTCAATTGATTGACCCTTCTGAGTGATCATTTCTCAACTTCCTTTGCTCTTTCTATAACTAAATCTATCAATTTATCATCGGTGCCAAGATGTTTTGTTATGAAAATATTTTTAATTTCAGATTTTTCAATAGCTGGATTTAGATCTTCGTAGATATCTCGTTTGACGTGTGCACCCCTATGCAAAAAATATGGAACAATAATCAATACATTTGGATTATTTTTTGCACAAGCCTCTATTCCTTGATTGATGTTAGGCTCTTCGATTTCTAACCAACAAAGAGTTACATTTTGGTATGAGCCTTTTAATCCATCGACTACATATTGCAGTGAGGTTTTTGCGTTAGGATCCTTGCTTCCATGACCAATAAGCAATACGTCAATTTTTTTTTTTGAAAATGCGATCTTATTTTTTGCAATAACATCATCAACTTTTGCATTTACAATATCTAGCAAAGATTTGTGTAAAGTGATTGGTTTTGCAATCTTGATCCTCATATTAGTTTTTAACGTCATTTCAATTGCTTTGTTAACTGCTAGCTTGACTTTTTTTCCTGGATACAAAAAATAAGGAACAACTGTTAAGGTATCTATGTCTTGCTTGAAGCACTTTTCCATACCTTCCTCAATATATGGAGGTACTACCTCCAAAAAACAATAATCTGAAAACTGATAACCTCCAGATTCTTTGGCTTTGGAGCAAATGTATCTTAATTCGCCTTTTACTTCTTCCTCTCTACTACCTCTGTCTATTAGTAATAACCCTCTTTTCATTTTGAGATTCTCGCTATTGCTACAGTTAAGTTTGGTGGGAATTTCTGTTTTTCAACTACTAGTTTGCCATCGGAGCTTCTCAATGCAGAGGCCTCTGAGACGCTTGGAGTACCCTCAAAAGCCTGCACGGTTTCCGATGGGTTTGGTATTGCAATTTGAGCAAGCTGCTCTTTTTCAAAATAATCAACTGGAACATTCCATTCTTTTGCAAGTTCTTGTAATCCGACCACATTATCTTCTTTTTTTATTGATGCAAATCTTGCAATGGATTTTGGACTGATCTTGAATTTTTTCATACAGAATTCTATGCCTTCTTTGATTGTTTCTTTGTTAGTATCCCAGTGTAAGCCGACTCCTACAACCAATGTCTTTGGTCTGTAGACTACTGTATTATTTAACAATTCTTTGTCTTCTATTTCTTTGTCTGAGATTATTAAATATCCTCTGGATTTAGAATTTTTCAACTCTTCAAAACTATTGTAAACCGTAACATTTTTTGGAAATTCTTTTTTTGGAGCCCACCATTCTTTTTCTCCAGCATCTTGATAAATTCCAATTTTTTCTTCATTTACCATAAATGCACTGACTCTGGTGACAGTTGAATCATCATCTATCTTCCACCCAAATTCTTTACCAACCAAATCAACTGCTATTGTTTTATTTACATCTGCAGCAGTTGTAATGACAGGTGTTGCGCCCAAAACCTTGGCAATATCTTCTGTAAGCTGGTTTGCCCCTCCCAAATGTCCTGATAAGGTGCTTATTGCAAACTTGCCAGTATCATCAATAACAACCACGGCAGAATCTGTCGTTTTGTCTTTAATATGAGGTGCTACTAATCTAATTACTGCACCAAGTGAGAATATGCATATGAGCGCCTCATTAGTCTTGAAGAGTTCTCCCGTTTTTGCTCTAGTTTGATCTTCAAACCACTCTATTTGCAAATCATTATTTGAAAACTTGGATGGTGCAAAAATTTTCCAGGATGGGAATTGTTTTTTCAGTGATAAAGCTATTGAAATTCCGTTTTTTGTAATTGCAAGGATAGCAACTTTTTCCATGGCTTGAATTTTTTTAGATCTAAAGATATTTGTTACTATCTAGGATATCGCCCTATTATCTTACCATCAAAATCAAACATGACTACATCAAGCCCAAACTTGGCTTCCGAATGTTTTCTTAGTTGATTATAGACTTCTGAGCAAATCATGTCAAAAAAACCCGTAACGTTCTCTTTTATGATGATTTCATAGACGTGCCTTGCTGTATTTGCTTTTTTTATCTCTGATATGGTTTCATTTTTTGCATTACATCTTTGTGCAAGTTTTGACAGAAACTGCATGTCGACTTTTGAACCCTTGACATGGGTTTGTTTTACGCCCATTGCCATCTTTGTTAGCTTACCTATAAAACCTGCAACGTATGCTTTTTTGATTGGTCGTTTTGCACACTGTTGAACTGTATATCCTGAAAAATCTCCCATCTGTACAAAACAATGATCAGGAAGTTTTATGATACTTCTTGAAAAATCCTCGCTTCTTCCACCTGTAGTTAGTACGACAGTATCATTTCCCATTGCAACTGTAACATCAAGACTCTGTCTGATTGAAGCCGCAAAAGAAGCTGTAGAATATGGTATCACAATTCCACTTGTACCTAAGATTGAGATTCCTCCAATAATTCCAAGTCTTGGATTATCTGTTTTTGTTGCCAATTCCTTTCCTTTTGGAACTGAGACAATTACTCTTACGCCATTTTTTTTAAGAATCTCTTTTCCTATCTCTTGAATGTTTTCAGTTATCATCTTTTTTGGAGTTGGATTTATAGCTGCAAACCCTATTTCAAGGCCAATACCGGGTTTTGTTACTCGCCCAACACCTTCCCCACCATCAATCTCTATTTGATTTGGTTTATCAGTAAGTGAAATCTCTGTAACTATTTCGGCACCATGTGTTACATCTGGATCATCTCCACCATCTTTTATGACAGAACATTTTGCACTTTGTTTATCAAATTGGCAACTTGCAATCTTAATTTGAATTTTAGATTTTTTGGGTAGGATTACATCTACTGAATCCATTTTTTTTTGATTTAAAATGGCCAAGATCCCTTTTGCACCAGCAGTAGCACAAGTTCCTGTTGTAAAACCAGTCCTCAATTTGCCTCTTGGTTTTGATTCACTTTCCATAATGGCAATTATTTATTTATGTATTAATCTTTATCAAACTACTTTAGAATCTCAGAGAGAATTATCCACAAAGCTACTAGACCAAGACCAGTATACAAAATGACATGTGTAGAAATCTGTGAAGGTTCTTTTTCTTGGTTATGACTATAGGTTTCTGGAGCATTAACACCAAATAGATTCTTAAATCCAGCAAAATTTGTCTTGTTAAATTGAAATTCCTCATTTACGTTTTTGTCATATTGTTTCCAAAACTCAGCATAAGTGGAGGCTATATCAACTTCTGATCTTTTACTCTTCTTTTTTTCTTCAAGTCTGAGAATTTGGTATGCTTCTAAAACTCGTTTGAATTTTTCACCATCTTTTTCATCTTTATTTCTATCAGGATGATATTTTAGCGAAAGCCTTCTATAGGCATTTTTTACCTCCTTCTGGGATGCACCTTTTTGAACACCTAAAATTTGATAGCAATCAGCAGTATTCAATCAATCTATCCTTACCATACCTTTAAAATTAATTTGTCGGCTAACATTTGCAAGATGAGGCACAGAAATAAACTAAAGATAGCAATAACTGGTGCCAGTGGTTTTGTAGGCATAAACACTGGAAAGATATTAGCAAAAAAAGGAATTTCTATTATCGGCGTTGTGCGTGAAGATAAAAAATCTTTGATAAACTTTGGGGCTGCTCTCACCTCAGAAGATCTTTCTGAAAACTATCTTGCTTCTAGACTACGTGGATGTTCTGTTCTTTTGCATTTCATTGGAGAAGGTAAACAAACAGTTGATTCTGATTATCACAAAGTAAACGTGGGTCTTACAAAAAATGCAATAAACCTATGCAAAAAAGCCAAAATTAAAAAAATAATTTACATCAGTGGTCTAGGTGTAAGTAAAGATACCACATTTGGATATTTTATTTCAAAATTCCAAGCAGAACAGGAAATTATTAATTCAGGTTTAGATTACACAATTTTCCGTGCATCCTATATAGTAGGAAAGAACGATCCTTTATCTAGTCTTCTTTTTAAACAAATCAAACAAGGAACAATAACTGTTCCTGGTTCAGGTAGGTATAGACTGCAACCAATTTTTGTAGGAGATGTGGCAGAAGTTATTTACCGGTCCATTACACAAAAAAAATTTTCAAATAAAATTATTGATCTTGTGGGTCCAAAGATTATAACATTCAATGATTACATTAGATATTTTATTCAAGGAAAAAAAATTCATATTAAAAAAATAAATCTAGAAGAAGCATATCATACTGCATTACATAATCCAAAAACTGATTTTGGAATAGACGATTTGAATATTTTAGTAGGAGATTACGTTGGAAATCATAAAAAATTGAAAAGTATTTCTGGGATTGAATTTAAAGCCCACAAAGAAATTTTAGAGGCCAGCCGCTTTTCTTAGCACTTCTGCCTTGTCAGTTTTTTCCCAGCTGAATTCAGGCTCATCTCTACCAAAGTGACCGTAGGCTGCAGTTTTTCTGTAAATTGGACGTTTTAGCTGTAGGTGAGATATTATTGCAGCAGGTCTCATGTCAAAGTGTTTTCTGACTAGATTTTCAATTTGTTCTTCTGGAATCTTATTTGTATCAAATGTACTTACCATTAGAGATACAGGTTCTGCAACACCAATTGCATATGCAACTTGAACTTCACATCTTTCAGCCAGACCAGCAGCTACAATGTTCTTTGCAATATATCTACACATGTAACATGCAGATCTATCCACTTTTGATGGGTCTTTTCCAGAAAAGGCACCTCCACCATGTCTACCCATGCCTCCATAGGTATCAACGATAATTTTTCTTCCTGTAAGACCTGCATCGCCAGGAGGTCCACCAATAACAAATCGACCAGTTGGATTAACATGAATTTGATTATGACTGATGCCGAAGAGATAAGCAATGGTAAAGTGATTGCAAATTATG
>Ga0206888_1172_pt2 | contig 15322 bp, 16 predicted proteins | sample Alteio_BWOrgHeat_90_FD_153258 | JGI IMG/M metagenome (GOLD analysis project Ga0206888, IMG submission 153258) | Enriched cells from forest soil in Barre Woods Harvard Forest LTER site, Petersham, Massachusetts, United States - Alteio_BWOrgHeat_Nextera4 ... | reverse complement strand
GAAAGAGCCGAAGGACCCCACCCGTTTTGCGCTCCAGGCGCCTACTTCGGTGAGTTTCGGAAGGCTTTTGATCTCGACCCGCCAGCCTTCGTCATCGGTGAGATGGAGATGCAGCAGGTTGAATTTATATTTCACCATCTCATCGATAAAGTCTTTTACTTCCTGTTTGGTGAAGAAATGGCGGGAGACATCGAACATCAATCCCCGCCAGCCGAAGCGCGGGTAATCGGTGATGGTGACGCAGGGCGCCTGCCAGGTATGGCGGTTCACCACCTGCCGGCTTTCGATCTCTTTTGGCAGCAGTTGGAGCAGGGTCTGGATACCGTAGAAAAGACCGGCGGGTTGGTTGGCGCGGATCAGGATGACCTTGGGGGTGACGGAAAGATAATAGCCTTCGGCTCCGAGATTGGTTTCGGCCGACCTGTTCAGGACGAGCCGGACGGCAGCATCCGGGGTGGGTTGCTGGGTTATCGAGACGGCATAGCCGGTTGGTACGCTAAGCCGGGTTTTCAGGTCCTGCAGGGTCTGGGCGAGTCCTTGTTGGTTCTGTGCTTCGATGGTGACGGATGCCGGCAGTTGGAAGACGCCGCTATTTATAGTTTGGCTTACGGGTGCGGGGATCAACGCGACCGGGCTACCCTCTTCGGCGGTTTGGGAAAAAACGGAAAGACTGGCAAGGCTCGCAAGTAAAAAAAGGAATGTCGTTCTCATATTGGTTTGCAACTGTTTTGAATGTTTGTATAGGACTACCGGTCTCTTGGTCGTGGCTATCTCCGTGTTAAGGTAACATTTCCTGGAAAAATGTAATGGGTTTTATCAGAAAATATCCCGGAGGATCATAGTTTCCCGATTAAAGACAATACTGTCGCCGGCCTGTTTGTTTTGCAAGGTTTTAGCCAGGGGTGCCTGTGGAGAGAGAAAGACGACGGCTTGTCCTTCGACGAGTTGTTTGCCAAGACCGATGCTGATAAAAAAGGCGATGTGATCCGTCTGAAGGAAGGCGCCGCTTTTTCCCTCGGTATAGAGCTTTTCGGTATTCACGGCGTGGAGAGCCGCCACTTCGCGCACCAGCTCTGCCAGTTGACGGGCATGCATATCTTTTTGAAGATGGCCCATGGCCCGTCCCGTCTCGTATTTGTCGCCCGCCGAGCTTTTTTCTTCGCTGTTGGCGGCCTCCTGGGCCTGGCGCATGGCTTCTTCGGAGGTGACCATCCGCCGTCCGAGGAGATGCAGGGCCCAATTCTTCAGGCCGGTCTTGAAGGCGATCTTTTCCTGGTGATCCATTGGCGGTTACAGCGCGACTTTTACTACTACTTTTCTCACCAGGTCAGGCTGGTGGGTGAATACTTCCGGCTGGTGGATGTCTGACGGGAAGAAAATGATAAACTCTCCGGGGTGAAGGGTGATATAGCTCAGGTCTTCCGAGGCTATGGAATATAAGGCGACATCCTTTTCCGGATCGTAGGGGGTAGTTGCCGGCTGCTCCGTCAGCGGGGTATAGCCAAACCGCTCTACCCCGGCAAGCATGATCTGGATATCCGCATAGTCCCGGTGGCTTTCCGGATCGCACTCCGAAACCGGCTTTGTCGTATATTCATTGACTATCGCGAAACTATCGCCATCGATAGGGTATTTCCCCGTCTCCAGGCCGGTAAAGTCGGTGGACAGGACGTGTTGGATGGCTTTTTCAAAATGCGGGCTGATGATCTTGTACCAGTGTAACTGTGATAATGTGGAGGTGATCATGACATGGCTTGTTTGCCGGCGAAAGTTAGCCCTTTTGGGGAGAAAAAATAAATTCCGGGTTTTGGGTAACCTTTTTACGGGGTGGAAGTTTCCTTTCTTTTATCTGAATAACAACGCTGCTTGAACTCACTGACGGATAATGCGATCATGTTAAAGGTAAGATCCGGCGATCTGGATAAGATGGGTTTGCTGTTCCAGCGACACCACCGGCCCCTGTATGGGTTTCTTTTCCATATGACGCAGCAGCGTGAGGCAAGTGAGGATATGATGCAGAATGTGTTCTACCGGATGCTGCGATCCAGGCATACTTTTACCGGCGAGGGGGAGTTCAGGACATGGATGTATCATCTGGCGCGAAACGTGCTAAAGGACCATCTGAAGCAGGTGAGGCGGAGAGGGAATCATTATTCCGTTGCCGACTATGAGGAAAGGCTTCCCGCCGGGGGCGCCGCGGATGAGCAGATAGAAAGAAAGCTGGAAATAAAAGCGTTGGAGAAGGCCCTTGGCAGCCTGACTCCTGAAAACCGGGAGGTGCTGGTGCTGGCCCGCCTCCAGGAATTGAAATATGCCGAGATCGCCGAGGTGATGGAGATCAGCGTCGGCGCCGTCAAGGTGCGGGTGCACAGGGCGATCAACCAGTTGAAAGAGCTTTATTGCCAATCGGAAACCCAAAATAAGTAGTATGCAGTGCGGATATGATAAGGAACAACTGACGAGGCTCCTGCAGGGGGAGTTGCCCGATGAGCAACGGGCCCTGGTGGAGGCCCATCTGGTGGAGTGTGCCGAATGCCGCCTTGACCTCGAGGCTTCGCGGCGGGTGTTGGGGATGCTGGATAGTGTCCCTGCGCCTGAGCCATCCGAAGGCGCCCGGATACGGTTTGATGGGATGCTCGATAGTTATAAAGAGTCGGTCGGAGCTGCCCGCGGCAGTGTTACCGGGTTTTGGTCCCGCCTGCGGCAGCTTTTTGCCGGGCATCCCGGATTTGCAATGGGCTATAGCCTGTTGCTGGTGGTGGCCGGTCTGGGGTTTGGCTACCTGCTCCATCGACCGGAGCCGGGAGCGTCCGACCGGCCGGGTCCGTCCGGCGGCGACGGGAAGGAACTGGCTACGCTGACCGCCCAGGTGAGTGAGATGCGGGAGATGATGATGAAGACCCTGCTGCAGAACCCTTCCGCCTCCGAACGGATGCGCGGGGTCAGCTATACCAGCGAGATCCGCACCGTTAACAAAGAGGTGATAGAGGCCCTTTTCAGCACGCTTAATAATGACCCCAATGCCAATGTCCGGCTGATGACCCTCGAAGCCCTGACGCATTATACCGAAAACCCAATGGTAAGGGAAGGACTGGTGCAGTCGATCCTCCAGCAGGAGTCTCCGCTGGTGCAGGCGGCGCTGGCCGATGTCATGCTCCGACTGCAGGAGAAAAGGGCGATAAAACCGTTGAAGAAATTGCTGCAACAAAAAGGGCTCAACGAGATGGTGAAGACCAGGATCGAAGAGACTATTTCCCGGCTTAGTTAAAACCAAACGAATATGAAAAAGATCATTTGCCCGTTGCTGACGGGACTGACGATGTTTTGCCTTTCCCCAACCCTTGTCCGGGCGCAGGAGTTCAAGGAGCATATCAGGAAGGAGTTTGCCGCGCCAAAGCCTTCGGCCGAAGTGCTGGCGATCTACAATCTTAACGGCCCCATAAGCGTGGAGGGCTACTCTGGTGACAAGGTGGTTGTCGAGATCGACAAGACCCTCTCCGCAAGCGAGACCGACGACCTGGAATTTGGCAAACGGGAGTTTCAACTGGGGTTTGACCAGCATGGGGACAGTATCGTTATCTATATTGCCGAACCTTTCGATACCCGGCCGCACAACTGGAACAGGGATGACCGATCGGATCGACGGGAGCATACCTATGATTTTAATCTTGCTTTTGTCGTACGGGTTCCCTTTGGGATGAATCTGCATATCTCTACCGTCAACCATGGGGATGTCCAGGTGGCGGATGTGGCGGGGGAGCTCAGCGTTCACAACGTCAATGGGCGAATTACGATCAAAAATGCAAAAGGCGCTACGACGGCAAGGACCATCAACGGCGACCTTACTGTCAATTATGTATCGGCTCCCCCGGGACCTTCGCAATATTATACGTTGAACGGGAAATTGGAGGTCACCTATCCTGCCGACCTCTCTGCCATTTGCCAGTTTAAAAGCATGAATGGGGAATTCTATACCGATTTTCCGAACGCGGAGATCCTCCCCGTGACGGTGACCAGGAATGAAGAGCATCGGGAGACCGGGACGCGGTATAAGTTGACTATAGCCCGACGGGTGAAGATCGGGAATGGGGGGAGCCTTTTCAGGTTCGAGACCATGAACGGAAACATTTTTGTAAAGAAACAATCTTAAATATGTTGTGTATGAAGACGATGAAGACAGTTGCATTGCTTGGTCTGGGGGTCCTGCTATTTGGGCGGGTCCAGGCGCAGTCGGAGGTAAAAGAACAGTTGGTGGTTCCATTGAGTGAGCCCGGGAAGCCCTTTAAGATCAGTGCTCATGTCCTGCATGGCGCCGTGAAAGTTTCCGGTTATGAAGGGAAGGATGTGGTTATTGATGTGACGGGTGACCAAAGCCGGAGACGGGAATCATCCGGCGGCGGCGGGATGAAGCGGATCGGTGGCGGCACCGGTGGTGAACTTAGCGCCGAGGAGGAAAACAATACCGTTAACATCAACAGCGGGCTCTCCCATTTTTCGCTGATCGAGATAAAAGTTCCGCAGACGAGCGGCACCTTCAATATAGGCACCGTCAACGATGGCAATATCACCATCGACAATGTCAGTGGTCAGTTGGAAGTCACTAATGTGAACGGAGCGATCACGCTCACCGGGATTTCCGGGTCGGTAGTGGCCAATACGGTCAACGGAGATGTCGTAGTCGGGTTTAAGAGCATAGATGCCAAGGCGCCGATGGCCTTCTCTACGCTCAACGGGAAGATCGATGTCACGTTTCCCAATGATCTAAAGGCCAATGTCAAGCTCAAGTCCGAACGTGGCGATATCTTCAGCGACTTCGACCTCGACGTTACGAATGACAAGCCCAATGTGAACAAGACCAACGATGGACATATGCATCGCATCAGTATCGACGAATGGGTCTATGGGAAGATCAATGGCGGGGGGCCCGAGATGATGATGAAGACCTCATTCGGGAGTATCTATATCCGGAAAGCAAAATGACCGGCTACCTTGGTTTCCCCAATTTTTGTATCTTCAGCGGGCCCAATCCCAAACGGGTATACCGATGAAAGAAATTACCGCTTTATTTGAAACGTATAAGAGTGCCGTCTTCGAAAAGGATGTCGAGGCATTCCTTTCCATTTTCGACGAGAATGTCCACATCTTCGATATGTGGGAGTGGACCTACGAAGGGTTGCCGGCCTGGCGGAAAATGGCGAGCGGCTGGTTCGGGTCGCTGGGAACCGAGCGGGTCGTCGTCACGTTCGACGATATTCGGGTCCAGGCAATCGGAGAAATGGGTTTTGCGAGTGCTTTTGTCCGATTCGCGGCGATCTCGGAGTCGGGGGAAGAGCTGCGCTACCTGCAAAATCGGCTGACATGGGTTGCGCAGAAAAAAGCGGGTGCCTGGAAGATCATCCATGAACATACGTCGGGCCCCGTAGATGGGAAAACGATGAATGTGCGGCTAAAAAGGGGGTAATGCCGATAAGCCCCAACTATTTGAAACAGCTCGACGGGGTGAGGGCCATTGCGGCATTGATGATAATGTTCTTTCACTTCTTTGTACTTATTTCAATGCCCGGGCCTTTTCAATGGCTACCCCATTATGCTGCGTTTGGGCGAACAGGAGTCACGCTCTTCTTTGTATTATCGGGGTTCCTGATCACCCGGATCCTGTTGGTGTCAAAAACAACCCCGCGATTTTTTACCAATTTCTATTCCCGGAGAGTACTGCGGATCTTTCCCCTGTATTACCTTTTTCTCATCCTTACGTATTTTGTCGTTCCGCCGCTGATGCATACTCCAGCCATTCCGGCGCGGGAACAGGTTTATTTCTGGGTCTACCTGCAGAATATTGCCGAGACCTTTAAATGGCCGTCAGACGGACCGGCACATTTCTGGTCACTTGCCGTCGAAGAGCACTTTTACCTGATTTGGCCGTGCCTGATCTATTTTCTTACGAAAAGACAAACAAAGTTGGCTATTGCGATGATCCTGGTCATCGCTTTGGGGTGCCGGTTGCTACTGATCCAACAGGGCCGGGAGGCCTATTATTTTACCTTCGCACGAATGGATGACCTGGGCCTTGGCGCTTTATTGGCCATATGGGAGTCGGAGGGGAAGTTGAAGGGGTATTCGAAACAATTTTTGCTGGGGTTTATTTTGCTTCTGCCTTCCCTTTTATTGTGGGTGCCGAAGGCTGGTAATTTCAACTATTTTGGTGAAACCATAACCCTGGTGCAGGGGACCAGATACGACCTTCTTTCGTTTTGGTATTTTTGCGGGGTTGGGATCGTGCTTTCACTAAAAGAGAGCAATGCGATCTATAAGATCCTGGCCGGCCGGTTCTTGTCCTATACGGGGAGGATAAGTTATGGGCTTTATGTATATCATCCGCTTTGTTTTCTCCTGGTAAGGTCTATGGTCCACGGCCTCCGCCTGATACCGCTGTTCGTGATCAGCTGTCTGGCAACCTATTTTATCGCTACGGTCAGTTATTTCTTCTTTGAGGCAAAGTTCCTTTCGTTGAAGCGCTATTTTGCACCTTCGCGGCCGTCGCCCGGCGGCGGTTAAAACAAGGGACATTGGCTTGAAAAAAGATCAATATATTCGTTGTATAAAGGGCGATTTCCTATCGAAAAAGCAGGATGATGTATGAAATATGTAAAAAGCCTGGATACTCTAAGAGCGTTTGCGGTAATCCTCGTCCTTATGGGGCATTGGGAGCTTCCCGTAAAATTTGGACCTGCCGGGCAACGGCTCTTTACCGGTCTGTTGCCTGCTCCGTCGTTTGGGGTTAACTTGTTCTTTGTTCTCAGCGGATTTCTTATCACCGGGATCTTGCTTGACGCCAGGGCCAGCGGCGAAAGCAAACTGCGGATCATGCGTTCTTTTGTGGCCCGCCGGACCTTGAGGATCTTTCCTATCTATTATCTCGCCGTCTTTGTGCTTGTATTGATTGGATATCCTTTTATAAAGGAACACCTCGTCTGGTTCTTAACCTATACGTCGAATATCCTGGTCTATAAACAGGCAAGCTGGAATCCCTGGGTCCACACCTGGTCGTTATCGGTGGAGGAACAGTTTTACCTGTTTTGGCCGTGGATCATTCTTTATGTAAATCAACGCTACTTAAAATCTGTATTCTATCTGTCCCTGCTCATCGGGTGTGTTTCGACCCTGCTGGTCAGGGCTCAGACGCCGCTCAATATCTATGCGCTTGATCTTACGCCTGCTTGTATGCAGGCTTTTGGCATCGGCGGGTTGTATGCCTATTTCCGCCGTGGAGAGGATCAGGTGCGGCCCTTTATGAGGATCATCAATTGGCTTCTCCCTTTTGCCCTGGTCGTCCATTTCTATTGGGGTTTTGCGCCGTATGGAGGACATTTCAACTATTGGAACAGGACGGTGGATAGCATCCTGTCCATCTGGCTGATCCATTATGCTATTGCTGCCCGGCCAGGGTGGATAAAGAGCAGGGTGTTGGAGAATCCCCTGTTGGTAAGGATCGGCCGGATTAGTTATGGGATCTATCTTTATCATTTTGCTATTCCGAGGCTTTATGAGATGGCGATCAAGGGGGTTTCTCCGAACTCCCTTTTGCACAATCCTTTTGTTTCGTATGGGATAGACCTGGCGTTTTTGCTTGTATTGTCCATAGCGAGCTTTGAATTTATCGAGAAGCCTGTTTTGAGGCTGAAGCGGTTTTTCGAGTATAAGAAGGATGGGGCACCTGTGGCCGGGAAAGAGAATCCGGTGGGCGTTTATTCGTAAATATTGGATCACAACACCATCATACGCATTGCCCGTGAGGAGTTCGACGGCCGCGTTACGCGGAATATGATTACCAGTCTTTATGTGGCGCGGCGAAGTGCTATTGCACCTCATAGATGATGGCCCTTGGTATTCAGCCCGGATGGCTTTGCCATAGATCGTCTTATTAACAGGAACAAATGTCCAGGGGATGTGTGCAACCTATTTGCACAGAAAGCGGCTTTTTTGAAAAAAGCGATTATCAGGGCGTGCTGACTTTCTTGTCGAGCCTTTTCAAATAGTCCTGATAGCAATCGCTAATGGCCGCATCATATCCCGCACGGTCGGAAAAGACTTCCGGGTGATAGCCGTCACCCGGTTTGTACTTTTTGTGTAGATCGAACTGGCCGGCGTGAGCGGCAAACCAGAGATCGAATTGCAGGTTTTTCATTGCGTCCAGCGTATAGGCATAATCCTTTTCTGCATGGGTATAGGTGGGCATGCCCGGGAATTTTGTGTCGTCAAGAAGCGTTGGAATATTGGCGATGAGTACCCGATACGTTCGGGCCTCATCCTTCACATCGAAAAGAAAGCTGCTGGCCCCCTTTGTATGACCCGGATGGTGCAGTACGACGATCTGCATATCACCCAATTTAACGGTATCTCGGTCGTGCAGCAATCGATCTGCCTTTACCGGTTGGAAGATCAGGCCATGACCCCCCATTAAATAGTCCGAATTACCGCCATCCGCCAACACGGGAGCATCCATTTCCTGGACCATTATCTGGGCGCCTGTTAACTTTTTTATCGCTGCGAATCCGCCGACATGGTCGAAATGAGCCTGGTTTGTCAGTAAGATCCTGACATCCGAAATTTTGAACCCCAGCTCTTCCACGTGCTGCCGGATCATCGTATCCGATCCCGGGAGGCCGGTATTGATCAGGATATGACCTTGCGGGGTGGTGATAAGATAGCAGCCAAGCTCGTAGCTGCCAACATAATAGAGGTTGCCGGCAATGCGGAACGGCTTGTATTCCTGTACCCAGGCCGGCTTAAAGTTGGGTAGTGGAATGAGTTTTTGGGCGGCGGAATAGATGCTGAAGGAAGAGAAAACTGCTGCAAGCAGCAGGGACGTGAAGTGAAAATTAAATTTTTTCATAAGATGATTGATTTAAGCTTTATAAAGCCTGCTCAGCGTTTCCCGCGATACTCCCAGGTAGGAGGCAATAAACGTCTTGGGAATGCGATCGTATAAATTAGGATAGTTCTTAATGAAATGCTCGTACCGGTCTTTGGCCGTACCCATGATCATCATTTGCAGGCGCTTTTGCAGGGAGATATATCCCAGATTCGACTTGACTAGCAGAAAGTGCTCATACTTGCGGCTCTCGGCGCATAATTTTTGACGGTTTTCGAGGGTGATGCCCAATAGTTCACAATCCTCCAGGCAGTCTATATTTATCGTGGCGGCCTCCTGTTTGAAAAAAGCCTCCCTGTCGGTGATCCACCAATCCTCGGCGGCAAAATAGTAAATGAACTCCTTCCCGGTATTGCCATCGACGAGGTAGGCCTTAAGGCAACCTTTCATCACGAAATATTCGTACCGGACAGGATCGCCTTCCTGTATCAAAAAGGAATGCTTTTTAGTCTTCTTTACTATAAAATGAGATAAGATGTAAGAAAACTCCTCGTCAGTCAACGGGTTTACTGCTTCTATATGATCTCTGAATAGATGAGCCATACAGACTAAAATAGTAAATTCCGAGGACTGAAGATAAACTTATTCTTAAAAGAAGAACAGCCTCCCCGATCGGGTAGGCTGCTTTTATCTGGGTTGACTTAAAAAAAATCTTATTTGGCCAAAGTATATGTGCTGTAATTAGCAGGCACCCAAACATATTTCGAACCGTCTGCCCTTACATGGCCGAATCCCGGGAAAGAAATATGGTCGGAAGCAATCCAATCCCCGCTTTTCGCAGCTTCGGTCAAAGCCTGTTTGCGGGTGGCGGCAGCAGCCTTTGTGTCCACGTCAAAATCAATGGTTACCGAAGGATCCGTGAATTGGATGGCGGCAGAGTGGATAACATCACCCCAGAAAACCAGTTTTTCGCCTTTGCTGCTAAGCACGTAAAACGTATGACCGGGAGTATGGCCGGGTCTTGCCAAAGGCATGATACCGGGGAATAGTTCCTGACCGTAGTCGAAAGTTTTAACCTTACCGGCTTTTATGTAGGGGCTTACGCTGGCATCGGCAAATTGGTAAAAGCCCTTCAGCTTTTCAGGGATATTGCCTTTGCTTTTGGCTCCGAACCAAAATTCTGCCTCGGGTTTGCTGATGTAGATGGTGGCATTGGGGAAGACCATTTTATCGCCATCCATCAATCCGCCGACATGGTCGACGTGTGCGTGCGTGATTAACACGGCATCTATCTGATCAGGGGTATAGCCTGCTTTGGCGAGGCTTTTTGTCAGCTGACCAAGAGTAGGGCCGAAATTCCCGGCCGTTCCTGCATCCACCAGGATCAGCTTATCGCCGGTTTTCACCAGATAGGCATTCACCGATGATTCAACAGTGGTGGGCATGAAATTCAGGGACAATAATTTTTCAACTTCGCCCGGTTGGGTGTTCGAAAGCAGCTTGGCCAGATCGAGGGGAACCGTACCGTCTGAAAGCGCTGTCACCTGGATATCACCTACCTGCAGCCGGTAATACCCGGGTTGTTGTGCATAGGCGGAAAATGCGGCAAGGAATAAGATTGTTAAAGTGTTTCTGAGTGACTTTTTCATTTTGTTTGTTTTTTGATAAGTCAAAATTCAGAAACCGCGGTTCCCTGGCTAAGGACGTAGGTCACTTTATAAAAGTGATATACGTCACATCCAATCCGCTACAAAACAGCACCAATGCGGAATGGGCACAAAAAAGGCCACATTTCTGTGACCTGACTTAAAAAAGAAAGAAAGGTCACATCTCTGTGACCTTTAGGCTGTGGTGTGGGGCGGGATCGAACCGCCGACACAAGGATTTTCAGTCCTTCGAGGGTGGTCCGAGATGGCTGGAGATGGTCTTTGTTGACTGTATGTCAGAGCGTTATAGCCAAACTCATTTCAACCAGGGATAACAAAAACCATTATTTGCCTGACCTATTACCTGACCACCCAAGTCGATTAATTAAGCAGTTTGGACAGCCGATATTAAAAAATTAAATTTGTTGAAACATGATTGAAATGAGTGCCGTAACACCACTAGACAGACAGATCTCTAATTACTTGACGCAATTAAATTCTCGCCAAAAAAAGGCAGTGTTGACGGTCGTGAAAACTTTTGCGGAGGAACAAGAACAGGAATCCAGCCCGTGGAAGGATGCTGGCTTTGTGGCTGAAATGGATCGGCGTATGGCAGAATTGGAAAGCGGAAAAGTGAAAGGCTATACCTGGGATGAAGTCAAGCAGAGAGCCAGAAATTCAATAAAACCGAAAAAGAGAAAATGAGTTATCAGCTGGTTTTCCATCCCGAAGCTGATAGGGAATATATGAAGGCGTACCAATGGTACGAGAATGAGAAAAAAGGGTTAGGGGCTCGTTTTGAAAGAATGGTTGGCCTTCAGATACAGCGAATAATAGATGCTCCTGAAAACTATCATTACTCAAAAGGCCTGTATAGAGAGGCGTCTACTGAAATATTCCCTTATGTAATTGTTTACAAAATCAATAAAAGGGAAAAATTGATTTTCGTATCAGCCATTTATCATACTAAGCGGAATCCAAGGTATAAATACAGAAAATAGAAGAGTCAAGCTGCGTAATAGCCTAGAATTTTTTATTTACAAGTGTTAAAGGGAAAATCGCACCTGCCCCGCGCGCCAAATAAAAAACCAATAAATGCGGCAAGTCGCATCAATCAGTTTGCTATTCGTACTAATATTTGTCGCTGGGTGCAAAAATCCCATGACCTACTCATTTATTAAATCATCTGCTGAAAACATAAATAGAACCTTACCCTCTTATAGTCCTGATAGCTCTATCCGAATTAACGAGGTACAAATGATTGAGGACACAATTGTTTATGAATCCACTTTGTTAAAAAATAAAGATTGGGAAAAATGGAAAATAGAAACCGAAAAGACGATGATTGATTCATTTAAAATAAGCCATACTTTTAAGATATTAAAAGAACAGCACATCTTTACTTTTTACAATTACAGAGACCGCAAAAAGAATCTTATTTTTTCGATTCATATAACTCCCGATAAGTACAATAGCAACTGATAACCCCGAATGCATTCATAAAAGGTTGTGGGTACATCGGGGAGTTCTTTTCTAATTTCTCTATCAGAGACTGTGGAGCAAAAGAAATTTGATTATCAATACGCTATAATGGAAAAAGACCACTTGATTGTGGTCTTTTCTTTGTGGTGTGGGGCGGGATCGAACCGCCGACACAAGGATTTTCAGTCCTTTGCTCTACCGACTGAGCTACCGCACCATCCTTTTCCCAAATCGGGTTTGGGGAGGCAAAAATAGGCTTTCCGGGGAAAATTCCGAAATAAAAGCGGGTCAAATCCGTAATTTTTTCAGGATTCGGGGACCTGTTGCTGCCTTACATCCCGTACTCGCTCAAGAACTTGATCCGCATGATCTTCAACTGCTCCCAGGTGAAATTACCTTCGGAAAGCTCCTGCTGAGCAACCTGGAGACTACTCGTCTCACAGCTCTTGAAATATTCGATGATCTCGTCCTGCTCGTATTCGTCGAGCATTTCGTCGACGGCATAGTCGAGGTTGAGCTTGGTGCCGCTGGCGGCAATGGTCTCCATGTCCTCGAGCAATGCGTCCAGCCGCAGATCCTTATTCCGGGCAATGGTCTCCAGCGGGATCTTCTTGTCCACCTGCTGAATGATGTAGACCTTATTTACGCTTTTGTTGACGACGCTCTTCATCACGAAATCATCGGGCTTCTGGATATCGTTCTCCTCGACATACCGGGCGATGATCTCGATAAACGGCTTGCCATAGCGCAAGGCCTTGCCTTTGCTTACGCCCTGGCACTTTTCCAGCTCCTGGGTCGTAGTAGGGAAGAGAGTAGCCATATCCTGTAAAGAGCTCTCCAGGAAGATGACGAAGGGCGGAAGGCTTTTCTTTTTGGCTTCCTTCTGCCGGAGCTCTTTCAGAAGCTCGAATAATTTCTCATCGGTGGCGGTGGTACTGGCGGCTTCGGTATTTTCTTCCTCATCATCGGCATTCGCCTCTTCGAAGAGATTATTGAGCACAATGCGGAAAGAGCGGGGTTTCTTCAGGAAATCCTCCCCTTTCTTCGTGAGCTTCAGCACACCATATTCTTCGATGTCCTTTTTCAGCAGATCTTCCAGCTGCAACTGGCGGATAAGGGAGTTCCAGAGATGCTCAGGCTCTTCCTTACCGATACCGAACTCGGCAATGCCTTCGTGCCTGAACATCTGGATCTGGGGCGTCAGCTTACCGGTGAGGATGTTGATGACATAGTTGGTGGCGAACCGTTCGTCGAGGGCCTTTACCGTCCGCAGTGCCTTTGTGGCGTGCTCGCGGGCCTCCACGTGCTCCTTCGGATGCAGACAGTTATCACAGTTGCCACAGTTCTCCGTTGTATACTCTTCGCCAAAATAGCTCATCAGCACCTTCCGCCGGCAGACCCCGGTTTCGGCAAAGCCGACCATTTCATTGATCAGTTGGGCGCCCACTTCGCGTTCGCTGAGGGGCTTGTCCTTCATCAGGTGTTCGAGCTTGGCGACATCCTTATGGGAATAGTATAGGATGCAGTTGCCTTCCAGGCCATCGCGACCGGCGCGTCCGGTTTCCTGGTAATAATTCTCGATGGATTTCGGGATATTGAAATGGATGACGAATCTGATGTCCGGCTTGTCGATGCCCATCCCAAAAGCGATGGTAGCCACGATGACCTGGACGTCCTCATTGAGGAAGAGGTCCTGTCTCTCAGCCCGCAGCTTGCTGTCGAGTCCTGCATGATAGGCCACAGCCTTGATGCCGTTGGCTACGAGCATGTCGGCCAATTCTTCTGTCGTCTTGCGATTAAGGGTATAGATGATCCCGCTCTTGCCCTTTTGCTGGACAATATAGCGGACGATGCTCTTGATGGTTTGATCTTTCTTGATCTTGGGCTGGATCTCGTAATAGAGATTGCCCCGGTTAAAGGAAGAAATAAAGATCTCCGGATCGCGCAGCCCGAGGTTTTTTACGATGTCGCTTTTTACCTTGGGTGTGGCGGTAGCCGTAAGCGCGATCACCGGGATGTTGGGGCTTATCTGATCCATCATCTCCCGGAGCCGGCGATATTCGGGGCGGAAGTCATGTCCCCATTCCGAGATACAGTGGGCTTCATCCACCGCAAAAAAGGAGATCTTCAGGTCGCTGAAGAATTCCATGTTCTCCTGTTTGGTAAGGGTCTCAGGGGCGACATACAACATCTTGGTGTGCCCGTTGAGCAGGTCTTCATGCACTTCCTTTATCTGTTTCTTGTTAAGAGTAGAGTTGAGAAAGTGGGCCACGCTATCCTTGCTGCTATAGCCGCGGACGAGGTCGACCTGGTTCTTCATCAGCGCGATAAGGGGGCTGACGATGATCGCCACGCCTTCGCTGATGATGGCGGGCAACTGGTAGCAAAGGCTTTTTCCGCCTCCGGTGGGCATAATGACAAAGGTGTCCTTTCCGGCCAGTAAATTTTGGATGATCTTGTCCTGGTTGTCTTTGAAGGCATCGAAACCAAAATGCTCCTGCAAGTGGCCCAGCAGGGAAGTAGAAGGTTTGGTTCTTTCTTTGACTGTTTTGCTACTAACGGTCTTGGCTTTTCTGGTGGTGGTTTTTTTTGTTTCGGTTGTTGCCATGCTCAAAAATTTTCTTCCTCACTTGTTATCTGATCTAGAGAGCCCTCGATGTTCTCCTGGCAAGAAGGTAAAAGCAGCCGGAATATAGCTTACCCATGAGTTCGGATTAGTAGTGAACCAGGCTTACCCCCGGCTGAAGGCCTGACATCAGATGTACGAGATGTGATCCGACGGGTTTGGTTTAGATCGGGGCACACCTTAATTTAAGGGATGGCGAAGTTACAAAAAAAGGGGGTAAGGCGCTAGCGGATTCTGTTAAAATTGACATAGTCTGCCCAAACATAGTGAGGCGGCTAATATGTAAACTTGACGCATATGGGGGTATATTTTTGTTTGTCAACCGATTGCATAGAAGAGTCCGCTAAAATCCTATAAAGTTTCTAAGGGGGCGGGCGGAAGAGGCGATTTACGCATTTTGATGTAGGTTTGCGACTTATTTATGAAACCGGCCAGGAATATCATCGAGATAGGAAAGCAAATCATCCGGATGGAAGCGGCTGCGGTTGCGGCCCTCGAACAGGTTCTGGGTGAACCATTTGAAAAAGCGGTGGAACTGATCTATTCCTGTAAAGGAAGGGTAGTGATCAGCGGCATCGGTAAAAGCGCGATCATCGCACAAAAGATAGTAGCCACCCTCAACTCTACTCTTAACAAGAAACAGATAAAGGAAGTGCATGAAGACCTGCTCAACGGGCACACCAAGATGTTGTATGT